>MDTD01019639.1_pt1 | contig 12985 bp, 8 predicted proteins | sample 811221 | NCBI WGS metagenome assembly MDTD01 (sample SAMN05326646, study PRJNA326480) | marine metagenome | isolation source: seawater | place: Pacific Ocean: South West | collected 2011 | reverse complement strand
TGGATCGTTGAATACGTCGTTGAACACGCCTCGGAACGTTCCCGCCACCTGAGCCTTTTGCTCGCCGAAGACGCGGACGGTGTCCGCGAGGCCCTCATCGAAGAGATCCGATCTGAGTACCCCGACGCTGGGCATCTGGAGATCACCGTGGTGCGGCTTGAGCAGGTTGAAGACCTTGGCGACATCGAGCACGCCGGCGACGCTGTGCCCTGATTAGGCCTCTTCGCTGCGCCCTTCCGTCCTCGGCACCACGTCGTCCCGCGACATGTCCAGCCAAGCGCTCGATTGAGTGGCCCTGTGCATGCGCACCGAGGTCACGAGCACCAGCACGTTGGCCAAATGAGCCATGGTGCAATACTGGCAGAGTTTCTCGATTTGAACCTCGTAGGAGACAAGCAAGAGGATGACAGGGATGCCACCGCCGCTGAACAGCAACAGCACCTGGAGCATCCGCGTACGGCCCGGAGCGTCGGGTTCCTTCTGCACCATCATGGCCGCATACAGCAAGGCCGCAAAGACGCCCATGCCGATGAGGCCCCAGGGCAGACCGATGACGGGTGCATACCCGTAGGTTTCGTGGCCGATCACGTCGTCACAGGAAAAGATGGAGTCGCTGGCGCAGAACGAGGTCGTGGTTCCCGTGATTTTTTCGTGAATCCAATAGGTGTGGGTGGCGATGATGAGACCTGAGAGGCAAATCAAGACCAAGCCTGCCGTCATGCGACCGCGCGGGGAAGCGAGGGACGGCCAAATCTTGAGCACGGGTTGGGCGATTTTCCCGCCGACTGGGAGGGTCAAGAGGAACCCGATGAGGAGGGGAAGCGATTCGAGGGCCAGGATGACGTTGGCATTCACGCGTCCACCACCGCGAGAGCGGCGACGGCCTCACCGGCGTTGCCGTACTTTGCGGTGTTGTCGCTCGTCCATGCGATGATGCCGTCGGGCTGGATGACGAAGTAGGTCGGCGTACCGCGCACCTTCCAAGTGTCCATGGCGTCCAGGGAAAGGTCGTCCACGTAGGGGAAGGCGTGTGCGGAGCCGGCGCGTGAACTGCAGTCTTGCTTCGCGCAGGTGTAGCCGGAGGACTTGTCGCGGAAGGCCTCGATCTCCTCGCGTGACGAATCGTGACCCTGAATGTTCAACTCTGCCGCGACAGCGATGACGTGCACGTCCGAGTTGTTCCAGTCAGGGTTGGCGGCGTCAAAGATGGCGTCCCAGTCGCCGATGTCCTTGGCGCTCTGAACGCAATAGGGGCAATCCGTGTCCATGAATTCAAGGATCATCCACGAGCCGGGTTGTCCTTCCTCCCATGTTTCGTCAAAGTAGGATTCCAAATCGAAGTTCGCCCATCCAGCGCCGTCGTAGGCCACCGAGGTCAGCTCCGGTGCACGGTCACCGATATCGGTGCCCGTGGCAACGGGGTCCGAGGTCACGGCGACGATCATGAGGCCTGCGATGACCAAGGTGGCCACCATGAGAAGCGGGTTGTCGGTGATGCCAGCGGCGTCGTCCTCGTGGAGGCGCATGAGACCCGGGTGCATGGGGTGCAATATCAATCCTGAGTCCCAGCACGTGGACCAACAATCTCCTCAAGCAGCAAGGTCGCTGTGGTTCGCACAGCTTCCTCGCTCTGGCAGGTCGGTTCAAACCCTGTGGCCCGGAGTCGTTCAATCGCAAGGCGAGCTTTCGGGATGTCACCTGCCCAGCCGCGGTCGCCCCCCGTGTACTCCATACGAGCGTTGAGGCCCATGACCTCGATGACGATCTCGCCGATGCGGCGCACCGAGCACGTGTCTTCGGTGCCGAGGTTGATGAGGGTGAGCGATGCGTCGCTTTGGGCCATCACGTGAAGCATCGCATCCGCGCAGTCTTCGACCAACATGTACGATTTCTCCTGACGGCCGTCCCCGAGGACTTCGAGGCGTTCAGGCGTCGCGACGAGCTTGTGGATGAAGTCAAAGATGACGCCATGCGTGCCGCGTCCACCGATGATGTTGGCGAAGCGGAAGATCCAGGCGCGGAAACCAAAGGTCCCAACATACGCTCCAATGAGGCCCTCGCCCGCGGCCTTGCTGGCCCCGTAGAGTGAGATGGGAATGCAAGGACCGTGGTCCTCTGGGGTCGGCAAGGGCGCGCCTTCGCCATACACCACCGATGACGAGGCGAAGGCGATGTCCTTGACCCCATGCTGGCGCATGGACTCAAGGACGTTGTAGGTCGCGATGGTTCCGTGACGAAGGTCGGTGTCGGTCACGCGGGTGCCGAGACGAATGTCGGGGTTGGCCGCGAGGTGGACCACCCGGTCGATGCCAGCAAAATGCGGGAGCGTGGCGTCGTAATCGGTCAGGTCAACGATCTCAAGCGAGATGCGTCCGCCCTCAAGATGGTGCGCCAAAAATTCCCTGCGGCCGCTCGACAGGTCGTCGAGGACGACGACCTCGTCACCGCGCTCGACCAAGCGGTCGACCACGTGGGACCCGATGAAGCCCGCTCCACCCGTCACCAGCCAACGCATGCTACGTCCTGAGGAGGGTCTGAATTCATCCTTTCGTTGGCGCCATGGCCTTCAAGACGCTAGAGGTTGAGCCTCATGGATGCCGAACGGCGGAGGGAACAACATGCCCAAGAACACAGAAACCACGAACGAAACGAACGAACAGGACGCCACCAGCATGCTGGTGGGCTACGTCCGCAGGAGCGGCGCCGGCGGGGCGCTCAAGGTGTCCATCGACACCGAGGCCATTCAGGCCTGCTCGACCTACACGACCAGCGACGGGAGGGCCTACGCGCCCCTCGTCATCTCGCTGCGTGCCCTGCAGCGCGTGCTCGACGGTGAGCGTGCGGTGACCACGATCAGCCAATTGGTCGATTGAAGCCGCCCTGCGCTTGCATTCAACGCCCATAGGCGCGGCCGACGCCCCTTTGCTGCGGCAAGGGTGGCGTCCATCACTTCGACCCATATCTGGACCGATATGGACTAAATAGGACCGAGCGAGCCGTTCCCACGTGGCCAACCCCACTTCGGAAGGGTCCCGCATCATTGCGGGTATGCCGGTCTTCAATGAAGAGGAGACCATCGGCACCGTCGTGATGCGCGCTCTGGAGCACGTTGACGAGGTCATCTGCATCGATGACGGATCCTCAGATGCGAGCGCCCGAATCGCCGAGGCCTGCGGCGCGACCGTCATCCGACACCGCGTCAACCGAGGCTATGGTGGCGCGCTCAAGACGCTGTTCAAGCACGCCCGCCAAATGGACGTCGACGCTCTGGTGGTCCTCGACAGCGACGGACAGCATGACACCAACGACATCCCCCGACTCCTCGAGCCAATCATGGACGGCTCGGCCGACTTCACCATCGGATCTCGCTTCGTCGAGGGAGGCGGCGGCACCCACATGCCGGCCTACCGCCGACTTGGCATTCGCGTCATTACGGCCACGTCAAACCTGAGCAACGAACTCGGGATTCGTGACACGCAATCCGGATTCCGCGCCTTCTCGGCCCGCGCCCTCGACCGACTCCGCTTCGATGCGGAAGGCATGGAACTCTCCCTGGAGATGCTTGAGGACGCCCAAGAGAAGCAACTCCACGTGCGTGAAGTGCCCACCGTCATCCGCTATGACGTGCCCAAAGGCTCCAACTACACCGCAGTCTCGCACGGCTTCACCGTGCTGTCGTGGGCGCTCATTTCCCTCTCTCAGAAGAAGCCCCTTCTCGTGCTTGGCCTCCCCGGCATGGGCCTGTTCGCCACCGGTGCGGCCATGGGACTCAACGTGGCGCAGAACGTCACCAGCACGCTTGACACCTTCCTTGGGGATGGACTGACCGCGATTTGGGTCGGGGTCCTCGGCCTGAGCCTCATGGCCACCGGCTTGGTGCTCCAAGGCGTCCGCAGCCTTCTGCGCCACCTCATTGTCGAGCACTTCGGCATCGATTGAACCCGTCGAGTGCGTAGGTCCAAAACCCGGACCACGCTCCCCATCACATGGTGGATGAGGCCCTCCGCACGGAGACCCTCGCCGCCGTGAAGAGCATCCGCCAGTTGGGCGACCGTGCCGCGAACCTCGCAAAGGCCAGGATGGAGCAAGGTTTCGAAGGGATGTACACGGCCGCGTTGACCTCGCCGCGCATGGTGCTGGTCGTGTGCTTGATCATCGCCGGCATGCTCGGACAAGTGGGGCTTTCCTTCCAAGATCAAATCGACGACGACGTCGAGATTTTCCTGCCCGATGATGCGGAGTCAACGGATTTGTTGCTTGAGGTCCGTGAGGAGTGGTCGACCGACATCGCCATCATCTACATCCAAACGGACAACGCCAGGCTTGGCCAAGGTTTGGGCGACAACATCTCTGACGAAGCCATCCTACGCGAAATCTCGTGGGTCGAAGGCGACGACGAGAACAAGAACTCGGGAGCCACCAGCCGGGGGATTGATTGGAACAAGAACGACCGAGGTCGGGAGGACGGCATCCTTTGGATCCTCTCGCCAGCTCAACTCATCAAAGAAGCCAACTCCGCCGACGGACGCTTCAACAACTCCATGTGCGAACATGGCGTACAATCCCGCATTCCGGTCAGTTTCGATTGTGACCTCCCTGGCGGAGGCGCGTACGCGATTCCCGATCAAGACCGCATCGATGCGCTGGTGGACAACCTTGGAGGTGCGTTCACCGCCATGGTCAGGGACACCAACGATCTGGACCCGACCTACGACAGCGACGAGGACGGCGACCCGACCAACGACCTCGACGGCGACGGCGTCTGGGACACTGCGGCCATTGTGATTGGCCTGAATCACGACCTCAACCGCACGGATTTCAACGACTTCGCAGAACTCTTGCAGCATGTTCAGAACGTCATCGACGACCGCCCAGCTGACCTCGACAGCACGGACATGACCGTCACCGGCTTGACCAAGGTTCTCGAGGACGTCAGCAACGAGATCTACGACGATCTGCTGAACATGCTTCCATTCTCTCTGCTGTTCACCATCGGCGTCATCACCGCCCTGCACCGGTCGGGCAAAGTCGTCATCATCACGGGATTGCCGATCGTGATGGCCCTCTCGGTGACCTTCGGCACCACGGTGCTCCTGAACCTGACTTTGACCCCGATGATCGTCGCGACGTTCCCCATCCTCATTGGGCTGGGCGTGGACTACGCCCTGCACATGGTGAACCGCGTCGAGGAGCGACGGCGCCACCACATCGACGCTGCGCACAGCGAAAACATGCTCCGTCGAAGGCGCGGTGAAGACGAACTCCCCGTCCCCGACCTGTGGGACATGACCCTGTACCGCACGTGCGTGCTCGAGATGACGCGCTCAACCGGCCTTGCCGTGTTGCTTTCTGCCTTCACGACGGTGATCGGCTTCTCGGTCCTGATGGTGCCGCAGATCGTCGCTGTGACGCCCATCCGCTCGGTGGGCGTGACCTTGGTGCTGGGCATCATGTCCACGCTTGTTTTCAGCCTCCTGCTGGTACCGACCTTGGCTTGGCTGCTTCGTTACAGCAGAAAATCGACCCCGGCGGCGTGGGGGAAAGTGGGTCGAGCACCCGTCAAGCACTGGTACGCCGTGGTCGGGGTGGCGTTCCTGATCACCGCGGTCGGCGTGGCCAACCTCGACGCGCTGTCCGAGCCGATCACCGGTTCAAGCGAGGCGCCTGATGACATCGCATCGCTCGATGCGCTGGCCACCTATTCCCAGCAGTTCGACTCGGGCCAAACCTCGCTGTTCGTGTTCGACGCCACGATGCGCAGCAACGACAACGGCACGGACCAGATACGCGACATCCCCGTGCTCGACGAAATCGACCGGGTCGAAGCCCTGGTCTCCCAGGTCGAATACACCAACACCACCAGCATTGTGCTCTTCCTGAAATCCATCCCGGTCACCATCGAGCTGGCCGATGGGGTGACCCTCTACGAGGGCAGCCTGTGGGATCTGCTCCACGAGCCGTGCTGGGACTCGAACGACCCGCTCGAGTGCCACCTCTGGCTCGCCCTCGATGCCACAGGACCCGACGGCCGCGAAGGACTCCGACGCGACATGGTGAGCGTGGTCTTCGATACGCTCAGTCCAGAAGTGCGCTCAATGTTGCTCAACGAAGCCGGCACCAAGGCCTTGGTGTACGTCGATCAACCGTACATGAACCTGAATTACGCCGAGACGCTTCGGGACGAAATCGACGTCATCCTCTCCGAAGAGACCCTCCTGCAAGACACCCGCTCGTCCCGCCTGACGGGTGGCCTGCCGGTCTCGTTGGACATCAACGAAGGCATCCATGACACCCAATCCAGGACGACGATCATCACCATGGTCGTCTTGACGTTGGTCCTCATGCTGATGTTCCGTAGCCCCCGCATCGGCATCTACACGATGATCCCCGTCGCGGTGGTCATCCTGTGGCAACCGCTGATGATGCGCAGTGGAGACGTCAACGTCAACATCTTCACGGCAATGATCGGCACCATTGTCTTCGGCATCGGTGTTGACGACGCCATCCACATGATGCACAGGATTCAGGAGGAAGGCGAAACGCCGACCGGCCTGGCGCATTCCGTGGAAAGCACCGGACAGACGATTTTCGAGACCTCGATCACCACCATCGCAGGCATCTCCGCCGGCTTCCTTGCCGCATTCCCGGGCCTGGAGAATTTCTTCGGCATCATGGCGGCGCTCATCGCAGCGGCTTTCCTGACCAGTTGTTTCCTGCTCCCTGCGCTGCTCGCTGCAGAACGGGACATCATCTCGCTTGTGCGACACAAGAAGCGAGGCGTGGACTTTGGCGAAGGTGTCGTCACCGCCGAACACATGCGCGCCATCGATGCCGTGTTGGAATGAGGCGGAGGGAGTGGGGAGTAAGCCCCTTTCTGTTCCCGAAAAACGGTGACCGCATTCAACTGTGCACCCTACCCGCCCCTCGGCGTGCCGCGTCGTCAGGGCTGTCTGGGCTTGCTCCCATGGGGTTGCTCGTCTCATCGACCACGTGGAAACCTCCGTCTTTCGACATCATCGTTCAACCCACGCATCGTTCGTTTCTGCTGCATTGACCTGATCGTCTCCGACCTGCCGCTTGTGCGGCCCATGTGCACCGTGGAGAGGGGACTTTCCTCAGAGTCTGGCTCTGTCAGCGGTCCTCCCACTCCCTCCGGGGCAGGGTGGCGTCGCTTTCCACTTGAACGCATCCCTTCAGGAGGATTCACGCGAAAGTCGGAAGGCCACGACGCCAATGAGCCCGACGATGAGCAGCACAAGGATGCTCCCTACACCGCCAGCAGGACCGCTGAACAGCCCTTGGCCGGAGGAGGCATCGATGAGGTGCGTGTCTCCGACGTGGGTCGTGCCGTCCACGATGATGTATTCGAATCGGACGGGACCCTCGTCAAGCGGAACCCAGCTTCCGTTTTGCATCGCCACCTCGCCGGCACCAATGCTGACGGAGCGTGCGTCGAGACGCGTGCGTGAACCGTCTGCTTCGACCACTTCGACGATGATTTGAACGTCGCCAGGACCGCGGCCTTCGTTGAGAATGCTGTAGGACCAGATCAGTTCACCGCCCTTGACGGGATTGACGAGATCTTCCGTGGGCGCGCCGTCAAACACCACGTCCGCCACGCGCTGTTCGAGCAACCACACGGCGAGGGGGTCGGCGAGCGAATTTCCAATGCCGTCCACGGCTTGACTTGAGAGGTCCTCGCCTTCCACCCAAACCCGCAGTTCCAACCGCTGCGTACGCACGTCGTCTGGAAGGGCGCTGTCCAGGTCAATGATGGCGCGGAGCGGAAGGTCGGCACCGCTCTGTCGAGCACCACGAAGGGCCATCGGCTCGAGGCCTTCGCCCAGGACCTCTCCTGCGAGACCAAATCCACTGACCATGACGCGCCAGCCGAGGTGGACCTCTCCGAGCCCAATGTCTTCGTCCATGCGGACGTCGACGGCGAGGGCTCCCCAGTCCGCTTCGGGCAACGGAGCCCCAAGCGTGGGCGAGGTCAGGGCGCTGACGCGAGGTGGTTCGGTGTCCACCATGAAGCGCCTCACGACGTCGTCTGCGCCACGGAGGACGGCCCCATCTGGTGCGTCGATGATGCGGACGAGGAGGCCTTGGCTTCCTGCTTCGTCGGGCACCTGCAGGTCGATGTGGAAGAGGCCTTCCATCGTGGTGGCGTTCGCCTCCTCCGGGCCGAGCATGGCCTCAACATGAAGCGGCTCGAGCACCGTCCGACCCGAACGCGCCCAAACGAAGGACGACGAGACGTGCAGATCTGCATCCGGACGAAGTTGAGCCTGGCTTTCACCGATCTCCGTCCCGTCGAGTTCAACCACGAGGGATGAGCGGTCCAGCTGCATTTCACTTGAAGCGCGCCAGCGCAACCCGTCGAGCCGGTCCGTGGAGAACTGGCCGCCTCGGTCCTCGACGCTGACGGACGGGGTGCGTGCCGTCGTGCTTGGATCGAAGCCCCAATCCAGACGCAGGTCAATGCGAAGGTATCCTTGGTCGCTGAAAGGCGTCAGGGCAGCGGGCGCGCCTTCCATCCTGCAATCAAGCACCGTCAGGAAGGGGTGCGTTTCGTTGCAGCCCGCTTCAGCGGTCCACTCGACCACGAGGGCGTCGCTTCGCTCGAGGTCAAGGTCCACGGTCACGCGCGCCAGGTCCTGTAGACCGTTGGCGTCGCCCAGCGGTACGGACAGCGTGACCACCTCGCTCGGATGCAGCCACGTTGGCGAGGCCACCGACCATGAGGCAGACGCATCGTTGCCCACCGACGGCGCACCGTCCTGACTCACCTGGACCATGGACATGGGCGATGATCGATTCCCTGCGTCCAGCAGGATGTTCCCTGCTTGGTCGGCGACGTCGTACCAGAAGGCGTACCAACCTCCGAACGGCGCACGGGAGGCATCAAGAGCAAACCCATAGGTCCCTTGGAGGTCCGTGAGGCTCTCGGGTACGGTCAGGTCACGGGCGACGGCCTCGCCCATGTCGATGAGGCCGTTTCCGTTCAGGTCGTCCACCCATGACCGCCAGAGATGGACGTGCCCGCCCGAGGGCAGGCGGGGCCGGTCGCCGATCAGCAGGTTGTGCTCATGCACGCCGTCCGCAGGGAGATGGGCGGTGGCCTCGGTCGAGCTTGAGAGAAGCAACGGGGCCACGCCATCGAGCCCAAACGTCGTGGATGAATCCACGGCGTCCGCACGGTCTTGACCCTTCAAGGGCTCAACGTCAATGCGGACCTCGACCTCTGGCACGAAGCTCGGCGCCGTGAAGGGGAAGGACGCATGGCCTCCAATCAACGACGACGTCGAGCCGATGTCAACGCCGTTGAGCCGCGCACGGACGAGCACGTCGCCCGTCCGTGGACGTGCCGCATCGGGAAGGTCTTCGAAGCCAACCTGGATGTGAATGGTGCCAACGTCACCGGGCGCGAGCCAAGGTTCACTCGGGTGAGCCCTGTATCCGGTGGAGGTCTCGATCCACCAGTCTTCCAGCCCGACGTCCGGTTCAATGCCCATCGCTGAACCTGCACCAAAGGTGCGTGAAGCCGGAAGCATCGGACCTGCAGGCGAAACAAGGGAGATGGAGAAGACCGCACTGGTCTCGTCCGTCCACGAAACCGGGAGCAAGAAGGCGGCGTCCACCCACGCCTGGGCACCGTTGCCTCCGAGCATGAGGTGACCCTCTGCGTCCGGGATGTTCCACAACAGGGCCTGACCGCTTGTGCTGCACGCGCTCATTTCGTTGCCCGTCAAAGGCAAAGAAGACACCGGGCACGTGACCTCGGCTTTGGCGCCGGGAGCGTGGAGGACCATGCGGACGTCCCAACCCTGCGTGAGCATGTCGCTGGTGAAGCTGGTGGTGCCCAACCGGGTGGCGTCGAAGGTTGCGTTGAATCGGTACACCTGATCGCCTGGCACCAAGGTCTCAACATCCGGCGACATGGACAGGCCCAACACCTCAACCGAGGTGGTGGTCCGAAGGTCATCAACGGTGAACTGCACGGCGCCCGGGGCCCCAAGCGAGACGGGCAGGGCGACGGTGCGGACGCCGTTGGAGGATACGGCCTCGCCAAGGGCGCCGTTTAGGGCCACCACCAAGGGATGTCCCGGCAGAAGCGACGTGGACATCACCGCGTCGTACGGCGCGAAAAGACCGCCGAACACAACGGCCGCGTTTGCGCTGGCTGGGCCGCTCAACACCGCTTCAACCTCGACGAAATCCAAACCGCTTGGTCCTTCATCGCGTTGGCCGCTCAGCGCGTTGTTCAGTGTGGCGAGGTCGGTGGGCGACAAGTGAACCTCACCGTCATCCACAAACGGCCGCACGTCAAAGGCAGGGACGACACTGTTGCCGTTCATGCGCAATTCGACATCCAGGCGGTCGGCTTGACCGCTCATCACGTCCACCACCATCGAGAGCGCATTGACGCCATCCGCTGGCAAGAGGAACGGGAACGAGACCTCTGAGCCGCTGGTGAGGGTCCCTTCGGCCCACAAGCCACCGCTCATCAAGCGGTCTTGCAGGCCAAGGCGGCCGTGTTCTGGCTCGATCAATCCCCACTCGCCCGTCCCGTCGGCGCCGATGTCCACCATGGCACCAGTGGGCGCTGGTGAGGGCAGCAGGTCCACCTCGAAGTGCTTCAGCGTCCACAACGAGTTCCCTGCCTCGAGGCGAATGCGGAGTTCAGCGGTGTGGGCGATGGCATCGAGGACCACCAACCCTCCTCCATCCGGAATCTCCGTCCAAACACCACCGTCGAGGCGCACCTCGAGGAGGCCGCCGGAGAGGTCGCACGAATTGCGAATCGCGCCAACGCCAGAACGATGCGTGGTCAGCGGGCTGGTGAAGGTCGACGCCCCAGAAAAGACGCCGTTTGTGGAACTGTACGCGCCAGCGGAGGGGGCGTCGGTGCCCGATGCATCCGTCCAGGTGGCCAGTGGCACCACGTCGAGTTCATGCAGCATACGACCGCCATAGGCGATGGAACCGACGCTCGGTCCACCTTCTGCGCCCTCCTCCAATTCGAGATGCAGGCGCAGGAGGGGGTGCTCAGCGGCATCGATGGCGCCCAGATCCATGGTGGTGACCTCAAGATCGGTGAAGCCGGGAACTGGCGTCCCCGTCATCGCATCAAGGACGGTGGCTTCGAGCAGCGCGCCGTCAGGCACGTTGGCGTCCATCATGAGACGAGCGTGGGGTGCGCCGTCCACCTCTGGACCGAAGGGGGCCGAGGTCCACGAGCCTTCACCCGTTCCCGTCACGCCGCCGGCTGGCTCAATGCGCACGTCGTCGATGTTCCAGCCGGTGTAGTGAATGGAGTAATCCGTTATGCCCAATCCAAAACGCACGGCAAAATTGGGATTCGCGGCGACGTGGTTGGAAATGTCGTAGGTCTGTGAAGTCCACGACCCTTCGTTGATGGTCCCAGAATTGGTCCAGATCTGGACCCAGTTCCCTTGGGCGTTCTTCACCTGCACGTAGACGTGGTCCCACGTACTCGACTCGATGCCAAGGCGCCGCATGAAACTCAACTCCCACGTTCCGGCACATCCGTTGCAGGCGATGTCGGGCGATGTTGCCCAATAGGTGGTGGACATGTAGGGGTAGTTTCCGTCGTACGTGTACAGCGCATTCTGACCCGAAAACACGCCCGAGGTCGAGCCGAGGGTCGAATCGAAGCCGTGCTTCCAGACGTTCGAACCGCCAAGGGTCCAACCGTGGTTCGGGTCCTCAAAGTCCCAAAACGCGCCATCAGGAAGAATGCCGAGGGCGCTGCCGTTGACGTCGACGCCATCGTAGACCGCGCCCGTCGCGTCAAAGTCTGAAGCACCACGCAGGTCTGCACCGGTGCTTCGCCCGAGCGCTGCAGACTCGAGGGTCAGATCCACGCGAGCGATGGAACGCCCGTCGTCCACGTCCACCTCGACCCGATCGTCAAGGCCACCGTCAGCCCCACCGATGACGATGGTGGACGCTTCACCAAGGCTCGAGAACGCTGTCGTTTCAGGCAGGGCGGCGGGCGTGGCTGGAGCCCACGGCATCGTGGCCATGAGGAGGACAAAGAGGACCGCGACAAAGCGTCCGCCGTTGGCCATGCTTCACCACCATCTTCCTCGCCATTGAATGCTTCGGACTGAAGGTGCAGAGGGCAGAGCCTTTGGACTGGGGCGGTTGTCCAAGTGGCATGTCCATTGACGAAGCGAAGCGGTTGGCCGGCATCGCGGCGTGCAACGAAGTCCAGAGCGGGATGAAGGTGGGGTTGGGCACGGGGTCAACCGTGCACTATACCATCGTCGAACTCGCACGCCGACATCACGAGGAGGACTTGGACATCGTGGGTGTCCCCACCAGCCTCGCAACCCACGCCCTGGCCACGGACCTGGGCCTTCCACTGGTGGAACTCGACGACGTGGAGGGTTTGGACCTCGTGATCGATGGAGCCGACGAAGTGGATGCTGCGTTCCAGTTGATCAAAGGCGGCGGGGCCGCACTCCTGCGTGAGAAACTCGTGGCGCAGGCCTCGGGGGCGATGGTCGTCGTGGCGGACGACCGAAAGATGGTCGAGACGCTTGGCGCCTTCCCCCTCCCCATTGAGATCACGCGCTTTGGTCACGGCACCACCGTACGTGCGATCATGGACGTCCTGGGGTGCACGGCAGAACTTCGCATGGACGGTAAAGCACCGCTGGTCACGGACAACGGGAATTTCATCGTCGACGCCCACACGGGCCCACACCTCACGGATCCGGCGGGCAGCGAGGCAGCGCTGCTCCGCTTGGCCGGCGTCGTGCAGGTCGGCCTGTTCATCGACATGTGCGATGTGGTCCACCTTGCAGGAGCCTCTGGCGCTGAACGCTTGGTGCGCTCAGGTGGCCGCTTGGCGTAGGCCCGCCGTGGTGATTAAATACGGGCGCAAGGAGCGCGCGGTGGGCCTGTAGCTTAGTCAGGTAGAGCGACGGACTCTTAATCCGTCGGTCGCGGGTTC
>MDTD01035051.1_pt1 | contig 12986 bp, 10 predicted proteins | sample 811221 | NCBI WGS metagenome assembly MDTD01 (sample SAMN05326646, study PRJNA326480) | marine metagenome | isolation source: seawater | place: Pacific Ocean: South West | collected 2011 | reverse complement strand
GCTTCTCGAAAAGGAGGAGGCCACCGACACGCTCGCCATGGACGGGATCGCGGTGGCGGGGCACGCGCGCGGACAGGGCATCGGAACCGCACTTCTCGCGAGCGTGGCGGGCATCGCGCGCGCCGCCGGCAAGAAGCTCGTGCGGCTCGACGTGATCGACACGAACCCGAGGGCCCGCGCGCTCTACGAACGTTTCGGCTTCAAGGCGAGCGGCACGCGCGATCTCGGGCCCTTCCGCCATATCTTCGGCTTTCGCACGGCGACCTCGATGACGCTCGACGTCGAGGGAGGCGGTCACGCGTGAGCCCGGACGCCGCAAGCCCCGACGACGCCGTTGATACGCCGCCGCGCCGCCTTGACCGGCCGGCGATGGCCGTGGTGCTGCTCATCGTCGCCGTTTTCGGCCTCGCGCAGGGCCTGACCTATCCGCTGCTGTCCTTCATTCTCGAGCGCCAGGGCCTTCCGGCCTGGCTGATCGGCGCGAACGCGGCGATGATGGCCTGCGGACTCCTCGTATCCGCTCCACTCATTCCCGGCCTTGCCGCAAGGCATGGCGCGGCACGCCTCGCGCTGGTCGCCGCGCTGTCGCTCGCGGTGCTCTTCGCCGCCGTCGGCCTGTTCCAGTCCGTGTGGATCTGGTTTCCGCTGCGCTTCCTGATGGGGCTTGCGATCAACACGCTCTACATCGCCAGCGAGACCTGGGTGAACCAGCTCAGCCCCGACCGCATCCGCGGCCGGATGCTCGGGCTCTACGCGACCGCGCTCGCCGCCGGCTTCGCGGCCGGTCCCGCCATTCTCGGCATCACCGGAACCCAGTCGCTGGCTCCCTTCGCGCTCTGCGTGGCAATCACGCTGGTGTGCGCAACGCTCATCGCGACGATCCGCAACCGCCTGCCGCGCTTCTCGGCGCATGACGGCGGATCGCTGGCCCGCGTTGTTCCGCAGATCGTCTTCCTGATGGCGGTCACGGCGACGGCCGCCGCCTTCGATCAGGCGATCCTGACGATCCTCCCGGTCTATGGTCTCGCCCACGGACTGGACGAACGCGCCATCACAACCGCGCTCGCCATCATGGTCGTCGGCAACATCCTTTTCCAGGTCCCCATCGGCGCCGCCGCCGACCGGCACGGCCCCAGGCGAATGATGGTGCTTTTGTGCCTGCTGACGATCCTGGGCGCCGGCCTGCTTCCGGTGCTCATCACCAGCACGCTTGCCCTTTGGGCGATGCTCTTCGTCTGGGGATCCGCCGCCTACGGCATCTACACCATCGCGCTGATGGAGCTCGGCCGGCGGTACTCGGGCGCCATGCTGATTTCCGGCAATGCGGCCTTCGCGCTGATGTGGGGCGCGGGCGGCTTTTCCGGCCCCGCGCTCGCGGGACTTGCCATCGATGCCGTGGGCACCATCGGCCTGCCCATCCTGCTGGCGCTCACCTATGGCGCGCTGCTGGTGGCGACACTCCTGCGCCGGGAACGGTCCCGCCCCGTGGCGGGCGAGGCCGGCGGCACGCCTCAGTAGCCGGTCGCAAGCGATCCCTGCCGGCGGGGATCCGCCGCACCGGCCAGTCCGCCCGGCACCACCATCACCGACTGGGTCGAACCCATGGTCGCCTTCTCGGCGATCGTGTGGCCCATGCCCTCCAGAAGCTTCAGCGTGTCCGGCGAGAAGCCCTCCTCGATGCGGATCTCGTCGGGCAGCCACTGGTGATGCATGCGCGGCGCCGCGCTCGCCTCGGCAATGTTCATGCCGTGGTCGACCACGTTGAGAATGACCTGCAGCGTCGTGGTGATGATCCGGCTGCCCCCGGGAGAGCCGGTGGCGATCACCGGCCGGCCGTCCCGGAAAACCAGCGTCGGGCTCATGGAGGACAGCGGCCGCTTGCGCGGGGCGACCGCATTGGCGTCTCCGCCGATCAGCCCGTAGGCATTGGGAACACCGGGCTTTGCCGAAAAGTCGTCGAGCTCGTTGTTGAGCAGGATGCCGGTTCCGGGCGCGACCATGCCGACGCCATAGGAGAAGTTCAGCGTGTAGGTGTTGGAGACCGCGTTGCCGTCCTTGTCGATCACCGAGAAGTGGGTCGTCTCGTTGCTCTCGTAGGGGGCGGGGTCCCCGGGGCGGATCTCGCCCGCCGCCGCCGCGCGTTCCGGATCGAAGTCCGCCATCCGCCGCGCCGCATAGTCTTTCGAGGTGAGCCCGCGCGCAGGCACATCCACGAAATCCGGATCGCCGAGATATTCCGAGCGGTCCGCATAGGCGCGCTTCATCGCCTCCGCCATCAGGTGCATGGTCTTCGCCGAACCGAACCCGGACGCGGCGACATCATGCGGTTCGAGCATGTTGAGGATCTCGACGATATGCACGCCGCCCGAAGAGGGCGGCGGCATGGAGGCGATCTCGTATCCCCGGTAGTTTCCGGTCACAGGCGCGCGCCATTTCGCCTCATAGGACGCAAGATCCTCTACCGACATCGACCCGCCGGCCGCCGCGACACGCGCCGCCACCGCCTCGGCCACGGGCCCCGCGTAGAAGCCGGAAACGCCCTCCCGCGCGATCCGTTCCAGCGAGGCGGCAAGCTGCGGCTGCCTAAGGATCTCGCCGGTGCGATAGAAGCCGCCATCCTCCTTGTAGAAGATCGCCGCCGCGTCGGCGTCCTTCGACAGGCGCCCATGCACCCGCTTCAACGACCCCGCGAGATCGTCCGAGACGGGGAAGCCCTCCCTGGCAAGCGCGATCGCCGGCGCGATCAACTCACCCAGCGTGAAACGGCCGCTGCCGAAGCGCTCATGCGCCGCGGCGAGCCCCGCGACCGTTCCCGGCACGCCGATCGCGAGCCCGGTGTACCGCGACTTGTTGCTGTCGGCATTGCCTTCCTCATCCAGGAACATGTCCCGCGAGGCGCCGGCCGGTGCGAGTTCGCGATAGTCGAGCGCATGGGTTTCACCGGCCGCGCCATCCGCTCCGGCCATGTGGATCATCATGAAACCGCCACCGCCCAGGTTTCCGGCGCGCGGCAGCGTGACGGCAAGCGCGAAGCCGGTCGCAACGGCCGCGTCCACCGCGTTGCCTCCGGCCGCCAGAATGTCGCGTCCGACCGTGCTGGCGAGCGCCTCCTGCGAGGACACCATGCCGTTTCGCGCAAGCACGGGGTGAAACCGGTCGCTGCCGGACAGGATGGGAGCCGGCGGCGGGCCGCCGGCCTCCTGCGCCAGGGCTCCGGCACCTGGAAGGCTCGCGGCAAGCGCGAGGGCGACACCCACGACGAGTGATGCAAGTCGCGGCCCGGACGGGCGCGCCCGTCGATGAAGATGCGTCATCGGGAAATCCTCCTTGTCGCGCAATGCGCTGCTTGGAGGCGAGTTTGAACCCGGCGGCCGTTCCGGGCCAGCCGCAAAAACTGCCGATACCGCAAATGAAAACGCGGCCGGATCGCTCCGGCCGCGTCAAAAGTCCGTCCGATGAAGGCGCCGTGACCTCAGGCGGCGGCCTTCTTCGGGGAGATCAGGCCACGGTTCACCAGAACCTCGGCGATCTGAACGGTGTTGAGCGCCGCACCCTTGCGCAGGTTGTCGGAGACGACCCACAGGTTCAGGCCGTTCTCGACGGTCGCATCCTCGCGGATGCGGCTGACATAGGTCGCGTCCTCGCCGGTCGCCTCGTAGGGCGTGACGTAGCCACCGTCTTCCTGCTTGTCGACGACGAGAATACCCGGCGCCTCGCGCAGGATGTCGCGGGCCTCGTCCGGCGTGATCGGACGCTCGAACTCGAGATTGACCGACTCCGCGTGACCGATGAAGACCGGCACGCGCACGGCGGTGCAGGTGAGCTTGATCTTGGGATCGAGCATCTTCTTGGTCTCGGCCAACACCTTCCACTCTTCCTTGGTGTAGCCGTCCTCCATGAAGACGTCGATGTGCGGAATGACGTTGAAGGCGATGCGCTTGGTGAACTTCTCCGGCGTGATCGGATCGTTCACGAAGACCGAGCGGGTCTGGTTGAACAGCTCGTCCATGGCGTCCTTGCCGCCACCGGAGACGGACTGGTAGGTCGAGACCACGCAACGCTTGATGCCGGCCGCGTCATGCAGCGGCTTCAGCGCCACCACGAGCTGCGCGGTGGAGCAGTTCGGGTTGGCGATGATGTTCTTCTTGGTGAAACCGGTGATCGCGTCGGCGTTCACCTCCGGAACGATCAGCGGCACGTCCGCGTCGTAGCGCCAGGCCGAGGAGTTGTCGATCACGACGCAGCCCTTGGCCGCGATCTTCGGCGCCCACTCCTTGGCGACCGAGCCGCCGGCGGACATCAGGCAGATGTCCACGTCGGAAAAGTCGTAGTTCTCGAGCGCCTGGCAGACGAGCGTCTTGTCGCCATAGGAGACCTCGACACCCTGGGAGCGGCGCGAGGCGACCGGAACGACTTCGCTCGCCGGAAAACCGCGCTCCTCGAGAATGTCGAGCATCTCCCGGCCGACATTGCCGGTGGCACCTACGACTGCAATCTTGTAAGCCATTGACTTGTTTCCCTTCCTGGCGCTCCCCGCTCACCCGCCCGCGACGGCGTCATGCCAGCGGTCCGGGATCCTTCCGGTCCCCCGTCGATCCGGGGGAGCTCGGAACGGGAGGGCCTTCAGAACGTCGTTTTGCGGGTCGTCGTCGTCGTCAGGCCGGCTTTTGCCGAGACAGTCGCGGCAGATGCGCGGGAGTTGCCACCATGCGCGCGCACGGCATCCATGACTGCGAAGGCAGCGCGGGAAACCGGGGCAGCAGAGGCACGACGAGCGGACATGGGATCCTTGATGATCAGGAAATCCGAGCGAATTGTCCGGCCGTTTGCTGCCCGCGGGAGCAGGTCGCGTCAACCGGAACGCCGTTTACATGGCCCCATCGCGGGTGATTGTCAACAGGAAGGCCGGGGCGCGCCCAAGGCCCTGACGCCGGGCCGGAGAGCCGCGTCTCAAGGCAGGTCGAGGCGGAACCGCAGCAGCAGGGTGCGTTGAAGGATCGAGCGATTGTCGTCGGAAACCACCGTCAGAACGGTATGCCCCTGCGCATCGCGATGAACGGCGAGGCCTTCCATGTTGTCGATCTGATCGGTGAAGCCACCCTCGAGCAGGACGGTGCCAACCGCGCGCGCGCCGGGAAAGATCTCGGCGGCGGGAATGAGGCGAAGCCGCATGCCGATGCCGTGGCGCAGCGTGAAGCGACGCTCCAGCAGCAGCGCGTCTCCATTCGGCAGCATGGCCAGGTCGGTCGCGTCATAGGAGGCATCGCGTGCCACGGTGAAGGTGCCCGGGCGCGGCCCGCCGATCAGGAAGCCCGGCATGTCCGCCGCGTTGTCACGCCCCCGCTCGGCGATGACGAGCAACGTTCCGGCAAGCGGTCCCTCGCTCACCGAGGCGATCGCCTCCATCCCCTTGTTCGACCGCAGATGGCTGATGCCCTCGGGCAGCGCGACCCGGCGCCCGCGCGCCTCCGGCTCGAATGGCCAGGGGAAGGCGTAGATCTCGTGCACCCGCTCGACGGAAACGAGAAGTTCACCCGCCCGCCGGTCCAGCGTGACCGCTTCGGTGTCGCCCCGGTCCTGGTTGAGAAGGGGAATGCCGTTCGGCCCGATCATCGGTGCGATGCGGACATCGCGCAGGTTGGTGGGACGACCGTCCGCGTTGCTGTCGATGCGCCCCTCGACCCAGAGCGCATTGTCCGTGACGGCAAGCATCCGCGATCCGTCATCGGACACGATCAGGCCAGACAGCCCGCCGAGATTGCGGTTTCCCGAGAGAACCTCGAGACCGCCGAGAAAGGTCAGCGGCCCGTAGCCGTCGGTGTCGCGCCCGATCGAGAAATGCTCGATGCGCTTGATGCGCACCGTGACGTCCTGCGCGGGAATGGTGGCCGCACGCGCGCCGGCCTCGGGCCAGGAGACGGCAAGCGCGAGCCCGAGCACCACGAGAAGGACCGTGGCGGCCCGTCCCAAGAAGTGCACGACCCCCGATGCCGCGACCCGGCGGCGCTCAGCGGCCACTGCGTCCCCGCCCGCGACGGCGCACCGGCTGGGTCGTCAGGTCGTCGAACAGATCCGCGAGCTGGTCGGTCATGGCGCCGGCCAGTTCCTCCGCGTCGACGATGGTCACCGCCCGCGAGTAATAGCGCGTCACGTCGTGGCCGATGCCGATGGCGATGAGTTCGACCGGGGAACGGTTCTCGATCTCGTCGATCACATAGCGCAGGTGGCGCTCCAGATAGTTGCCCGGATTGACCGAGAGCGTGCAGTCGTCGACCGGCGCGCCGTCCGAGATCATCATCAGGATCTTGCGCTGTTCGGGACGGCCGAGCAGGCGTTTGTGCGCCCAGTCCAGCGCCTCGCCGTCGATGTTCTCCTTCAGCAGCCCCTCGCGCATCATCAGGCCGAGATTGCGTCGCGCACGCCGCCAGGGCGCATCCGCGGACTTGTAGATGATGTGGCGCAGGTCGTTGAGACGGCCCGGCTGGGCTGGCTTGCCGGCCGCAAGCCATGCCTCGCGCGACTGGCCGCCCTTCCACGCCCGGGTCGTGAAGCCAAGGATCTCGACCTTGACGCCGCAACGCTCCAGCGTGCGCGCCAGAATGTCGGCGCATGTGGCGGCCACCGTGATCGGCCGTCCGCGCATGGAGCCGGAATTGTCGAGGACAAGCGTCACCACCGTGTCGCGGAAATTTGTGTCGCTCTCCTGCTTGAAGGCCAGCGGCTGCATGGGATCGATAACCACGCGCATGAGACGCGCGGTGTCGAGCAGGCCCTCTTCAAGGTCGAACATCCAGGAGCGGTTCTGCTGCGCGAGCAGCTTGCGCTGCAACCGGTTGGCGAGCCGCGCCACCGCGCCCTGCAGGTTGACGAGCTGCTTGTCGAGATGGCCGCGCAGCCGGTCCAGTTCGGCCGTGTCGCAGAGTTCCTCCGCCGTCACCGTCTCGTCGAAGCGCGTGGTGAAGACCTTGTAGTCCGGCCCCGGAGGCTGGTTGGAGAAGGGCATGTCCCGGCGCGGGCTCTCGCCGGGCTCCTCGGCCTGCTCGGCGTTCTCGTCGTCGGTCAGCTCTTCCAGGTCGCCGTCGAGACCGTCCGTCTCGCCAGCGTCCATCTCCTCGCCGGAGGCTTCCGTCTCCTGCGGCGCGCCTTCCTCCTCGCCGGCGTCTTCCTCGCCCTCGGCGGAGGTCTCGCCGCGATCGGTGTTGCCCTCGCCGTCCTCGCCCTCGGCCTCGTCGTCCTCGCCGGCGTCACCGAACTCGTCGTCCATGTCGAGGGAGGAGAGGACCGAACGCACCTGCCGGGCGAAGTCCTGCTGGCTTTCCATGCTCTCGGCGAGCGAGTCGAGCGCGTCGGCCGCCTTCTCCTCGATCCAGGCGCGCCACTGGCCGATCATGGGCTCGGCAGCCTTCGGTGCCGGACGGCCCGTCAACCGCTCGCGCACCATGTAGGCGACCGCCTCCTCCAGCGGGGCGTCCTCGCGGCTCGCCACGTCGGAATAGGCGGCCTTGCGGCACCGGTCCTCGAGCATCGCCGACAGGTTGTCGGAAACGCCCGGCATCCGGTTGGCGCCGACAGCCTCGCAGCGGGCCTGCTCGACCGCGTCGAAGATCGCCCGGCCCATGTCGCCCTGCGGCACCAGCTTGCGGTGCAGCGCGGGATCATGGCAGGCGAGCTTCAGCGCCATGGAGTCGGCCATGCCGCGGGTAATCGCGATCTCCGCCTCGCTCAGCCGGCGCGCCGGCTCCGGAAGGCGCGCGGTGTGCCCCGAAAGCGACGGCCGGTCGGAGGTGTACAGCACCTCCAGTTCCGGATCGCCGGCGATGGCACGCATCGTCTCCCCGATTGCCCGCTTGAGCGGTTCGGTGGTCGGCTTCGGCTTTTCGGAAGGCGGATTTCGCATTTTCAGTCGCTTAGCTCATCACCACGTTGGCGGCGGACTCCGGCAGTTCCTCGCCGAAGCAGCGCTGGTAGAACTCGGCCACCAGCGTGCGCTCCATCTCGTCGCACTTGTTGAGGAAGGTGACGCGGAACGCGAAGCCGATGTCGCCGAAGATCTCGGCGTTCTCCGACCAGGTGATGACCGTGCGCGGGCTCATCACCGTCGACAGGTCGCCGTTGATGAAGGCGTTGCGGGTCATGTCGGCGAGGCGGACCATGCGCGAGACGGTCTTGCGCCCTTCCTCGCTCTGGTAGTGCTTGGCCTTGGCCAGCACGATCTCGACCTCGTTGTCGTGCGGCAGATAGTTCAGCGTCGTCACGATCGACCAGCGGTCCATCTGGCCCTGGTTGATCTGCTGCGTGCCGTGATAGAGGCCCGAGGTGTCGCCGAGGCCGACCGTGTTGGCCGTGGCGAAGAGACGGAAGGCCGGATGCGGGCGGATGACGCGGTTCTGGTCGAGCAGCGTCAGGCGGCCGGAGACCTCCAGAACGCGCTGGATCACGAACATCACGTCCGGACGGCCCGCATCGTATTCGTCGAACACGAGGGCGATGTTGTTCTGCAGCGCCCAGGGCAGGATCCCGTCGCGGAACTCGGTGATCTGCTGTCCGTCCTTGAGGACGATGGCGTCCTTGCCGACAAGGTCGATACGGCTGATGTGGCTGTCCAGGTTGACGCGGATGCAGGGCCAGTTGAGGCGGGCGGCCACCTGCTCGATGTGCGTCGACTTGCCCGTGCCGTGATAGCCGGTGACCATCACGCGGCGGTTGCGCGCGAAGCCGGCCAGGATCGCAAGCGTCGTCTGGCGGTCGAACAGGTAGTCCGGGTCGAGATCCGGCACATGCTCGCCGGGCGTCGAGTAGGCGGGAACGGTCAGGTCGGTATCGATGCCGAACACCTCCCGCACCGAAACGGTGGTGTCGGGCAGGTTCTCGGCGGAAATCGTCGTGTCAGTCATGGATCCTCCGCTGGCCCGCGGGAGAACGGGGCCGGGACAGCTAATCTTGAGTCCGCGTCTGCGGACGGAAACCGGCAGGAACGTCCGTTTCCGGACCGGCGGGCCAGGCCCGTTGCACCCTCGCGCGCGGGGCGGCGGCCGGATCCGGGATCCACACGAATGCCACGCGGGAATCGTGCGTCTGCGAACGTCCTTCTCGAAGCCGACTTGGCGTCCGGGCAGTGCCCCCGGAGCGGACGAAGCACGGCTTGGGGACACTAGCCCCACAGTCCGGCGCGGCCAAGCGAAAATGGTTGCCCGCGCCAGCATCGCCGCAGGCACCGGCATGTGTCAGCAAAGACCCGCCTTCTTGAGCAGGGAATAGGCCTGGATGATCTCGCGAAGACGGTCCTCAAGCGAGCGGTCGCCACCGTTGGCATCCGGATGAAGGCGCTTCACAAGGTCCTTGTAGCGCGACTTGATCTCGGCATCCCGGGCCGTGTGGGGGAGCCCCAGCGTGTCGAGCGCCTTCGCTTCCAGCGGTTTGACCTTGGGCCGGCGCGGGCCGTCCCGGTCGCCACCGCCGCGCGATGACGAAGTGCCGTGCCGCCGAGCCTCGGCCCGCGCGCGCGCCGCCTCTGTCGGATCCATGTCCGACCACGCCCTGGCGCCCGCGCCCTTGGCGTTCACGCCCATCTTCCAGGTCGGCCGGTGACCGGTGAGCGCATCGCGCTGATAGGCGCGCGTCTCGTCGTCGTCCATGCCGGAGAAGTAGTTGTACGACTTGTTGTACTGACGCACGTGCTCAAGGCAGAAATGATAATAGTCGCCTTCCGCCCCGCGCCCTTTCGGCGCCCTGTGAGCGGCCGGCGCCGCGCATCCTTCCCAGTCGCAGACGCGCTCGTTCGCCCGTGCGCGGACCTCCTCGTCCGTGCGAGGCTTGATGCGTATCCGGTCGAAAATGTCGGAAGTCACCGGTCCGTGTCCGTTGTCCGTGGTCTCGATCCGGCCGGCCACAGCAGCCGGGCGGGATCCCGCTGCCGCGCGCGGCTGCGGGAAAGGGAAGGTCCGGCGGGCATCGAGCGGTCCGGCCGGACGCGGAAGCTGCATAGATAGGCGCGGATCGCCCGCTTCGGCAAGATCTTGACTAAGGCAAAATTGGCTGCACATGAATGGGCATGAGCATTCGAGATCATATCGAGCAGAGCCTCGCCGACGCCTTCTCCCCCGAACACCTTGAGGTGATCGACGAATCCGAGCGCCATCGCGGTCATTCCGGCTGGCGCGAGGGCGGGGAAACCCACTTCCGGGTCCGAATTGTCGCGCCGGGCTTCGAGGGCATGACCCGCATCGCCAGGCACCGGGCGGTCAACACCTGCCTTGCCTCCGCCTTCGACCAGGGGATGCACGCCCTGGCGGTTGAGGCACGCGCGCCGGGCGAGCCGGATCCGCGCGGCGGCGGCCGGGCCTCGGCGCCCGACTGAGAAACGCTCCCGGCCGGTCCAAACGTCAGTTGGCGGGAACCGTCGGCGGCGGCATGGCTCCCACGGCGCCCACCTGGCGCACGGACCCGGCGACGCTCTTCGACAGCGGCAGGATCCTGAGCCGGGTGATGCGGTTCTTCTCCCGCTTGAGCACCGTGAAGCGATAACCGTGGAAGGTGAAGGCCTGCCGCTCCTCGGGGATCATCCGCGCCTCGTGAATGACGAGACCAGCGATGGTCGTCGCCTCGTCGTCGGGCAGACGCCAGTCCACGGCGCGGTTGAGATCGCGGATCGGCACGCTGCCGTCGACGATGATCGACCCGTCCGGCTGCGGACGCACGCCCGCGAGCTCCACATCATGCTCGTCGGATATCTCGCCGACGATCTCCTCCAGAATGTCCTCCAGCGTGACAAGGCCCATCACCTCGCCATACTCGTCGACGACGAGTGCGAAATGCGCCTTGCGCTTGAGGAACGCGTTGAGCTGGTCCTGAAGGCTGGTCGTCTCCGGAACGAACCAGGGCGGCGAGGCAAGCTGTTCCAGATCGATCCCGCTGCCGTCGCCTTCCGCCTTTGCAAGGGCGCGAAGCAGATCCTTGGCGTGCAGCACGCCGATGTAGTTGTCCGTCTGCCCGCGCCAGAGCGGCAGGCGGGTGTGCGGGCTTTCCAGGGCGTCGTTGATCAGCGTCAGGGGATCGTCGTCGGCATTCAGGGTGCGCATCTTGGTCCGGTGGACCATGACGTCGGACACCTCGAGATCCGCAAGGTCAAGAAGGCCGCCGATGCGGTCGCGCTCCGCCTTCACGAGGCTGCCCTCGAGATGCTGCAGATCCACCGTGCCGCGCAGTTCCTCATGAGCCGAGAGCGCGTTGGACCCGTCGCCGGCATTGACGCCGAACAGGCGCAGCAGCGCCCGAACGATCACCTCCACGCCCATCACCACCGGACCGAACAGGATCACCACCGGTCGCACCAGCGGCGAAACGGCAAGCGCGAACCGGTCGGGGTTGGAGATCGCCCATGTCTTCGGCAGAACCTCCGAGAAGATCAGGACCAGCGCCGTCATGACGAGGGTGGCATACACCACGCCCGCATCGCCGAAGAGGTTCAGCAGAACGTTGGTCGCCAGCGCGGAGGCGAGGATGTTGACCAGATTGTTGCCAAGGAGCAGCGCGCCAATCAGCCTTTCCCGCACCTGGATCAGCGCCGAGACGACGCCGGCGCGTTTGTCGCCGCTCTTTTCATAGTGCAGCATCCTGGCCCGCGACGCGGCCGTCAGAGCGGTCTCGGAGCCCGAAAAGAAGCCCGAGAGCGCCAGAAGCACCACGATCGCGATCACCGACAGCCACAAGCTTGCGTCACTCATCCAAAGGGCTCCCTCGGTCAGCCGGTCTTGCCGCCCGCCAGTTCCTCGGCGAGGAACCCGTGCAGGGTCTCGCGGTCGATACCGCGCTCGACATAGGCCTCTCCGATGCCGCGCGCGAGGATCAGCGTCAACGCTCCACGGCTGACCTTCTTGTCCTGCGCCATGATGTCGAGGAACGTGTCGGCCGGCGGCATCTGGCCGGGCACATCGGCGATATGGGTGGGAAGGCCGGTCGCCGCAAGATGACGCGCGACCCGTTCCGCGTCCTGCGGCGCGCACAGCCCGAGACGCGCGGACAGCGTGAAGGCGAGCCGCATGCCGATGGCCACGCCCTCGCCATGGACGAGACGCGTGCCGTCATAGGCGACGATGGCCTCCAGCGCGTGACCGAACGTATGGCCGAGATTGAGCAGCGCGCGGTTACCCGCCTCGAACTCGTCTTCCGCCACCACGCGGGCCTTGGCGGCACACGAGCGCGCGATGGCTTCCTCGCGCGCCTCGCCGCCGGAGAACACCTCGCCGTGGTTTTCCTCCAGCCAGGCGAAAAACGCCGCATCGCCGAGAAGGCCGTATTTGGCCACCTCCGCATAGCCGGCGCGAAACTCCCGCCGGCTCAGCGTGTCGAGCAATCCGGTGTCGGCGAGCACCAGCGCCGGCTGGTGGAAGGCGCCGATCAGGTTCTTGCCATGTCGGGTGTTGATGCCCGTTTTGCCGCCGACCGAACTGTCCACCTGCGCGAGAAGCGTCGTCGGCATCTGCACGAAGGGCATGCCCCTGCGCACGCTCGCGGCAACGAAGCCGGCCAGGTCGCCGACGACGCCCCCGCCCAGCGCCAGGATGGCGTCGCCGCGCTCCAGCCGCGCCTCCAGGACCCGGTCGCAGACCGTCTCGAACACCTCGAACCGCTTGCTCGCCTCGCCCGGGGGCAGGAGCACGGCCGACTGGGCGATACCGGCCCGCGCCAGCGCCTCCTGCAGCGCCTCGAGATGGAGATCCGCCACCGTCTCGTCGCTGATGATCGCCACGCGAGCGCCGGGAAGCGTTTCGGCCAGGCGCTCGCCGGCCTCCGCCAGCAGGCCGCGACCGATCAGGATGTCGTAGGACCGCGCGCCCAGGTCCACCGCCACGCGGCGGCGCTCGGAAGTCTCGCGGGGCGCTGCCGCGGAAGGGGAGAGGCTCATCGGGAACTCGCTTGCGGGATGTCGTCCGCACCGGCCGTGACCGGAGCGAGACCGAGGTGGACTTCGAGCGCCTCGACGATCT
>MDTD01153966.1_pt1 | contig 12987 bp, 7 predicted proteins | sample 811221 | NCBI WGS metagenome assembly MDTD01 (sample SAMN05326646, study PRJNA326480) | marine metagenome | isolation source: seawater | place: Pacific Ocean: South West | collected 2011 | reverse complement strand
TGATGCCGGACGGCGTGCCGTTCGCGGTCAGCAACGGTTCATCCGCGGGGTCACCCGTGTAGGGCTCGAAATCGGGCACCGCCATGCCGACGCCCTGCGGGCTCGGGCCGTAGTAGATCGGTGTGCCGGGGCGGAGTGCTTCGTCGGGGAAGTTGGTCAGCGTCAGGTTGTACCGCGCGCCGACGGCGCGGAAGTCCTCGAACTCGGGGCGGTCGGGCTCGGCCGTTTCGATGATCGCGGCAAAGTCGTTCAGGAACGCACGCTTGCCGAGGAAGTGATTCGAGAGCAGGCCCATCACGAAGACGCCCACGCAGATCACCAGCGTCATCACCTGGCTCAGACGCGTCGAGGCGGCCACGGCGATCGAGGTCAGCACCAGCATCGCAAGCCCGAGGGCTGCGCACGCGAGCAGGATCTGCGGCTTGAAGTCCGTGCTGATCGATTGGAACTCCCATTCCTTGCTGATCAGAAGCGTGATGATGTAGGCCAAGGGGACGAGCGGCGTCATGAGGACGACAGCGATCTGGGAGAAGGACCAGCCGTAGAAGAAGTTCGTCCAGGCCGCGACGATGACCGCGATCCCGACGGCGCTCAGGCTGAACACAAAGACGGGCGCGTCGATGGTGTCCGAGGCCCGGGTCATGACTTCATGACGGATCCCGAACATCATGAAGGTCACCATGATGAGCGTCGCCATGATGATGGCGATCGAAACGCCCAAATATTTTCCGAATACGACAGTGGGTCTGGCGATGGGCTTGGAGACGATGGTGAGGATGGTCTTGTCCTCAATCTCGCGGCTGATGACCGCGGTCGCCTGGAAGGCGGCCAGGATCATGCCCATGACGAAGACGGTCGCCATGCCCACATCAAGGAGCATCTTGTTGTCGCCGTGGACTTCGGCGGTCTCGGTATAGCCCATGGAGAAAGCGCTTATGGCGGTGTTGAGCGCCTGCATGAGGCCCGAGGCGATGATGAGCACAAAGAAAATGGGCTGCCTGAGGCTCTCGACGAGCGTGTTGCGAGCGATGATGAAGGTCTGGAGGAGCATCGTGGGGTGTGTGTTCGTTCTCGGATCGGGCCCGATGTACGTTTGTGGGCAGGGGTTTCCGGGATCGGACGGTGTTGGATACGCGTTTGCCCGTCGAAAGTTCGCGGGGTGGCTGAACATAGAGCCGCCCTGATCGTAGTTCAACGCGTGAAGGCCTGTCGGCTCACGTTGCGTTATGAGTGGACAGCCGAAGGGGGCGTGCTGACAATGCACCCCCCGGCGAGTCCGGCCAGGGGCGCGGCGGAGCTGCGCATGCCCCCATGCATGGGGGCCGGATCAGCGATGGATCGGCTCCACGCGGGTCCGGGCTCGTCACACCAGTTCGATTGATTCTGACAGGAACACACGATGCGGGCGGATCACCTGTCTTACAAGCGGGCCACGAATGTTGCGATGCTGGGCATCGTCATCCAGCTCGTGCTGGGCGTGGGTCTTCTTCTCTACGGCTTGTTGCTCGATGACCGGGCCGGGATTACCGGTTCCGTGTTCATCCTGCTCGGCTCGGTCGCGTGGATCGCGCTGGCGATCGTTTTCGATCAGCATCGCCGCGAACGCATCGAGGCCGTCGAGTTCGAGAATTTCTCCGAGCAGGACCTAGCCAGTTCGAGCGTCTTCGAGGAATCGGGCGCCGACCTGCGTGTCGCCGCCAAGCGTCTCGACGGGCTGTACAAGTACATGCTCCCGGCCGTCAGCATCGCGATGGGCATTGCCCTGATCGCGCTGGGCTGGATCAGACTCTCGGGCAAGACCGAGGCGTTCCGCGACCAGATGAACGAGGAGGTCGCGACCGTCACCGGCATGGGGCATCACGGCTGGGCGATCGCGCTTGGCATCGGGATCGCCGTCATCGGCTTCGTCTTCGCACGGTTCACCTCGGGCATGGCCAGGGCCAAGGTCTGGGAGAATCTCCGCGGCGGCTCGGTGTACTCCGTCGGCTCGGCGCTCTTCGGGCTGGCGATCGCCATCGCACACTTCGCCGACCTTGCCGGCCTCGGCAGCGTGCTGCAATGGATCAGCGATGCCCTCTCGATCACGATGATCGTTCTGGGCGCTGAGATCTTCCTGAACTTCGTGCTCGACATCTACAGGCCGAGGCCTCAGGGCGAATACCCAAGGCCCGCGTTCGATTCGCGTCTGCTCGGCTTCGTCGCGGCACCCGACCGCATCGCCGAGTCGATCAACGACGCGATCAACTACCAATTTGGCTACGAGGTCACCTCGAGCTGGTTCTACAAGCTGCTCAGCAAGTCGTTCCTGTGGCTCGTGCTCTTCGGGGGCGTGGCCGTCTGGCTTATGACCTCGCTTGCGGTGGTCGAGCCGCACCAGCGCGGGCTTCTGCTGGTCAACGGCAAGCCCACGGGCAGCGAGCTCGGCCCGGGCCTGCACTTCAAGCCACCCTGGCCTTTCGGCAAGGTCGTCGTGCCGGAGTTCATCCGTACCGAAACGGTCGGTGAGGGGCGCGACGCGCGGCAGCGCGACGTCGTGGAAGAAACCGCCACGGGTGTCCGCGTGCTGCAACTCGGGGCCAACGCTCCCACGTCGCCCACGGTCATGCTCTGGGCCAACGAGGAGCTCGAAGAATCGCTGATGGTCGTGCAGCCGTCGCGCGAGGCCCTGATCCGGCGCACACGTGATGTCGGACGCGGGCTGTCGCTGGCGACCGTGCGCGTGCCCGTGTACTACAGCGTCAAGCCCGGCGGCGTCGAGTCTTACCTGCGACTGGGCATCGACGGCAGAACCCGCGACCAGGTGCTCAACCGGGTCGCCCAGCGCGAGCTCATGCGTGAGCTCGCCTCGCGCAGCATCGACGAGGTGGTCGGCTCGGGCCGAAACGACATCCGCGAATCGCTCAAGCAGCGCATCACTCAGGCGTTTGCGAACCTGAACCCCGACGAGACGGGCACGCCTCGCGGGGCCGGCGTTGAGGTGCTGTTCGTTGGTCTTGAAGACGCACGCCCGCCGGGCGACGCGGCCAAGGCGTACGAACAGGTGCTCGAGGCCTCGCAGAAGGCGGCCACGGTCGTCATCCAAGCCGAGCAGTCCCGCGCCGAGACACTGGCGAAGGTGGTCGGCTCGGTCGAAGGCGCCGAGGAGATCGTCGCCGCGATCGCCGAGCTTGATGCGATGCCCGCGTCGACGGATCCGCAGGAGCTTCTGGAGAAGGAGCTCGAGATCCGGGGGATGATCGAGGACGCCGGCGGTGAGGCGGGCGACATCATTCTGGCGGCGAGGGCGGACCGTTGGGACGAGCACATGTCCGCACGGGCGCTCTCCGAGGAATACAACGGCAAGCTCGCGGCGTACCAGGCCGCGCCCCTGATTTACGAGAACCGCATGCGGTTCGAGGCGATGGCCGAGGCGATCAAGGAGCTGAGGCTCTACATCGTGGACGAATCGGTTGAGAAGCGGATCCGTCTGGACCTGCTCGACAAATACATCGGCACAAGCGGTTTCGAGCCGCTGAATGAAGGCGACATGTGAGGAGCATGATGAAGACTCTGCGCAGACCCTTGTTCTTCCTCCTGGCCGGGCTGATCGTGCTCGCGCTGGGCGCGTTCAGCTTCACGTACACGGTGCAGTACAACGAGCGGGCCGTGGTCACGAACTTCGGCTCGGCCGACGAGGCCGATCTGAAAACGGAGGCAGGGCTGAAATTCAAGTGGCCCTACCCGTTCCAGTCGGTGACGAGCTACGACACGCGGCCCCAGATCGTCGACGCGCTTGGCACGCAGCAGCAGACGGCCGACGACAAGCAGGTGATCGTCGAGGCGTACGCCGTCTGGCGTGTGAGCAACCCGCTGGTGTTCTACCGCAAGTTCTCCAACGCGGGCCCGGACGAGAGCGACCACTACGCCGAGGCGAAGAAGACCGTGAACTCGAGCCTGAACTCGGCGATCAGCGAGACGAGCCGCTTCCGCATGGACGAGCTCTTCTCGCCGAACCCCGGCTCGTCGAAGCTGCCCGACCTCGAGTCGGCGATCCTGGCGGTCGTCAAGCGTGACGCGGGTGATCCGAACACCACAGGCCTCGGCATCGAGATCGTGGACGTTGGCATCAACCGCATCCGCCTGAGCGAGCAGAACAGCACCGACGTGATCGAGCGCATGAAGGCCGACCGTCAGAAGCTCGCCCAGGACACGATCAGTTCGGGTCAGGCCGACGCGCAGTCGATCCGCTCCAAGGCCGAGAGCGACGCCGAGCGCATCCGCTCGTTCGCCGAGCGTCAGGCGAGCAACCTGAAGGCGATCGGCGATCAGGAGGCGGGCCGGTTCATCGCGATGATGCAGGAGAACCCGCAGCTTGCGATGCTGCTCGAAGAGCTTCAGTTCCTGCGTGACGCCTACTCGAAGCAGATCACCCTGGTCGTCTCGGGCGCTCCCGGCTTCCGCATGCTGCAGCCGGCGGCCCTTGACAAGCTGCTCGAGGACGACGGCGAGGAGGAAGGCCAGTGACGGACGAGCACAACGAACAGCTCGATCCCACGCCCGTCTCTCGCGGCAACGCGTCCGTGACGCTGCGCGAATCGGAGCAGGCCAGCGAAGACGGTGCGCTGCTCGACAGCGCCAACCGCTCGGCTCTCGATGCGCTGCGCATCGCGTACACGATCATGAGCTGGATCATGGTCGGGCTCATCGTGGTGTTCGTGCTCAGCGGCTTCCAGTCGGTGAGCGAGAGCGAGCGAGCCGTGCGCCTGCGATTCGGGCGGATCACCGACGCCAACCTCGGCGCGGGCTTCCAGTTCGCCTACCCGCCGCCCATCGGCGAGCTCAAGAAGGTCAAGATCGGTCAGCAGACGCTGCGGATCGACAACGCCTTCTACCCGGCGATCGAGGGGCGACAGCGCAGCCAGACCGTGCAGGAACTGGCCACCCGCGGCGGGTTCCGGAGCTACGACCCGACGAAGGACGGCTCGATCATCACCGCCGACCAGAACCTGGCGCACGCCAAGTGGCAGGTGCTTTACGAGCGTGCCGCGCCGAACGACTGGCTGACGAATATCGATGACTTCGAGCTGGAGGACCAGATCATCCGACTTTCGGTCGAGCGTGCCGTGGTGCGCGCGATGGCCGAGGTGACGATCGAGGACCTGCTCAAGCAGTCGGCCGGTTCCGAGGGCTCGGTGGCCCGCCGGGCCGAGCAGTTTGCGCAGGAAGCGCTCGACCGCCTGGACTCGGGCATCCAGATCGTACGTCTGGACATGGTCGATCCCGCGCCGCCGATCAATCTGTACAACGAGTTCGCAGCCGTCAACAGCGCCCAGTCGAACGCCAACGCCGAGCGTGACCGCGCCCAGCAGGACGCTCGGACAACGCTCAACCAGGTCGCCGGTGGAGCGGCTCAGTCGATCGTCGAACTGATCGACCGCTACGAGCGCGCATCGGATCTCGGCAACACCGAGGCTCAGGGCACGCTCCTGGCCGCGATCGAGTCGGTGCTGATGGGCGAAGAGGTCACCGTTGAACCCGTCTTCGAGGACGAGGAGCCGCTGGTCGTCCAGGAAGGGCTCGTCTCGGGCGAGGTGACCCGCCTGATCAGCGATGCCGAGACCTATCGGCGTCGTGTACGTGACCGTGCGCAGGCCGACGTGACCCGCTTCCGCTCGAAGCTCGAGCAGTACGAGGGCAACCGGGGCGTGCTGATCACCCGCGAGTGGTCGGACGCGATCGGGGAGTTCCTCAAGAAGGACACGGTGCAGGCGATGTTCCTGCCCCGCGGCACGGACGTCCTCGAACTGCTGCTCAACCGCGACCCGCAGATCCTGCGTGACCAGGAGAAAGTTCGCAACCGCGAGCTGCTCATCCAGGCCAACGAGCAGCGCAAGGAACAGATCAGTCAGCCGCAACTCAGAGACGTGAACCAGACCGAACGCTAACCGGAGCACCCGAGCTTGGCAGACGCGCCAGCACATAAGAGCCAGACACCCGTCGTCGCCTGCCAGCGGCTGACCAAGGTCTTCAAGGATTTCTGGATGCGGCCCCGCGTCCGCGCGGTCGAGGATCTCTCACTCGAGATCATGCCGCACGAGATCTTCGGCCTGCTCGGCCCCAACGGCTCGGGCAAGTCCACGACGATCAAGATGATCCTCGGGCTGCTCAACCCGACCCGGGGTCGCCTCGTGGTCTTCGGCAAGTCGCCCTCGGACGTCGAGACGAAGAAGCGCATCGGCTACCTCCCCGAGGAGAGCTACCTCTACCCCTTCCTCAACGCCCGCGAGACGCTCGAGTACTACGCCAAGCTCTTCGAGCTCGACGTCAAAACGCGCACCCGGCGCATCGACGAATTGCTCGACATGGTCGGCCTGACCGCCGCGCAGCACCGGCCGGTGCGCGAGTACTCCAAGGGCATGCAGCGCCGCATCGGCCTCGCCCAGGCGCTCATCAACGACCCGGACTTTCTCATCCTCGATGAGCCGACCACGGGCCTCGACCCGATCGGCACCAAGCAGGTCAAGGACCTGATCATCGAGCTCGGGCGGCGCGGCAAGACCGTGCTCCTCTCGAGCCACCTCCTCTCCGATGTCGAGGACGTGGTCGACCGGATGGTCATTCTCTACGGCGGCAAGATCCGCGACGAGGGCACGACCGACTCGCTGCTCACCAAGCACTCCAAGACCACCATCGAGACCGATGTGCTCGACGACGAGACCATCGCCGAGATCGACGAGGTCATCCGGCGCCGATCCGGTGGGACCAAGAGCATGCTTGCCGTCACACACCCGCGGCAGAAGCTCGAAGAGAAGTTCCTCGAGATCGTGCAGAAGGCCAAGGCCGACCGCGTCGAGACCTCCGGCGCCAGCGGCGAGGGCGAGACCGCGTCGTTCCTTGCTTCCGGCAAAACGGACGAATCCTCAGGCGAGGAACTGATCGACAAGCTGGTCTCGGCCGAGCCCGAGCCGGTGCCCGAGGCTGAGCAGAAACGCGCCAAGCAGGCCGCCGATGCCGTGGCCGATGCGAAGACCGAGCGCAGCGTGGTGGACGAACTCGTCGCCGCCGACGAACCCGAACCCGAGCCCGAACTGCAGCGCAAACCCGAGCCGGAGCGAGAGTCCAAGTCCGTGTCCCGGGCCGATTCGTCCGAGCCCGCCGCGCCGAAGCCCTCGCCCGATCGCGCCCCGAAAGACGGGGGCGATGTGGATCTCGATGTCATCAGCTCGCTGCTGGATGACACCGACGAGCCGGGCAAGGGTGGGGGGCAGACGCCGTGAAACTCGGCGAACTCAAGGCCCGTGCCGACAGCGTCCAGCAAAGCCGGGGCTTCAAGTACATCGCCTCGGCGGTGATTGTGCTCGCCTTCATCGGCGTGTCGGTCGCCGCGTACGTGGCTTCCGCCTCGCCGGTCATCCAGCGATCCGCCGAGACAGCGCCCGAGAGCACGACCGGCGTCGGCTCGACCATCACCAACACCGACTCGGCGCAGCTCATGCTCGAGACCGTGCTCAAGGACGCGCGGGGTCCCTCGGGCACCATCATTGGCGCGGGCATCGTCGCCATCGGCGCGCTCATCGTGGTCTGGCTGGGCCTCGGGGTGACCTACTCCGTGCTGGGGCTGGTGCTCGCGGTCGTCGCGGCTCCGCTCTGGCTCTTCGAGTCCACCCGCGATTTCTCCAAGCTCATCATGGCGATCGTCATCCTCGCCGCCGCGTTCTCGGCGCTCATGCAGGGCGCCCGGATGCTGCTGGGCGGCAAGGGCCCGGTCCGCGCGATCGCACGCAACGTCCTCGCCGAGGCCGTTCGGCTCCGACTCTCGATCGTCTTCATCGTGCTGCTCATCTTCGGGCTGGCGGCCCTGCCGGGCTTGCTCGACGCCGACCAGCCCCTCCGATACCGCGTTCAGTCGTTCATGCAGTTCGGCACGGGCGGGTCGTTTTGGCTCATCGCACTCCTGACGGTCTTCTTCAGCGTCAGCACGGTCAGCACCGAGCAGCGCGACAAGATCATCTGGCAGACCATGACCAAGCCCGTCGCGCCCTGGCGGTACCTGCTGGGCAAGTGGGTGGGCGTCGCGGCCCTCGCGGGCGTGCTGCTGGCCGTCAGCAGTTCCGGCGTGTTTCTCTTTGTCGAGTACCTCCGCAACCAGCCCGCGATCGGCGAGAAAGAGGCGTTCATTGCTTACGCCGACGAGGGGCTGAGCGAAGACCGTCTCGTGCTCGAGACACAGATCCTCAGCGCCCAGCGCACGGTCGAGGCGACCGAGCCCAAACTCGACGAGGAGACGATCCAGAGCATCATCCAGCGCCGCATCGAGCAGATCCGCCAGACGGACCCGAGCTACGTCTTCACGCCCGACATCGAGGCGAAGTTCCGCGAGGACATCCTCAAGCAGAACCGCATGCTCTACTTCGCGATCGATCGGAGCGCGTCGCGGACGTTCATCTTCGAGGGGATCGATCTCGCGCCGGACGCGGACGTCCCCCTCGTGCTGCGCTACCGCATCGATTCGGCCGCCAACGAGCCCGACCGCCAGTACAAGCTCTCGTTCCAGTTGGCCGGCACGGCACCGATCGTCCGGCCGACGGGCCTCGGGCACTCGCACTCGCTGCCACTGGCGCCGATCCTGATCCTGCCCGCCGATGCGCGTGAGCCGATGCCCCGCGTCATTCTGCCCGATGATCCCACGTTCACACGCGCGATGGAGGCGTACAAGGCCGACCGGCTGCCCGGCGCCCAGTACATCACCGCCGGCGAGATGATCGACAATGGTCGCTTTGCGATCCAGATCTCCAACGGGCAGTTCGCCTACCAGACTGACGATGCCGGGCGCATCCTCAGCCCGGTCATCATCCCCAACGACGAGCACATCCAATTCCCCGGCGGCGGGCTGGCCATCAGCTATCCCGCGGGCAGCTACCACGCCAACTACGCGCGCACGATGGCCATCCTCTGGCTCAAGCTCGCGTTCCTGGCGATGCTCGGCATCTTCTGCTCCACGTTCCTCTCGTTCCCCGTCGCCAGCATGGTCAGCTTCGGCGTTTTCCTGATGGCCGAGAGCGCCGGTTACGTCCGGCTCGCCGTCGACAACTACTCGACGCTGGGCAGCGATGACCAGATCAACTTCCTCAAGCTTGCGATCTCGTTCATCTCCTACGGCGTGTCGTGGATCTTCAACGTCTACGCGGACCTCAAGCCCGTCGAGAAACTCGTGAACGGGCAGATGGTGGGGGGCGTAGACATGATGGTCGCCGGGGCCGTGATCGGCGTCTGGTGCTTCGTGCTGTTCTTCGGGAGTGTTTTGATCTTCCGCAAGCGTGAGTTGGCGATCTACTCGGGCCAGTAGGCCAAAGGAACCCCAAGGCGTGTCGCACGACAAGCTCATCCAGATCATCGCCGGGGCCGTCATGGTCGTCCTGCTCGCAGGCTCGGGCGTGGTCGGCACGACGATCACGGAATCGAGCGGCCGGCACCGGCTTGTGATGGCCGACACCGCCGCCGACAACGACAGCCCCGAGGTCGCCGTCGGCATCGCGATGGGCGCGTTCCGCGGCGTGTTCGTCAACATGCTCTGGATCCGCGCCAACCGCCTCCAGGAAGAAGGCAAGTACTACGAGGCCATCGAGCTCGCCGAGACGATCACCAAGCTCCAGCCACGCTTCCCGCGCGTCTGGGTCTTCCACGCGTGGAATCTCGCGTACAACATCTCCGTCTCCACGCAGACCCCGGACGAGCGCTGGCAGTGGGTCGATTCCGGCGTGCGCCTCCTCCGAGACGAGGGCATCCCCCAGAACCCGAACGACATGCTCCTGCACAAGGAGCTGGCCTGGATCTTCCTCCACAAAATCCAGGGCGTGACCGACGACGCGAACCAGTACTACAAACGCAAGGTCGCCGAGGAATGGACCGTTGTCCTCGGCCCGCCACCGCCTCCCGGGCCCGAGATGCGCACACGCGAGCAGGCGATCGAGGCCTACGGCAACTGGCTCGACGAGGTCGCCACCGCGCCCGACACCATCGAGGGCGCGATCCAGGAAGAACCCCTCGTCGCCGAGCTGATCGCCGCGCTCGAGGACCTCTTCGGCACCGAGGCCCCGCTCGACTCGCTCCGCCGATACGCCGTCCACGAAGAGCTCCACCGCAAGAACATGAGCGACGACCGCCTCGGCGACATCCTGGGTGTCATCGACGAGGACGAGCTCGAACGCATCCAGACACTCAGCAGGCTCATGCACGAGCCTCAGCTCGAGAACGCCTGGAGCGTCTACATCGCCCACCTCCGCAAACGCGTTCTGCTCGACACCTACAACATGGACCCCTCGCGGATGGCCCGGTACACCCGCGAGTTCGGACCGCTCGACTGGCGCCACCCCGCGGCCCATTCGCTCTACTGGGCACGCCTGGGCGTCGAGCGCGGACTCGGTCGCGTCGAGGAACAGAACAAGACCGACTTCGACTTCACCAACACCGACCGGCTCGTCATGCACTCCATCCAGGAGCTCTTCCGCTCGAGCGAGCTCTACTTCGACTTCCTCGAATTCGAGCAGGGCAAGTACGCCTACTACATGGCCATGCCCAACACCTTCTTCATCGATTCCTACGGCGACCAGCTCGAAGACGTCGCCAGCCGCGGCGGCATCGCCACCTCCATGAAGCGCACCTACACCAACTACGCCGCCGGCTTCGAGAACTTCCTCCAGGACGCCATCCTGCACTACTACCGCCGGGGCGATCTCGACAAGGCCATGGAGTACCGCCACAAGCTGCTCACCTGGCCCGGCCGCAACATCAACGACTTGGAAGCCGACGAGAAACTCAGCTGGCCCATCGACCAGTACGTCGAGTGGGAAATGATGGGGCGATACACCTCGCCCTCGCTCTACGTGAACCAGATCACGGCCGCGCTCATGGGCGCCTACACCAGCGGCCTGCTCGCCGGCGATCAGGACCTCTTCCTCAGTCAGTACCGCTGGGCCCGACAGTTCCACGAGTACTTCATCCGCGAGCAGAACAAGGGCGGCATGCTCGCCAACCCCGAAACCGGACGCATGGAAAACCTGCCCAGGGACTTCCGCGTGCTCGCCGGCGGCGTGTTCACCAACCTGCTCGCATCGCTCAGCGAGTCCGAGCGCGAAGCCATGTACCTGGCCGCCCCGAACGAGCTGCGCCAGTACGCCTACTGGATTCTGGAGCGTGAGCTCAGCGAAACCATGAACGAGCGAGCCGCCGCGGGCGAGGGTAGACCCTTCAACGAAGTCTTCCCGCCGCCCATCGGCATCGACCAGTTCCGTCTCGAGATGGAAGCCATGCGCCAGCAGCAGCAGCGCGACTACAACATCGATATCAAGTAACCACGCCCGCGCGCAGTGCCCGACGGAATCGAGCCCTCACGAAAGTGGGGGGCTCATCGCGATCAATGGCTGACTCTGCGCTTACTCGGATTCGCCGGTGAGCAGCGTCCGCACTGCCCGGTACCGATCGAGCGTGCCCGCGATGACATCCGCCGGCAGCTCGGGCCCGGGCTCGGCTTTGTCCCAGCGCTCGCGCTCGACGAGCGACTCCAGATACTCGCGCACGAACTGCTTGTCGAAGCTCTGCTGCGCGTGTCCCGGCTCGTACGTCTCGGCGGGCCAGAATCGGCTGCTGTCGGGCGTGAGCGCCTCGTCGATCAGGATCGGCTCGCCGTCCGGCTCGCTCGGGTCGATGCCGAACTCGAACTTGGTGTCGGCGATGATCACCCCGCGGTCCGCCGCGTACGCCGACGCCCGTTCATAGATCGCCAGCGAGATGCGTTTCACCTGTTCGAGTCGCTCATCGCCGATGATCGCGCGGGCCGTGTCTTCGCTGATGTTCTCGTCGTGCTCGCCCTGCTCGGCCTTGGTCGCGGGCGTGAAGATCGGCTCGGGGAGCTTGTCGCACTGGACGAGGCCCCCGGGCAGCTTGACGCCACAGACCGAGCCAGTCGCCTGGTAGTCCTTCCAGCCCGAGCCCTCGAGGTAGCCGCGGACGACGCACTCGACGGGCAGCACGCCGCATCGGCGGCCGATCGTGATTCGGCCCGCCAGGTCCTTTCGGGTCGTCCCACCCGGTTTGAGCGCCGAATCAGGGATATCCCCAGCATCGGTCGAGATCAGGTGCGTCCGGCAGAGCCCCTCTTGCTCGATCCAGCGGAGCCAGAAGGCCGCGATCGAGGTCAGAAGCTGCCCCTTGCCCGGCACGGGCGTGGGCAGGACCACATCGAAGGCCGAGAGGCGGTCCGAGGCGACCATGAGCAGGCGATCGGTTCCGGTTGTGTCTGGTCCCAGTTCGTACACATCACGCACCTTGCCCCTTCTGACGGGCAAAGCGAGATCGGATTGAAACAGGCTTGGCATGTTTCCCAGCGAGTCCTTTGATGGAGGGGCTCCGAGCCAGATATCGTAGGGAGGCACCAAGCGCCCCCGCGCCGGATCGGGTACGGTCCGCAGGGCGTGCAATGCCACCCGGGAGGTCCTCCAGAGCGATGCTCAGCTTTGCCGTATTCGACAGCACAGGTCCCGCGTCCGACTGGGCCACCGCCGAGTCGCATGTGTTCGGTCAGGACGAGGTCCCCGTCCCGGCCGAGGTCCGCGCCGTCCCCGGGCGCATCGTGTGCGAGAAGCACTCCGCCGAGGCCGCGGGCCTGGCGACGGTCTTCCCGCCCCTCGAGGAGCACGACGGCTCGCCGCTCTATCTCCAGACCTGCCTGCTGCCCGAGCGCGACCACCCGTATCTGCTGAGCCTCGAACTGGCGCGTCAGCGAATCATGACGCTCCTCAACAAACTCGAAGACTGGTCGCTCTTCGATCTGGCAAGCGATCACCCCGCGATGCTCGCGCTCGAGGAAGCCCGGCTGGCCTTCACCAGAGCGCTCGTGAGCCACCGCCTCAACCAGGGCGAGGACGGCTCGTACGCGCAGGAAGCCGACAAGATGGCGCGCGAAGCCATTGATCTGGCGCTCAAAGCCAGTGATGCGCTCGTTCTGGCTCA
>MDTD01079685.1_pt1 | contig 12988 bp, 14 predicted proteins | sample 811221 | NCBI WGS metagenome assembly MDTD01 (sample SAMN05326646, study PRJNA326480) | marine metagenome | isolation source: seawater | place: Pacific Ocean: South West | collected 2011 | reverse complement strand
GGGTCGGGTTGCTCCAACTTTGTGGAAAAAGCATCTCCTGCAGATGCCGATACGCCGTTGAATCCGCGAGACGATAGTATTATACTCGCATTTGGTCCAGATGTGGATGGGTCGGAACTATGCAAAACCACGGATGACTTTGATAAAAACTTGAACGCTGGATGGAATCGCGGGTGGGTTGTCGCTCCCGAGTGCGACCGCACCACGGACGAAAATGTGTGCGCACCTTTTAGCGCCAGTTCTCCACTCGCATGGTTTGGTTTCCTAACTTTTGGCACGCTTGCCCTTCAAGTGATTCTTTACGGTGCGCATACATGTGTTGAACTCACACAAGATGCGCTCAATGGCCAAGCGTTGACCATTGCCAATGTCAAAGCTTTCAACAGGGACGCAAAGGTATGGCTCGGACTCACCATCGTGTGGCTCATCATTGGCTTTGCGCTTATGGTAACTTCCGCGTTGGCGTGGGATGCCCTCTGTGACAAGATTGACACGGGTCTCGGACGCCAAGTCAATACTGGTACGGACGCAGCACCCGATATGGTCCGTGCATGTGCCACCACAGGCTGTACCATGTCTTTTGGAAGTTTCTTTGCGACTTTTGTGGTGTCAATTGTCTGGTACAGACTTCCTCTTATTGCACAGGCGTTTGGCTTCTTAGAATCAGCTTAGATACTTAAAAATATTTAAATCCACTCTTAATATTTCTTCAATCGTGTCTTTCAGTTTACCATTGCGTTGTGGACGTTCAAATCCGTGTTTTGTGTAAAACTTGCGTATTCTTGATTCGTGGCGTATTCTTATGGGGGGTGTTACAGTCGATTGTAGCCATATTTCGTCTGAAAATTTTTGTAACGTATCCATGGCTTTTCGCACACGTATGCATGACATAGCACTATGGTCATGATATAAGCAAACGCATGCGTCCATGTATGGTAAAAGCATTGCGGCAAGATTATCCACAATGGGGTGTTGACTAGCAACCCAAAGCGATACAGACAAGGCACCATCGGCGCGTGGCCATCTTACGCGTTGAATAGTGGGTGTATCTATATCGATGTCGATATGTGAGGTTCGAAAGTATGTATGGGTCAATTCGGGTGACATGGTCGATAATACAAATATTTGAACATCCATCTTTTTGTAAATAAAAAAAAAGGTTTTATACTAAGGAATCTAAAGTTGGTTTACGTTTATATGCTTCATATAACATTTGCATTGGCAACAGAAACCATGCAAGTTCATGTACCATAAGAATCCAGCACCATTTAAATCCAGCGCCAATCGATGGATTTTGCCCAGCTACAACACCGAATACAATGCATCTTGCGCATGCCCGTAAAGGAAATGCATAAATATCAAGTGATGCGAGCCAGCGTACGGACCACGCCATAAGAATCCAGGTCCAATAGCGCCAATCTTTGAAATAATATTCGCTTAAAGTACATCCTAATACGATGGCATGATGGCATAAAAACGTAGACCAATGCCAATGATGTTCTGTTTTAACAAAATAAACGACGACGACAAAGATAGATACCATGTGAATCGCTCTCATGTTACGATTTGTTGCGGCAACAATAGTTTCAATGGCTAAAACTTGTTCTCTAAATGGTTCGGGCAAGAAAAAATGAATGAGTAATAAGGCCCAGGCTAATGGCCTCCATATCATACATCTGGTGTGAGAGATGGATTTATAGGTAAAGAGGGCAATTGATTTTGGATGTATTGGCTCATCCCTTTCAATTTTACATATATCTTTTTTGGAAAGGTACAATCTTGATATTCGCTTATACGTTGAACACACGTGTCAATACTATCGACAGTTCCACGATTCCACCAGATTTGAGTTGAAAGCCAGTCTCGCGCCTTTTTTTGTATGTCTTCGCTCAGATGAGCTAAAATCCAAAAATAATATAATACTGTTTTGTATCTATGATGAACGGTGACGGGTGTTTTTCCATTAAGCATGAGAAGAACGCCTTGTGATTTTTGTAATGTTTCGCCCGATATAAAACAAGTAGATTTATTGGGTACAGAGTCAAATTGCTCTAATCCTCGGGCACGAGCTAAATCTTGTAATAATGCGGCACATGATAGATGAGATGAGATGGACCCACATAATGTTGTGCGCATTTCATGGAACGCTCTCACATTTTGAATCAAACCACGGATGTTTTTGTCCGCAGTGCCCTTTTCTATAGTTTCGTCAATACGTTGAACATAGGTTTGGTCTAAATTGCTACGCACCAAAAAACAATAAACCTCCTTAAATGCCTCAAAGGTTTGCATCTACAACAGCGAATGATTAGACTTAATACTCCTATACAAAAATCCTTAAGAAATGTCGTCGATCAATGTTACACAATATATTTTTAATGTATCGTATGTCTGCTACTGCGAGTTCATATCAACGGATGTCCGCCATCGAGCATCAACGCCAGACCCAAGATTTATTTTATCATATTCTGGTCAACGGTGAAGCAACCACACTAACGGATGTATGTACACAAATACGTGACCACATAGTCAAAATGTATGGCGAAGATAACATGTCGACACGTCTTAAACAAATGCTGCAAAAAGTATGTTCATCCGATGACCGTGTGGCTAAACATGCACTTGTTTTCTACGCATTATGTCAAGAACCATCTATTCGTAGCATTTTCATGGCAGACACGCCACGCGTTCCCCCTAAAAAGTTTCAACATTTTATTGAACACGAACTTCCCGTGTTGGTAGATAAATTAGTCAAAGGTGCCTTTACATCTTTGAGAGCATTTGTGGAGGATGTGCGTTGGACGTACACGACGCTATAAATAGAACCCATATTACACTAAATGAATTATTATAGTCATGTAAAAATGTTATGGTTTATTTTGTTTTCCATCGTACTTTTGTACAACATTATTCGTGAAAAACAATATCTATTCATATTCTACACACAATGGACATTTACTATGGAAACCATATACTTTGGTCTAAGAACATTCAATCGCGACACATTAGCAGACAAAATTTGGCCATATCTATTTGCGCCGGCCGCTGTCGTATGCATTGGATTTTGGACAGTCATTGCTCCCATTCATTTATTTGCTCCCGATAGAGGCCATCACAACTTATTTATGCTCTCTGTCACACATGGCTGTAATTTTATCGCAGTTTTATATGAACAACGGCCCATATTATCCAAAGATATTTATAAACCTGTACTGTATACTACAGTTTATAATTTTTTTCTCGCAATATATGTTGGCGCAGGTGGTCGTACCATATCTGGTCAATTGCCCTACTGGTACACCCAATATGATTCACCAATTGGTTGGGCATTTGCAGCACTTACCATTGCAGCAGTTGCCATCGTACATTTTATGGTTGGTAAAACACCACATGTAATATCTAAACAATATATCGTATAGTATCGATGACCATACCATCTTTATTTGGAACCGTTTGTATTTGGAAAATTCGAATGGGGTCTGCCTGTGTAATGGCACAAACCGTTAAAGAATCATTCTGCGATGTCACATCCATACCACATTGGTCAATTCTTGCATTCAACTCATCCAAACTCACCACTATTTTATCCAATATAAGTGGAACAAACAAAGCCCTTGATTCACGTACAGCCGTATAGCGTCGTGTTTTAGGAGTCAACTCGTGCCATTCAATGGTTGTTCCAGGAGGCGAAGTCTCAAGTGGGTCAGGGTCCACAACACGCTGGTCTTTCTGCTGCGCTTGTTTCTGTTTCTTTTGATTATCTTTTTTGGCTCCAAATTGCTCCAACATCTTACGGACTTCCTCGCGCTGCTCATCCGACAATTCCAACTCATGGCCCTTTTCAGACATTTTCTACAAATACACCCACATTTATATCTCATTTGCAAAACAACAAATGATTTTAAAATCGATTTATGTTACACACATGTGTTTCATTCCTTAACGTCAAACAATATGTGTACCATGCCCTACCAAGACATTCAGTTTGTCCATGATTTGATTTCAAATCTGAGACCTTTCACGCATAACCAAGACATATTTGATTTGGTATGTAAAGAAGCTTACAATAAAACAGCCCCTGCCATGTGGAGGCTGTTTTATCAACATTTTAAGATTCACGAAGAAAACAATAGTCAACTATTAAACGAATTTAATCGTAGATACATTGCATTTTTAAACAAACAAGGGAATGACACCACGGGTGGGTCATTAGGTGGTGATGGCCATTAAAAAAAAAAATAACTATATATTGATTAAACTACTTTAATATATGAGCTATAACGGGTATGGACTGGTTATATCCGACCAGTTGATTCAACAAGAACCACCATTCCGAAAGATTCTCAAAGAGATGGAAAAGTGTGACCAACTAGAGCTGCCCGCTAGTTTAAGACCATACATTGGAAGACGGTTGAAGACGGTACGCTTCCAAAATCGAAATTTATTTTATAAATTATTCGCTGTTGAACGATTACGGCTCGAACAAAGACTATCCGCGGAGGGTATCCCGTCTGTCATCGTATTTGCATGCCAAATACACGGTGCTGACACTTTACAAGCCACACTTTTGCCTTATGTTTTATGTGCCACAGCACTTATCTTTCTTCCTCAAACACGTATGATTATTTGCAACCAAAATGCGAACCACGACGCCCTCTCCACATTGGCAAGGGAACGCGGCATTGAACACCCATTACCACTTGACCGCATTACATGCTTACCCAATATTCACAACTTTACCAACTTGATGAATGTCCTTACAAAATTATCACAAGACGAGCGTTTATCATTGCTCTATCTCTCCTCACATGGTAATGAAGAGGGGCTGTTTGGTCAATGGACTGACAAAGGAGGTCCACAAACTATGTCTCCAGAACAAATGCAAGTACTCGGCGATTACTTGATGGCCAAAAGGTCGTCGGATGCGCAAGTATTTTTAAACTCATGCCTCAGTGCTCGCACCGCCGCTCCGTCATTGGCCAACATGGTTCCGGGGACAATTGTCATGGGGTCTACCGAGAGCATTCCCACAGGCACGATTCATCATCATTTCGCCGTGGATGCATTGAGTCAACGGTTGTACGCCACATTTAATTCAGTCAACTTGGCCGAATGTGAAGTAAAGGCTTTTTATCAATCTCCTCCAGAAGTGATTGACCTCACCTTCTAATTACAACATTACACGTGGATGCCAAATGCCCTTTCTTGCCGCAAGACCGACAACGACGTTTGCGCGCATGTTTACGTTTGTGTGCAGCCGTTATTGTGTGACAGCCGCACTGTGTCCGATGTTCTTTGCAACTACGAATCGTATGTCCCAAGTGGCCGCACCAACCGCACCGCCGCCGGCTCGTCGCACGACGAATTCTCTGGCGTAAACGTGCTTGCATTCTCTGACGTGAACGTGCTTGTCGTCGTTGAAATAAACGTTGAATGAATGTCAATCGGTGAACGGGCGGGGGGTGTCTAATGGGTGGTGGTGGTCGAACCGGTGTTTTTGGACGAGCCTCAATGCCTATTTTTTTTAAACATTCCTCACATGCCTGATGACCACAGGGTAATGCCAACATTGTTAAGTCTTTTTCCAAGCAAATCGGACAATCATTCTGGCTTTGGTATAAACGAAGTCCACATTGTCCACCCGACACAGTGCGACACACAGGACAATTCGGCATTCTACAAAAATATAGTCTACATTTATACAATATAAACATATGTGTTTACTTTGGTAATTCTGGAACATATGGTTCATTATTTATTTGACCATCGACAATAATCCCAGCTGGGACAATGCGTGGATTAGATGTTAAATCTCTTATCATAACTTGGTCTTTTTTGCAGCGTTTACAAAAAAAGTAAATACATACTGTGAAAATTAAAAATGCGAGTGATATTAATATAATACCTTGTCCTCTCGTCATCATGTACTCAAACATAACTTATATATTTTTTTAGAAAAGAAATTCTCAATGGCATTGAGAATTTTCCAATCGTGTTGAGACTATTTTCCAATGCCATTGAGATTCTCAATGAGGTTGAGAATTTTCCAATCGTGTTGAGAATTTTTTCCAATGCCATTGAGATTCTCAATGCGGTTGAGAATTTTTCCAATGCCATTGAGAATTTTTCCAATAGCATTGAATTTTTTGAAAAACGTTTATTTATATTTATGAGCTATAAAGCTTGGTGTATTGTGTATGTATGGAAGTTCAGATATGGGCGCCGCCCTATGTGTCGGGTGATTGTATATCCGATAAATTAAATGAGTGGATGCGTCAACATCCTAGTAAACCACCCTTCGAACGTTTTCTGCAAGATTATATTTCCTCAGCATGGCCTACGATGTGGCATTTGACTACATCTTTTGATATTGTGATTGATACACAGCAACGCAAGGCCAGTGCGGTGAATATTGCGACACCTCATGAGGAGATATGTAGTATTTGCCATAATGTGTTGCGTGGTGGAACTGAGCAATTGAATTGCCAGCACACCTTTCACAGCATGTGTTTGTACCAGTGGCGGCGTCATTCGGAAACTTGTCCGCTATGTCGTCGCGCGATTGAGTGATGTGAAAACCCTGTATATAAAACCCTGCACATATGAAATATAGATGCCCTTATTTGTGGGCAATGTGTTACCACCAACGGGTGTGGATACGGAGAATGACCCGACGTTTGACTTTTCTGGTGAAGAATCCAAAAATCTTCAATTGAAAGATATTCCTATTCGCATTGAGCATGAGGATGGGTTGTCGGTGGGTAAAGTAAAACGTGATTGGACAGATTCGGATGGTAAAAAATGGATTTTGGGCGAGGTCGATGATTCTACATTGGAGGGTAGGTATGCGTCGCATGCAATACAGCCTAGTTCTTCTGGACATACGTTGTATAAGGGTCTTTCACTTCAGCATGTCCATACATCTTTTCGGGACGGGTCCACGGCAAAGCGTGGCGTAGAAGTGTCGTTGTGTGTGGAGCCTCGACGACCTGGATGTAACGTCATTCATGTTGACGCAACTAAAAAAAAGGAGTATATAACACACCTTGCATCACGACAGAATATGTCCGCTGAACCGACTACATCTGCCGCCCCTGAGCAAGTTGAAACCGAGACCCCTGCCGTGACCGAGACGCCTGCTGTTGAGGAAACGCCAAATGTGCAAAACAGTGAGGAGCTTATGAAATTGGTCATTAATCAAGAGGAGGAACTTGGAAGCACAAAAACTGCGCTCGAGAAAGCGGAGGCTGAACTTCGTAAACTTCAGGAACAGTGGAAATCCCGCGAAGAGGAGGACCGCAAGCGCGAAGAGAACGAACGCCTTCAGACCAAGAGCAAGGCAGAGGCTCTGTCCAAAGCCCTTGTTGATTCGTGGAGTGCCTCTCTACCGGCCGATATGATGACGGACGAGAATAAAAAGGCTATTTTTGCCATGGCCCAAAATTATCCTCAGGAATCTGTCAAGATGTTGGAGATTGCTCACAAAGCGTCTAAAAAATACAAAACCGATATCCAGACGCTACAGCACCAGCAGTCGACCGCCGAGAAACGCGCTCTTGAGAGCCGTGTCACTGATATTATCACCAAAAAACGCCGCGTACAGCCGGATACCAGCTCTGTTGTTCATGCCGCCTCTACCAAAACGGCCGTTCGCCGAAGCAATCCCTTTGCCTTTAATGCCGCCAAAACGTCGAGTTCTATGTCGTCCGTCCGCGATAACAACCCCGATTTGTTCAAGGCACTTTCCTCTTTCCAGTCTGGAAATCTGCGTGACCGCATGGGCCAAATTGCGAATATCAACGGCAATCAGTAAAAATACACATAAATTACGAATAAATTAATTTTGATTTACATACGATATATATTTGTACGATGGTTGTAATCGATACTGTCCAGTTTGATGTTTTATCTCCTAAGCAAATTCGGCATTTATCAGTATGTGAAATTACAACTGATGAATTGTATGAAGATAATCGTCCAAAGTTGAATGGGTTGCGCGACCCTCGTCTTGGTGTGTCATCACGTCTTGGACGTTGTGCTTCATGCAACCAAACATGGTCAAAATGCAGCGGCCACTTTGGCCATTATGAATTACCACATCCAGTATACAATATCGGGTGGATACCAGAGGTTCTTCAATGGTTGAGACATTCATGTCGTCATTGTGGTCATGTATCTGCGACAGTACTTGGAAAAAAATGCCCAACTTGTAAGAAGCCATGTCCAAAATATATGAAAGCAAATGCTGTAACGCTTCGTATAACGGAACACGACGCGCCCACGCGTGATTTGTTAGCACCAGAAGCCCATCAATATCTTGAACAAATCCCGAAAGAAAATGTGCATATATTTCGCGGTCGTAAAGATGATTTCCATCCATCGTCTCTTGTGATGACAGTATTGCCCATACCACCAAATTGCGTACGGCCATCACCCACCATCGATGGTGACGAAGTACGCGGGGAAGACGACCTTACACGCAGACTACTGTACATCCTACGTGTAGCCAAAGGATATGCAAAAGTTCAGAACGAAGCATCTGTCATACGCGAACATGCATTGCGACGCACACAGGATGCTGTACACATGTATATTGACCAAAAACGTATGTCCAGTAAACAAATCTCCAGCCAAAAATCGATTGCATCTAGATTGCGGGGTAAAACAGGACGTCTAAGAGGCACCTTAATGGGAAAACGGTCAAATTTTACAGCCCGAACCGTCATTACGGGTGATTCAATGCTCGATATGCGCGAAGTTGGTGTGCCACAACACGTGGCCGACACACTTACTATTGTTGAACATGTAAATCGGCTTAATTATAAACATTTGCGTGAACTTGTTCGAACACAAGACAAGACCATCAAATATGTGATTCGGCCTGATGGTACACGCCTTGATATGAGAACCATAAAAGGACGTATCGAGCAACTCAAACAGGGATGGTCGGTTGAAAGAACCATGCGTAATGGAGACCCTGTATTGTTCAACCGCCAGCCCTCGCTTCATCGTATGTCTATTATGTGTCACAGAGCAAGAATAATGCCAGTGGGCAAAACATTCAGACTCAATTTGAGCTGTACCACGCCATATAATGCGGATTTTGACGGTGATGAAATGAACTTGCACTTATTACAGTCTCATGAATCTCGTGCTGATGCGTTGGAGCTCATGTCCGTCGCCAAGAATATTATTACGCCTCAGGCAAATCGACCGGTCATGGGCATTGTTCAAGACTCTCTGCTGTCATCTTTCATGATGACACAACCAGATGTCACCCTAGACAAGGCAGAGATGTGTAATATTGTGATGTGGGTCGAAGGAGCCGAATTACCACCGCCGGACTTGCCAGGACCTCTCTGGACAGGGTTACAATGCATGTCCCTACTCTTTCCGAAAGATTTTCAATGGAGAGATATGATTGTTGATGGTATTTTAGTCAAAGGTCCTCTCGGCAAAAAAGCGCTTGGCCGTTCACATGGCTCTATTATTCATCGTTTATACAATGATTATGGTCCAGACCGCTGCTGTCAATTTATAAACGAGTTACAGCGTATTAACCATTTGTGGTTTTCAACTCAGGGGTTTTCCATTGGTATCGGCGATATGCGCATTTCAAAACAAACAGCCGAGCGTGTCAGGCAAGAATGCGCAGATGTGGATGAAAAAGCCGAACAACTACGTAAACAATATGGAGACGATGCAGAGGGAAACATTAATCGCATGTTAAATCAAACACGTGATTCAATGGGTCTTATCGCACAATCATCGATGTCAAAGGACAATTGCCTAGGACTCATGGTCAAGTCAGGCTCTAAAGGGTCTATGGTTAATATTTTACAGATTATGGCATGTGTGGGACAGCAAAATTGTTCTGGGAAACGAATGCAACCAACACTATCAGGACGAACATTACCCATGTTTCGCCCTTCAGACGTCTCGACACGTTCCAGAGGGTTTGTAAAACATTCCTACATTGATGGTCTACAACCGGATGAATATTGGCACCATACTGTTGGAGGCCGAGAAGGTTTAATTGATACGGCCGTAAAAACGAGTACCACGGGCTATATTCAGCGGCGTTTGGTCAAGTCACTCGAGTCCGTCCACGTAGCTAATGACAAGACTGTACGTGATTCACAAGGACGTGTCATTCAATTTAGATATGGCGAAGATGGTATTGATGGCATGTGTCATGAAATGGTCGAAAGTCCGTTTGATGACATGGATGAATTGCCAAACCATTATTATTCGTGGCCATGTGTACTACAATCATTTCATTTATGGAAATATGCATTAAAGACACGTCTTGGTGACAAATGGGCCATATCGGTACCCGTACAAAGAATCGTAAATACAAAAAAAGATGGCGGTCATGTAAACGAAAAACAATGTCGTGATATCATTCAACCATTATTGGATGCCACTCAACACATACCTCTTGTCAAAGCCTATATTCTGTCCATACTCGCCATCGAAACACTACCATGCTCTGCCAAAAATTTAAAAGATATTATAAAAATATTAATGCAAAAATGGCACGCCAGTATCGTAGCGCCGGGAGAGATGGTTGGAACCATCGCCGCGCAGTCTGTAGGCGAACCCACGACCCAAATGACATTAAACACGTTCCACAACGCTGGAAACAGTGCGAAAAACGTCACATTGGGTGTTCCACGTTTTGAAGAATTGATTAACGCGTCGACAAAAATGAAAACACCCGTTCTGACTGTGTTTTCAAAAGATGCGAATATCAACCCAGAAACAGCATGGAAACTCAAAACAGAAATTAAACGCTTAAGACTCATAGATTGTTGTCTCGAACATAGTTTTGAACCAAAAGAGTTTCCCGGACTCGAAGAATATTTAAAATGTCCTGACAATCAACGTTGGTCCACAAAAAAGGAACCAAAACGCGTACTTCACTGCATTCTGGACCGTAAAAAAATGACGCAGTCTTCTACGGATGTTTATGAACTCGTGAATGAATTGCGAAAAAGACCATTCCATAAACATATCGCACTCGCATATAGTGATAATCCCACTGGAAATGTAAACTTGTATATGCGCACGCGTCACGGAAAACAATTCTTCCAATATGCGAAGCAAATCCTAGACACGACCATCAAAGGTAGTTCAAACATCCCAGAAGTAAAAATAAGACGCGAAGGCAAACGGTTTGTTATAGATACAGAAGGCATTGACCTATATCACGTTCAAAGCATCCGTGGTCTCGATAAAAATCACATACAATGCAATGACATATTCGAGATTCGTAACAAATATGGTATCGAAGCCGCGAGAGCCACCCTACTCCGAGAAATGCACGCCGTACTTTCATTCGATGGTTCTTATGTCAATATGCGCCATATTATGACGATTGCGGATTGGATGACATGGGGTGGAAACATATGTGCATTGACACGACACGGAGTCAAGAAAATGATGGAAAATGCAACGCCTCTCAAACGTGCCACATTTGAACAGCCCGTAGAAATATTTCACCATGCAGCAGTCAAAGGATTACACGATGAATTAACAGGCGTCTCAGAACAGTTACTTGTCGGAAAAGAACCACGATGCGGGTCACACTTTAACGGTACAGTCACTGAAAGTTCCTACCAAACGAAATGGGATAAAGAAACATGGGAATCGTCAGATGAAGAAATGGAAGATGCATTCGACTACGAAGGTGTAGATAATTGGATGCCACAACCGGCACCCATAGACAGTTCATGGGATACACACACCACGTTTGCTTCCAATACCGATTACTGGCAAGAATCTAAACCCTTATATGAACAGCGACAACAACCAGCATGGGCGCAACCACAACAACCAGCATGGGCACAGCCACAACAACCAGCATGGGCACAACCACAACAACCAAGAGAAAGTCATACAAATTCTCCAGGTTATAACCCAGTGTCTCCAGGTTATAACCCAGTGTCTCCAGGTTATAACCCAGTGTCTCCAGATTATAATCCGAATTCCCCACAGGTTACAAATTCTTCGGCATTACCTCAACCACAATCTTCTTATTCACCAACGTCACCCGCTTATTCACCAACGTCACCCGCGTACAGTCCGACATCACCAGCTTATTCGCCGACATCACCTGATAATTCGGGGAAACCCGCTTATTCGCCGACATCACCCGCTTATTCGCCGACATCTCCGGCTTATTCGCCAACATCTCCGGCTTATTCGCCAACATCTCCGGCTTATTCGCCGACATCTCCCGCTTATTCGCCGACATCACCGCAGACATCTAAAACAAATACGACTTGTGATTTTTATGAACCAGATGGAAATGAAAGCCCGATAAAACGTCGTAAATAGAGTATATACATAGATAGTGTTTTGTATATGGATGTATCAATGTGTGATAAAGCCACTCGTTTGTGGTGTTGTCGAATCAGCTTGATATTTTCGGTATTGGGCGTGTTGATAACCATGATATACCAAATTTGGACGTATTATTTTTATCTGGTAAAACAAATGGATGATATTACTTTGGAAACCCCTGAATTACACGCTATTATTCGTCATTGTAATAATGAATCGACATTGTGGCATGCCACTTGTGACACACAGTGGACTTGTACCATACCACCGACTGAGGGTGCAGATACATTTGTAGATGCGACTGCTGGTTATATGGTAAATTTGGTTGGACAGACGCTTAAGGTGACCTCTGTGTCGGCATTAGAAGAATGTTTTCGAATCATGGTATGGAAATTACCTTGGGAATTTTGATAAATTACCTTGGGAATTTTGATAAATGTTGGATTTTAGAAAATACTTATAAACTAGTTTTATTGTGTGTATATGAATGTCTCATGAAAGTGACGGTCTAATTTTAGTGTTTGTACTTTTTTTGATATCTTTAGTATTTGTGTGGGAATATCATATCAAATCAGTATCTTCATCCGTGTTTGCAGTGGTGTTGGGTATGTTGGTGTCCACAATATGGAAAACTTATTCG
>MDTD01183713.1_pt1 | contig 12989 bp, 13 predicted proteins | sample 811221 | NCBI WGS metagenome assembly MDTD01 (sample SAMN05326646, study PRJNA326480) | marine metagenome | isolation source: seawater | place: Pacific Ocean: South West | collected 2011 | reverse complement strand
GAGGACCTGCCGCTCATGAAACGCGACGGCGGTTTCGTCGCCGGGGCCTATCACGGCGAACTGGACGAGATGCGCGCGCTGCGCGACCAGTCGCGCCGTGTCATCGCGGCCATGCAGGCGGACCTGATCGAGGAGACGGGCATCCGCTCGCTCAAGATCCGCCACAACAACGTGCTGGGCTACTATATCGAGGTGACGGCCAACCATCAGGATGTCCTGACCGGCACACCGGAGGCAAAGGCCCGCTTCATCCACCGCCAGACCATGGCCAGCGCCATGCGCTTCACCACCACCGAACTGGCGGAACTGGAAAGCCGCATCGCCAATGCCGCCGGCCGCGCCCTTGAAATCGAGCTTTCCATCTTCGCCACGCTGGTCGCCGAGACGGTTGACGCCGCGCAAGCCATTCGCGCCGCCGCCGATGCGCTCGCCGTCATCGACGTGTCGGCGGCTCTGGCCGTGCTGGCAGAGGCGGAAAACTGGGTGAGGCCCAAAGTCGATGACAGCCTCGCCTTCCATGTCGAAGGCGGCCGCCATCCGGTCGTGGAGCAGGCGCTGCGCCGCCAGGCTGGCGATCCCTTCGTCGCCAATGATTGCGACCTGTCGCCGGGAAGCGATGGCGGTGACGGCGCCATCTGGCTGCTGACCGGTCCCAACATGGGCGGCAAGTCCACATTCCTTCGCCAGAACGCGCTGATTGCCATCCTGGCGCAGATGGGTGCCTGGGTGCCGGCCACCTCGGCCCATGTCGGCGTCGTGGACCGGCTGTTCAGCCGGGTGGGCGCCTCCGACGACCTCGCCCGCGGCCGCTCCACCTTCATGGTGGAAATGGTCGAGACGGCGGCCATCCTCAACCAGGCCGGCCCGCGCGCGCTGGTGATCCTCGACGAGATCGGGCGCGGCACCGCCACCTTTGACGGGCTGTCGATTGCCTGGGCCGCGATGGAATTCCTGCATGACAGCAATCGCTGCCGCGCCATTTTCGCCACCCACTTCCACGAGATGAACGCCCTGACGGCGCGCCTGCCGCGCCTGCATTCCGTCACCGTGAAGGTGCGCGAATGGAACGGCGAGGTGATCTTCATGCACGAGGTGGCGCGCGGCGCCGCCGACCGCTCCTATGGCGTCCAGGTGGCGCGGCTTGCCGGCCTGCCCGAGCCGGTCGTGGAGCGCGCCCGCGAGGTTCTGCAAAAACTGGAAGCCGGCGAAACGGCCTCGCCCGCGGCACGGCTTGCCGACGATCTGCCGCTGTTCAGCGCCACGGTCCGCACTGCCAGACCGGAACCGCGCGCTGACGATGCATTGCAACGGGCCGTGGCGGACCTGCTGCCTGACGAGATGAGCCCGCGCGAGGCGCTCGACGCCATTTACAGGCTCAAGGCGTTGCTGAAGGCCAAGGGCTGACCGGGACCGCCCAGGCTATTGCTTCGGCGCGTAATGCTGGAGATAGCGCTCGCCGATCCGCTCGATGGGCAGGATGATCAGGACATCCACGGTGCGGAAATCCGGGTCGATCACGCAGCCGTCGCCGATCATGGCGCCAAGCCGCAGGTAGCCCTTCACCAGTGGCGGCAGCGCGGCGAGCGCTGCTTTCGGGTTCACCGCCTCGGCAGGCATCAGGTCCATCGTCTGGTAGTGCGCCGGCAGGGCGCTGGCCCGCCAATGGCCGGTCGCCGTGAAGTTGTGGGCCAGGAAGCTCAGTGATTCCGCATGGGCTGCCGGCACGGTTCCCGGCAGCGAGGCGCAGCCCGTCATCACGTCGATCCGGTGGTGGTTGCAATAGGTCCAGATGCCCTGCCAGAGCAGTTCCACGGTCCGCTTGTGCCGGTAGGCGGGCAGCACACAGGAGCGGCCGAGTTCCAGGAAGTTGCGGGTGGGGTGCCGCCGGGTCAGGCTGTCCAGGTTGAACTCGCCGCTGGTGTAGAAGCCGCCGCCGGCTAGCGCCCTTTCCTGGCGCAACAACCGGTAGGTACCGACGATCTGGGCATCCTCCGGCCCGTCGATCGCCGTGTCGAAGACCAGCAGGTGATCGCAGATATTGTCGAAGCGGTCGGCATCGCGCCGTTCCAGATCGTGGATTTCGGCGCGCCGCGCGCCCAGTTCCTCATAGAAGACGCGGAAACGCACGGCCTGGGCAGCCGCGATTTCGGCGCTGCTGCGCGCCAGGCGCACTTCCATCGTGCCGATCCGCCCGAGAATGCCTTTCGGCTCCGCAAGCGCGCTGATTGCGTGGGCATGTTCCATCACAAAGGATGCGTTAGGCTGAATCTCGCGGGCAATCAAGCGGCCATGCATGGCGGCGAATCTCCGTTGCGGTCATGTTGCCGGTCCCGATACAGGCCCAATGCTACAGGCCGGTGACAGGGCCGTGACCCTGCCCTTTGCCGCCATGGGGCGAACGCGCAGCTTGCAGGGGGCGTCAGTCAGGCCGCGGCGTCCGTGGCGTCGAGCACGGCCGCCGTCAGCCGGTCCGGGTCCAGGGGCTTGGTCAGGAAACCGTTTGCGCCGTGGGCGAGGGCGCGCGCGCGTGTCTCTTCCTGGCCATCGGCGGTGAGCACGAGGACCGGTCTTTCCGTCCATCCGCCTGCCTGTTCCATGGCCCGGATGCGGTCGATGGCGTCCAGTCCGTCGAGCACGGGCATGTGCAGGTCCATCAGTACGAGATCGAAAAGGGTGCCGTTGTCCTGCGCATACAGTTCCACCGCCTTTCCACCGTCCTGGGCAAGCGTGACCGAGTGTCCGGCCCGCTCCAGCGCGGCGCGCGCCAGCATGGCATTGATCGGGTTGTCCTCGGCAAGAAGGATCGACAGGCCTTGCCCGCCGGTTTTCCCCGCTGCCCGCGCCGGCCTTGGCGGCAAGGCCTCCGCCATCCCGCCGGACGGTTCCCCGCCGAGAATGCGCAGCAGCGTTGTCCCGCGCACCGGGCGGGCAAGGAAGTTGAGATAGCCGAAGGCGCGCAACGCGCCGAGCCTGCCGCGGTCGCCCGGTGCGATCAGGATGACCGGGTTGGCGCTGCTCAAGCCGGCCGCGCGCAGCCGGTCCAGGGTGTCGCCCTGCTCCAGGTCGGCGTCGATCAGCATGGCGTCGAACCGGCCGGGAGCGCTTGCGGCGGCCTGTTCCGGCCTGTCGCAGAGCATTGCGTGCGCGCCTTCCGATGTCAGCGTGGCCGCGATGGCTTCGGCTTCCGTCCGGTTCTTCAGGAGCAGGAGGTAGCGGCGTCCGGCCAGCTTCGGCTCACGGGCCGCCGGGCAGGCCTCGCATGGCAGCATCATGGTGAAGACCGATCCCGCGCCGGGTTCGCTTTCGACGCAAACCGTTCCGCCCATGGCGGTCACCAGCCGTCGCGAGATGGCAAGGCCGAGGCCGGCGCCGCCATGGCGGCGGGTCGGTGAGCCGTCGGCCTGCTCGAAGTCGCCAAAGATCCGTTCGCGGTCTTCGGGCTTCAGGCCGGGACCCGTGTCGATCACGTCGAAGGCGACGGCCGGCCCCTCAGGCCCCGCCGTCATCGAAACAGAAAGCCGGACGCCTCCGGTCTCGGTGAACTTGACGGCATTGCCCGCCAGGTTCAGCAGCACCTGGCGCAGCTTTCCCGGATCGGTGACGATGTTTGACGGCACGCGCGGATCGACATGCGCGGCAATGGCGATGCCCTTCGCATAGGCGCGCGACGCTAGGAGTTCGACCACGCTGTCGATCGTTTCGCGCAGCGGAACCGGCTGCGGTGCGATCTCGATGCGCCCGGCCTCGATCTTTGAAAAGTCGAGCAGGTCCTCGATCAGCAGCAGGAGGGCGTCCGCCGATGTCGACACCGAATCGACATAGGTTTTCTGCTCCGGCGTCAGGCCCGTGTCGGCCAGGAGACGCGCCATGCCGACGATGCCGTTCATCGGCGTGCGGATTTCATGGCTGACCGTGGCCAGGAAGCGTGATTTCGCCTGGCTCGCGGCCTCCGCGCGCTCGCGCGCCTCGATCAGGTCGTGCTCGGCTTTCTTGCGCGCCGTGATGTCGCGGGCGATGGCGCGATGGGAAACGTCACCGGTCGCGCTGTCCCGGATCGAATGCTCGATCCAGGAAAACCAGCGCACGCCCAAATCCGTCTGCACGGCGACGTCGCAGGATGTCAGGCTGCCCGCTCCGGCGAGATCCGGGTCCGGCGCGTTGTCGAGCGCGATGCCCAGATCGGACAGCCGCAGGCCGCGAATGCTGCGCATGTCCATGTTCAGAAGGCGGGCAAGGGCGTCGTTTGCGTAGACGATGCGCCCGGTCCGGTCACGATGGACCACGAGGTCGCCCAGGGCGTCGATCAGGCCGAGAAAGCGTTCCTCGCTTTCCTGCAATTCCCACATGCGGTCGGCAAGGGCTTCGTAATCGGCGTCCTGCGCTTCCGCCGTCGTCGCCATGGCCGAAAGCTGGCGCCGTTCGCGGCGGTCGAGCATGATCCCGGTCGCCGAACATGCAAGGCCGAAGCCGGTCAGAAGCATCGTCACAAGGCCGGGCGAGCCGCCGAGCCCCGCAAGTCCTGCCAGCATGAGCGTCACCAGCCCGGCTGCCGTCACCAGCTTGCCGGCGCCGGTTTCCTCCGGCAGCCGCCGCCGCCGTCCGGACGCGTCATGGCCCGCCGTCCGGGCCGGGCCGGGCGGCATGGCATGCTTGGGCAGGCGGGCTTCGTCCTTTTCCATGGCACGACAATGCCATGGACTTGCTTAGGGAATCGTTCGGTCGCTCACCGGCTTTTTAAGGATCTGCGCCGGAATGGGCCGCCTCAGGCGGACATGTCGACGGCGACGCGGCCGCGCACCTTGCCCTCGACGATCGCTTTTGCCGTGTCGATGATGCCGTCGAAACCGATCGTTTCGGAAAGCGCCTCGAGCTTTGCCATGTCGAGGTCGCTTGCCAGGCGCTGCCAGGCTTCCAGCCGTCTTTCCCGTGGCGCCATCACCGAATCGACGCCGAGCAGCGCCACGCCGCGCAGGATGAAGGGCGCGACTGTCGCCGGCAGGTCCATGCCCTGCGCCAGCCCGCAGGCCGCCACCGCGCCGCCGTAGCGGGTCTGCGCCAGCACATTGGCCAGCGTGTGCGAACCGGCCACGTCGATCCCGGCGGCGAACCGTTCCTTGCCGAGCGGCCGTCCGGGCTCGGAGAATTCCGCCCTGTCGATAATGTCGGAAGCGCCCAGATCCTTCAGGAACGAGGATTCCTCCGGCCGGCCTGTCGAGGCGATGACCTCGTGCCCGAGCTTCGAAAGTACGGAAATGGCGACAGTGCCGACGCCGCCGGCGGCCCCGGTCACCACCACGGGGCCGTCGCCGGGCCTGATCCCGTAGCGCTCCAGCGCCATGACGCAGAGCATGGCCGTGTATCCGGCCGTGCCGATGGCCATCGCCTGCAGGGCCGACATGCCCGCGGGCAGCGGCACCAGCCAGTCGCCTTTCACACGGGCCTTGCCGGCATAGGCGCCCCAATGGGTCTCGCCCGTGCCCCAGCCATTGAGGATGACCTTGTCGCCTTCCTGCCACTGGGGATTCGACGAGGCCGTGACGGTCCCCGCGAAGTCGATGCCGGGCACCATGGGCCAGTGGCGCACCACCGGCGCCTTGCCGGTAATTGCCAGCCCGTCCTTGTAGTTCACCGTGGTTGCCTCGACCGCGACGGTGACATCGCCTTCCATCAGGTCGTCTTCGGAAAGTTCCGTGACCGAAACGGACTGCTTCTTGTCCTCGCCGCGCGAGATCAGGATGGCCTTGAAGGTCGAACGCATGATGATGTCTCCCGGTCTGTCTGAGATGGTGATGTGGCCCCGCCCCGGCCTGCGCGTCAATCGTCTCCGGTCCTGGCAGCACGCCGCCATGACAGGACTTCCTCCAGCAGCACCAGCCCCGCGCCGATCGTGATCCACGTGTCGGCGAGGTTGAACACCGCGAAGGACCAGGCCGGCGTGTGGAAGAGGAAATAGTCGACCACGTAGCCGAGCAGGACGCGGTCGATCAGGTTGCCGATGGCGCCGGCGATGATCAGCGCGAAGCCCAGATGGGCCAGCCGCTGTTCGGGTCCGGACATCCAGGCCAGCCAGAGAACGAAACATGAAATGACCAGCGACAGGGCAATCAGTCCTCCTGCCCCGAAATCGGCCAGCAGCGAAAAGGCGATGCCGGTATTGTGCGTGCGGAACAGCGCGAAGAAGGGAAGCAGGTCGATCTGCTCGTGATAGCCCATGCCGGTCTCGACCAGGTGCTTGATCCACTGGTCGAGCGCGATCAGGCCGGCAGCCAGCAGGCTGTGCCGGCGGACGGTGCGAGACAGCTTCATGCGCCGGCCTCCAGCGAAAGTGCGCTCCTTCGGATCTCGTAGAGCATCACGCCCGTCGCCACCGCCAGGTTGAGCGAATCGGCGCGCCCGGCCTGCGGAATGCGCAGGAGCGTGTCGCAGCTTTCCGCGATGGCGTCGGGCAGGCCATGGCTTTCATTGCCCATGACCAGCAGCACCGGCTTGCCGGAAAAATCCACCGTCCGGTAGTCGACTGATCCCTTGAGATGCGTTCCCGCCACCAGGCCCGGCCATCCGGCCCGCCAGGCGAGGAATTGCTCCTGCGTGGCGCGGGCCACCGGCACGGCGAAGATGGACCCCATGGTGGCCCGCACGGTTTCCGGCGAAAACGGATCCGTGGTCTCTCCGACCAGGATGACGCCCTTCGCGCCCACCGCGTCGGCGGTGCGCAGGATGGTGCCCAGGTTGCCCGGATCGCGCACCCGGTCGAGCGCGATCCACACATCGTCGCCGGCGGGCCGGATGTCCGCGAGGCGCGCATGGCTCTGCTCGAACACGCCCGCCACCATCTGCGGATTGTCCTTGCGGCTGATCGCGGCCAGCACCTTGTCGCTGACCTCGAGCACGTCGCCGCCTGCCGCAATCGTTCGCGCGGCCAGCGCCTGGATGTCGGCCCTAGCCTTGACCGACTTGGAACAGACAAGCATCCGGATCGTCCAGCCCGCGTCCAGCGCGTCGATGACCAGTTTCTGGCCCTCCGCCAGGAAGCTGTGGCTCTGGTCGCGGTACTTCTTGAGCGCCAGCGCCTTGATGTCCTTGACCAAGGGATTGGACAGGCTGGTGATTTCCTTGACGCGTCCGGGAACACCGACAGCTGTTTGCCGGCTCATGATGCCACCCATCGGCTGAAAAGCGAGGTGGAGAGCGCGCGCTGTGCCGAGGCTTCGCGGATCACCAGTTCGCCGGACTCGACGCGGCCGCCCATGCCCGCGAAGGTGTCGCGCATGAGCGCATGGATGGCGAAGAAGGAGGCACGGATGGAATAGGCGGTCAGCACCACCGCCAGAGGTTTCGGCGTCAGGATCTGGCGGCACAGGTCCGCCATCACGGGCAGGTTGTCGAACAGTTGCCAGACCTCGCCCTTGGGACCGCGGCCATAGGCTGGCGGGTCGAGCAGGATGATGTCGTGGCCGTTGCCGCGGCGCGCCTCGCGCTCGACGAACTTCATCGCGTCCTCGCAGATCCAGCGGATCGGCTTGTCGGAAAGCCGCGCCATTTCCTGGTTTTCCCGCGCCCAGCCGATTGCCTTCTTCGACGCGTCGACATGGGTCACCTCCGCGCCGACCCGCGCGGCCACCAGCGAGGCAAGGCCGGTGTAGCCGAACAGGTTGAGCACCTTGACCGGCCGTCCCGCGTTCCGGATCAGGCTCTCCATGTGCTGCCAGTGCGTCGCCTGTTCGGGAAACACGCCGACATGGCGGAACGAGGTGAAGCGGCCGAGATAGTCGATGCCGTCATGCTTCATGGGCCACGTCTCGCCCAGCGCTTCGTGCGGAAAGCGCCAGCGGCCCATGCCTTCCTCGTCCGTATCGCCGGTAAAGACCGCATCGGCCTTGTTCCATTCGCCCGCGTCAAGGGCCGGCCGCCAGATCGCCTGCCCTTCGGGCCGGTCGATCAGGTAAGGCCCGTAACGCTCCAGCTTGCGGCCGTCGCCACTGTCGATGAGGGCATAGTTCTCGCCGGGCGGCACTTCGAGGATGACAGGCAGGCGTTCGGCCGGAAGCGGCCCGCCGCGCCGTGCCACGCGGACGGGCTCTGCCGTGTTTCCCTCGGGCCGCGCCTCCTTCGGCTTCGCGCGGGAACCGCCGGTATTTTCCGCGGCATGGCGAGCCTGCCCGGACGGTCCGCCAGGTCTGCCGGAAGGGCCGGGCCGCCTGTTGCGGGTCCCGCGCTTGCCGCTGGCCTGTGCCGGTTTGCCCTTGTCCTTCAACGTGCCGCCTCGAAGCTTGATGGTTGCGCCGCTTCTGCCACAGGCCCGCCATCCTGTCCATCGGCCCCGGCTTGACCGGGGGAGCAGGCCGCGCCACCCTGCAGGTGTTCGCCGAATCCAAGCGGAAAGCCTGTCATGCCGGAGCCCTATCGCGAAAATGCCGCCGCCGTCACCTTCTGGGGCCTGATGGTCTGCCTTGCGCTTGCCATCATCGTCCATGTGATCGGCTGAACGCGGTTTCAGGCCGGACGCTGCTGCTCCCAGACGGCAATTGCCGCGGCGAGGTCTTCCAGCGCCGCGCCGACCGACTTGAAAACGGTCACGGTCCTGTCGTCGGTCCGTCCGGGACAAGCGCCGCGCGCAAGCTCGAAGAGGTCGCCCGCGATCCGGTCTTCGCTCAGCGCGCCGGAGCCCATCGCCTGCACGATGTCGCCGCCCTCCTTCAGCGCACCGCCGCGCGTATCGACGAACACCGTGCCGCGCCGCATCAGGTCGTCGTCGCTTTCGCGCATGGCAGGGGTGAAGGCGCCGACGAGATCGACATGGGTACCGTCCTTCACGAGCGCGCCCCTGACCAGCGGGACCGTGGAGAGCGTGCAACAGGAAATGATGTCGGCCTCCTGCTGTGCCTGGTCGAGGTCGCTGGTAAACGAAGCCTCGAACCCGGCATCGCTGAGCCGTTCTGCCAGCGCCTCGCCATTGGCGGCCGACCTGTTCCAGACGGTGACGCGCCGGATCGGCCGCTGGCTGGCATGGGCTTGCACCAGTTCGCCGGCCAGCGTGCCCGCGCCGCAGACGAGGAGATGGCTGGCATCCTTGCGCGCCAGGAAGGATGCGGCAAGCGCCGAGGCCGCCGCCGTGCGCCGCGCGGTCAGCCGCTGCCCGTCGATGATCGCCTGCGGCGCGCCCGTCCGTCCGTCGAGCAGCAGGTATTGCCCCATCACCGCCGGCAGGGCGCGGCTGTTGTTTTCCGGACTGACCGTGACGATCTTGATTCCGATATGCCCGCCATCCGATGTGCCGGCTTTCATGAAGTCGTTCCAGGCTGGCATGAGGAGCAGCACGGAATCCGCGTCGTCGGGTCTTTCGATGGTGTGGTGATGGCGCACAGGCTGCACCATGCCCTCGCGAAAGGCGGTTCCGAGCGCCTCTACGAGACGTGGATAGTCAAGCGCGGAATCGACCGCTTCCGGACCGATGACTTTCATGGCTTCGCCCTTACTGGCGCGGTGCGGCAAGCGCGGTGGAGGAAGACGTGGCCTTCGATGTCTCTGCCGCACGCAATTCCTTGACCTCGCGGCCGCGCTGGCGGGCCTGCTTGCGGTAGCGGCCCTGCTTCCACCATGTCGCGGCAGAGCCCAGCACCATGCCGGTGACGAGCGCCAGGAACAGGTAGACGAAGAGCGGCCACTGCACCGTCAGCACGGGATTGCCGGGATTGAACGGATCGAGGGTGAAGGGCACGGCGCCGCGGTTGGCAACGGCCAGCGCGATCAGAACGATGGCGACCGGAACCAGAACGAGAACGGTGACGAGACGGTTGAGCATGGCGATCGTGGTCCCTGGAATTGCAAACCGGACGCCCTGACGCGCCCCGGCCTGCTTTTAGTCCGCGTTCAGGCGCTCGCGCAACTCCTTGCCGGTCTTGAAGAACGGCACCCACTTTTCCTCCACGTGGACCGTGTCGCCGGTACGCGGGTTGCGCCCGGCGCGCGCCGGGCGGTTCTTGACGGAAAAGGCGCCAAAGCCGCGCAGTTCGACGCGGTTGCCCTTCGAAAGCGCGTCGGTGATCTCGTCGAAGATCGCGTTGACGATGTTCTCCACGTCGCGCTGGAAGAGATGCGGGTTCTTGGTGGCAATGATCTGCACGAGTTCCGATTTGATCATGTCGTCCCCTTTTTGCGCGCGTGCCCCGTCGGAGCGGCAGCCTTCTTGAAATATCAATTTTCCTGAATGGAGCCAACAGGTTGCCAGACCGAAAGCAGCCCGTCAAGGAACAGCCCTTCGCCGGCCAGCGCGCGAATGGCCGCCAGTTCGCCGCCCTCCAGTCCCAGCAGGCGCGAGGCCACGGCCAGCGGCAGGCCGCCGAGGGAACTCTCGGCCGGTTTCTTCCACTCGATGACCTTCAGCCCGCTGTCCACGCCTTTTTGCGCAAGCCAGGCCTTCGCTTCGTCCATGCCGCCCAGTTCATCGACCAGCTTGCGCTCCAGCGCCTGGCGCCCGGTGAACACCGAGCCGTCGGCCAGCAGGCGCACTTCGCTTTCCGAAAGCGGGCGCCGGTCGGTCACCAGTCCGACGAACCACTCGTAGCTGTCCAGGATCATGGCGCGCATCATCGCCCGTTCGTCGTCCGTCGTTTCGTTGAACGGCGACGGCTCGGCCTTGAGCGGCGCTGACTTGATGGTGTCGACCTGAACGCCGATATTGTCGAGCAGTTGCGATACGTTCGGAATCTGCGCGATCACGCCGATCGAACCGACGATGGAGGACTGGCGGGCGATGATGTGATCGGTTGCGCTGGCGATCATGTATCCTGCCGATGCGGCCAGCGTGCCGACCTGCGCCGTGACCGGTTTCTTTTCCGCGAGCTTGCGCACCGCCTCGAAGATGGCTTCCCCGCCCACCGTCGTCCCGCCGGGCGAATCGATGGTCAGGACGACGCCCTTTACATGGTCGGAAGCCGCCGCTTCGCCGATCCGCTTGATCAGTTCCTCGTCCTCCGTGATCGTTCCCTCGATCCGGATCTGGGCAATGTGATCGCGGCCCTTGCCGCCGATCTCGCCGCGCATGCCGGCCGTGGCCACCGCGATGACGCCGATGGCGGCCACGATGAAGGCCGCCGCGCGCCAGAATGTGACCTTGCGCCGCAGCCGGCGCCTGTCGATGATCGTGTCCGCGTCCTGCGCCATGGTCGTCGCTCCCTCGGAAGGCCTGCAGCGGCGAGTCCTAGCGCGATTGCATGGCGGATGCCATAGTCTTCCCGGCGGATGGACCAACGCCTGCTTTCATCGAAAAATAACCACAATGGCTTGCAATGCGGAAACGGTTGGGTCAATCGCTGGCTGTAACGCGCCGGCGTGTATCGCCATCCGGACCGGCCCGAAGGAGAAAGACGCTGTCAATGGCCGTTGCCACAGCCCCGAATGCAGGCCGGCCCCGGCCGGCCCCGCCGGCGCATGGCCACACGCCCGAAGCCGCTTTCCTGGCCGCGCGCCGTCATACCCGGCGCGTGCGTTTCCTCAAGAAGGTCCTGCCCGTCATGGCGGTGGGCATCACCCTCGTCTTCGCGGTCTACTCCTGGGTCGTGACACCCGGAAAGGTCTCCATCGACGTGGCGTCCAGTGGTTTCGTCGATGGCAAGCTGATCATGGCCTCGCCGAAACTCGACGGCTACACCCGCGACAACCTGCCCTATTCGATGACGGCCAGCCGCGCCATCCAGGAACCGGGCAACATGGAGCGTTTCGACCTGGAAGACATCGTCGCCCGCCTGCCGCTGTCCGCGGAACAAATGGCCGACGTCTCCGCGGCGAGCGGACGCTACGACAACACGACGAGGACGCTGAACATCGACAGTCCGATCTCGATCGTCACGACCGACGGGCTGCGGGCGCGTCTTTCCGGAGCGCGCATCGATGTCGGGTCCGGCAGCCTGGAGACGGGCGACCCCGTCGAGATCAGTCTTGACGGATCGAGCATTACCGCCGATTCCATGCGGGTCACGGACAATGGCAAGGTGCTCGTGTTCGACAGGAACGTGCGAATGACACTCGATCCGGAGCAATCACGTGAACGCGGCGCGGCCGATCCCGCCGGGAAGGAATGACGCCATGAAACCTCTCCTCGGTCCTGCCGTGGCCGTTTCGCTCCTTGCCGGCCTCGTTGCGCCGTCCATCGCACAGGACCGGGCGACGGGATTGAAGCTCGATTCCAGCAAGCCGATCCAGATCGAGAGCAACAATCTTGAAGTACGCGAGGCCGAAAGCGTCGCCATCTTCACCGGCAACGTGGCCGTCCAGCAGGACAAGACCGTCCTCAAGGCGGGCCGGATGAAGGTCTATTACAAGACGGATGGCGGATCTGCGACCACCGGCTCGGCCGATATCGACCGCCTCGAGGTGGACGGCACCGTCTATGTGCGCTCCGAAACCCAGGAGGCAACGGCCGAGAAGGGCGTCTACGACATGGAGAGCGAGATGCTGGTCCTGTCGGGGGACAAGGTTGTCCTGACCGAGGGCGCCAATGTCATCGTCGGCTGCAAGCTGACGGTCAACACCAAGTCCGGACTGGCGAAGCTGGAGCCGTGCAGGAGCACCGGCGGTCGCGTGAAAATGCTGCTTTCGCCGGGCGCGGCCCGGAACAATGGCGGGAATTGAACCGGGAACAAGGGGACCGGGCAGGATGGAACGCGCGCGTGGGCTTCTTTGAGCGAATGAAACCTGGTGGCAGGACGGAAACTGGTGGCGCTGGCGCGCCGGCCGGGGCCGTGCCGCCGGACGACCGCTACAAGGGCACGCTGATCGCCCGCGGCCTGACCAAGAGTTACAAGGGCAGGCAGGTGGTCGACGGCGTATCGCTCGGCGTGCGGTCCGGCGAGGCGGTGGGTCTGCTGGGTCCCAACGGCGCGGGCAAGACGACCTGCTTCTACATGGTCACGGGTCTGGTGGCCGCGGACAGGGGATCCATCGAGATCGACGGGCATGACGTGACCCATCTGCCGATGTACCGGCGCGCG
>MDTD01169276.1_pt1 | contig 12989 bp, 12 predicted proteins | sample 811221 | NCBI WGS metagenome assembly MDTD01 (sample SAMN05326646, study PRJNA326480) | marine metagenome | isolation source: seawater | place: Pacific Ocean: South West | collected 2011 | reverse complement strand
TTATTTATAATGTTTTTTGTATAATAGTGTTTTAAATAATTTGTGCTATGAAAAATAATTTTATATTAGAAATGAAAACACGTGGTTATCTTAGTCAATGCACTGATTTAGATAGTCTTGGTAAGATAAGTAGCAAAAAATCAATATCGGGTTACATAGGTTTTGATTGTACAGCTAAAAGTCTGCATGTTGGAAGCCTATTGCAAATAATGATTTTAAAACTTTTGCAAAAACATGGTCATAGACCTATTATTCTTTTAGGTGGAGGTACTACGTTGATTGGGGACCCATCAGGTAAAGATAACACTAGGAAAATATTAGCTCAAAAAGAAATTCAAAAAAATATAAAAAGCTTAAAGAAAGTTTTTTATAAAATTTTAGATTTTTCCAATAAAAAAACTAAACCATTGTTTGTTGACAATGCAAAGTGGCTTACAAAATTAAATTACATCAATTTTCTAAGAGATGTAGGAAGTCATTTTACTATAAATAAGATGCTCACCTTTGATAGTGTAAAATTAAGATTAGAGCGTGAACAATCCCTAAGCTATATGGAATTTAACTATATGATTTTACAAGCATATGATTTTTATCAGTTATTTAAAAAAAATGATTGTATTTTACAGATTGGTGGATCTGATCAATGGGGAAATATTGTTAATGGAGTGGAGTTGATCAGGAGAATATTAAAAAAAGATTCTTTTGGTATTACTTCACCTTTGATAACCTTGGCTTCAGGAGTAAAAATGGGGAAAACTGAAAGAGGAGCTATTTGGTTAAATAGAGATTTATTTTCTCCTTACGATTATTGGCAATTTTGGAGAAATACTGACGATCGCGATGTAAAAAGATTTTTAAATTTTTTTACAGATATTGATACATCAAAAATTAATGAGTTATGCAACCAAGAGCAAAATATAAATAATCTAAAAATAATATTAGCAAATGAAACTACAAAAATTCTTCATGGTGAAACAGCTGCAATGAAGGCAGAGAAAACAGCAAAAGATACTTTTGAGGGTAAAGGTTATAGTTTAGATCTTCCAGAGATTTCTTTGGGAGAAAAAGAAATTAATCAAGGTATCACTCTTTTAGATTTTCTATCAAAAAATAAAATTACGTCATCTAAAAGTGAAGCCCGTAGAGCAATTTTAAATAATGGTATTAAAATAAATGACTCTTTAATAAAAGATGAAAAAAAAATGATAATAATTTCTGATTTTAATAATAAGATTATGAAAATTTCATTTGGGAAAAAAAGACACTATCTAGTAAAGATTATCTAATTTTTTTATTTTTATCTAAAATTTTTTGAATAAATCTAGGTGTTATTGTTCTAATAGGATTTATAGTAGTTTTTATTTTGCCAGGAGGGCCTTTTAACTTAAAGCTTATACCAAATAAACCTTCGCCAACTTCTTTTGGAATTACTATATCTCCAATTACCGGTATTTTAGAAATTAATCTGTTTAAAGTTTTTGCAGGTACTAAACTGCCTCTTAAACTTGTTACTTTGTCATCTTGATACCCCTCCATCAATACTGATATACTTGGTCCTAAAGCTATTATCTCACTGATACTTAGCATGTTTTTGGTTTTCTTCATGCTAATTTCAAGAATATCAAAAGAAATACCTTCTCCCTCTGCTAAGTCAGCTAACCCACCTAAGTCTGCAAGAGAAAGTAATTTTACCATTCCTGGAGCATTTATAACTTTGAAACTTTCGATTTTTAATTTTGCCTCGTAACTTTCGTCATTATTAATTGTTGATGTAAACAATAGTTTTCCACCGGTAAGACCCTCAAAAAAACTATATTCAGTTAAAAGAGGATTTGTTTTATCTGAGTAAATTTCCAAGTACTTTTTATCGTTAATTTCATCATAAATCATTTTTACATCTAAAAAATTGTTACCGCCAAAATCACCTTTTGAAGAAATCTTTGAAAATTTGCCATTTTCTATTTTGCCTATTAACTTAAAGTCTTTAATTTTTTCAGATAAAGGTACATCTATATTTGATAAATTTATTTCAATTTTTTTATTAATTTTTGAAAATGTATTTTTTTTGGATTTTTCATTAAAATACTTTGGTAAATTAGTTGCATCTAACTGTTTGCCTTCAATTAAAATATTTTTATCATATAATATAGAAAAATCGTTATTTTTTTTACCTTTTTTATAAGTTATTACTTTGATTTTTTCAAACGAGGAAAAATTATTATTTTTAGTCTTTAGGTTCTTTAAAGAAAGAAGATTTTTACCTTCGTTATAATTGAATTCGTTTATCTTTATCTCATTTTCTTTCTTATTTAAATCTAGGTATATTTTTGCCTTTATATCTTTTAATTTTTGATAATTAATTATTCCTAAATTTAGAACTCTGCTAAAGTCACAATTAATTTTAAGATTAAAAGATTGATCTTCAAAAGTATTCTCTAAATCATAAAATAAAAGATTACTTCTATTTACAGAGTATTTTCCTGAAATTTTAATATATTTTTTTTTTGAAGAAAAATCTGATTTTATTTTTGAATTCGATAAAGATAACAAATTAATTTTTTCATTTAAGAACTTATTTTTAATTAAATTTTTATCTTCAAATGTTGCCTTTATTATATTTCCGCTATTTTTATAATCAAAATCTTTAACTTTGTACGTCTTGTCTAAATTAATTTTAACGTGATTGACTAGATTTCCATCAAGACTCGTTAAGTTTTTAGAAAAATTATTTTTTTGTAAAAAGAAAGGAGTTATATTTTTCTTTTTTTTATATTGAATTCTTGTATTAAAATTTGCCTCTAATGAAATATCAGTACTTAATTTTACCTTTAAGTCCCCATCCTGTATTTTGAAAAATGATGATGTCCCATCAAAATTTTTTATTAAAAGATCTGTTTTATCGGCAAAAAAAGAAAAATTTGATTTTTCTAAGTAAAAATTTTTAACAATTTCACTTTCAAAATTATTCACCTCACCTTTTGTGATAAAATTATCTATTAAATTTTTTTTAAAGAAAATTTCTACTTCAGCATTAATATTTCCTGCTTTAACTTTGTTGTTTATAAAACTCTTTAAATTTGACGGTTTAAAACTTGAGGATAATTTTTTTAAACCTTTTATGTCAATTTGACTTGAAGTGAGACTTATCTTTTTTATTTTTACATCATTTTTAAAAATAGAGAAAAAATCTATATAAACTTTTAAATTATTTGTAGGAACTAAAGCATCTCTATAAACAATTTCTGGATTTTTTGTTTCTAAAAATAAACTTAATTCTTTTATGTCTATTTTAAATTTAATATCATTAAGTTTTGTCTTAACATCATTGTTGCTATCATTAATTTTCTGAGAAATAAGGTTATTAAATTTTCCAGTTTGAATTCCATATGTAGTTAGAATTCCTAATAATAAAATAATAGAAATAATTAAAAATAAAAAAGAAATATTTAAAATTTTTTTCATTATCTGTTTTTTATACCCTCTTCTATAAATTGATCTATATTTCCATCTAAGACGCTTGATGGGTTAGTATTTTCTATTTTGTTTCTTAAATCTTTAACTAATTGATAAGGTTGTAATACATAAGATCTTATTTGATGTCCCCAACCTATATCAGTTTTTGATTTTAAATCTTTTTGATTTTCAGTCTCCCTTTTTTGCATTTCGTTTTCATAAAGTCTTGCTCTTAACATTTTGAAACAAGTCTCTTTGTTTTTATGCTGAGATCTCTCATTTTGACACTGCACAACAATTTTAGTAGGTAAGTGAGTAATTCTAACTGCACTATCAGTGGTATTTACGTGTTGTCCGCCAGCTCCACTAGATCTATAGGTGTCAATTCTCAAATCTTTTTCATCTATTTTAATATTTATATCGTCATTTACTGCAGGATAAACCCATACACTTGCAAAACTTGTATGTCTTCTTGCTCCACTATCAAAAGGTGAAATTCTTACTAATCTATGAACACCTGACTCAGCTCTCATCAATCCATAGAGATAACTCCCCTCAACTTTTATTGTCGAAGATTTGATTCCAGCTTCCTCACCTTTATGCTCACTTATTATTTGATAGTTGAATTTTTTTTTATCGAACCATTTTATGTACATTCTTCTAAGCATATCTGCCCAATCCTGACTTTCGGTACCGCCTGCGCCAGCATGAATTTCGAGAAAAATGTTTAAATCGTCGTTTTCACCAGACAAAAAACAGTTAATTTCATTTTTTTTTAAATTTTTGTTAACCTCGTCTAATTTTAGACTACAATCATTTATGATTTCCTCATCTTCTTCTTGAATGCCTAAGTTATATAATTCTTTTATATTTTGAATTTCATTGGAAGAATTTTTAAAGCCATTTAAAATATCCTCAAAAGATTTTTTTTGTTTGAGAATTTTTTTTACAGATTCCTTGTCTTTCCAAAAGTTTTCTTTTAAAAGTTCTTTTTCTATATTTTTTAGTTTAATTTCAATTTGATGTTTATCAAAGATACCCCCTAATATTTTTCAGGATCTTCTCTGTTTTTATAAATTTATTTTCAAAACTTTCCATTAATAAAACTGTCTAAATTTTATTAGATTATCACGTCCACTTATCGAAATTAAGTTATTATTACTAAAATTGTTAATATCTTTCAATTTTAACGCTTCAGTAATAGTTTTTTTATCTCCTGTGCTAGATTTTAAACCAGTGTCATAATTTATTGACGTTAAAAAAATCTTTTCGGGTACACTAAAATCACTAAAATCTTCCTTAAAAAGTGCGCTCTCAACAAAATCCTTAAATATTGGTAATGCGGCTTTAGATCCTGTCTCAAATTTACCTAAAGTCTTTGGGTTATCAAATCCTATGTAAACTCCGATTACTAGATTAGATGAAAAACCTATAAACCAGGCGTCATAATTATTATTAGTAGTACCAGTTTTTCCTGCCAAAGGCACATTCAACGATCTTAGTTTTTTTGCCGTACCCCGTTTAACAGCTCCACTTAAAATACTTGTCATTTGATAAGCTGTTTCTTCGCTGAAAACTCTAGCTGAGGAATTTTCAATTTTCGGGTAAATTGTTTGACCTGCTGCATGATCTATAAATTTTTCACAACCTAAACATTTTCTATTTTTTACTTTAAAGATTGTTTTTCCTCTTCGATCTTGTATTCTTGAAATTAAAGTAGGTTCAACTTTAATCCCGCCATTAACAAAAGTAGCATATGCTGAAGTTAAATTTAATAGCGTTGTTTCAGCTGCTCCAAGTGAGACAGATAGTAACTCTGGAATTTCATCATAAATGTTTAATTTTTGAGATAATTCTAAAATTTTGTCTATACCAAGTATTTTTGCTATTCTGATTGTCATTAAATTTCTTGAATATTCAATTCCTTTTCTTAATGTTGAAGGTCCATAAAACTTTTTTCCATAATTTTCTGGTTTCCAATTTTTTAATCCTATTCCTTGACTTTCAACAAAGGGGGCATCTAAAATAATAGAATTTGGTGCAAACCCATTCTCCAAAGCAGCTGCATAAACTATAGGTTTAAATGCTGATCCAGGTTGTCTTTTTGCTTGTGTAACTCTGTTAAACTCACTGGACTTAAAATTGAATCCACCAACCAAAGCTTTTACATCCCCTGTGAAAGGCTCGATTACTACTATTCCTCCGTTAACTTTGGGGTATTGCTTTAATTTCCACAAACTATTTTCTTTTTTAATTAAAATAATATCTCCAATTTTAAAACTATCAGTAATTGTTTTTTTCTTTTTTAAAGCCCATTTAACATTATTATATTTTATAACATCTTTTATTTTTCCTTTATTTTCTAAATTTAAAATTACAAATTCAATCATTGAGTTTTTTAAATTTGTGATTTCAGCAAATTTCCAATTTAAGGTTGGATCTAATTTAAATTTTTTAACTTTTTTCTTCCAATTCTTATCATTAATTTTATTAGCAATTGGGCCTCTCCAACCATGTCTTCTATCATATTGCTCTATCCCCTTTCTTAAAGAGTTTATAGCTTGGATTTGATATTTTATATCTAAAGGGGTTTTTATACTTAATCCTTGTGAATATAATTTTTCGAAACCATAGTTTTCCTTTACAGATCTTCTGACTTCCTCTGTATAAGAGTTAGCTTCATTAACAATTTCAATTTTTCTCTTTTTTAAGTTCAATTCTGATTTTTTTAAATCTTCAAATTGTTTCTTTGAAATAATATCATTTTCAAACATGTTCTGAAGCACGAGGTTTCTCCTGAATTTACCTACTTTTGGAAATCTATATGGGTTGTATTTACTTGGTGCTTTTGGTAAAGCTGCCAAAAGAGCAGCATCTGAATAATTTAATTCTTTAATTGATTTGTCAAAGTATTCTAGGCTTGCAGCTGCAATTCCATATGTGCCTTGTCCAAGATATATTTGGTTTAAATATAGTTCTAAGATTCTCTCTTTAGAATAAGCTCTTTCTATTCTAAAAGCTAAAATAGCTTCTTTAATCTTCCTCCTCATTGAAACCTCATTTGTCAATAAAAAATTTTTGGCTACTTGTTGTGTGATGGTAGATGCGCCTTCAAGACGTTTATTTTGCGTAATATTTTTCAGATTTTTTACAATTGCTCTTAAAATTCCTTTTGCATCCACCCCGGGGTGACTAAAGAAATTTTTGTCCTCTGCCGCAAGAAAAGCATTAATTACTTTATCTGGAATAGACTCAATGGGAACAAATAATCTTTTTTGTAAAGCGTATTCTGCTATTAATTTTCCGTCTTCAGAGTATACTCTACTTGAGATTGGTGGCTGATAATTAGATAATTTTTTATAATCCGGAAGCCCAGTAGAAAAATACCAAAGCGTTGAAAACCCAAAAACTAATAGGAATATAAAAAAAATTATTAAGAATTTTAGAGAAAAATTGAAAAATTTAAGCATTTAACCTTTTTATTAATAATAAATTTGACTTTCTTGAGGCATTTAAAATTTAAATATGTGTAATTATCAAAAAAATCGTATAAAATAGATACATGATTAATTTAAAATATACAAATTTCAAAAATTTAACAGGAATTCAATTAAAATGGAAAAAAACTTATATATTGATGCGTCGCATCCGAACGAAACACGTATTGTTCTTAAATCGTCTAATTCAATTGAAGAATATGAATTTGAAGATAAAAACAATTTAACGTTTAAAAACAATATCTATCTTGGAACAATCAGTAGAGTCGAGCCCTCGCTTCAGGCAGCTTTTATCAATTTTGGAAGGGAAAGACATGGTTTTTTAGCGTTTAATGATATTCAGTCAGACTACTACCAAATTCCACTTGAAGACAAAGAAAAAATTAAAGTAGCGGAGGAAAAGATAAGAGAAAACTTAAAAAATGAAAACTTAGAAACAAATCAAGAAAATGGTAGGCAGCTTGAACCTGATGCAACTAAAGAAATAAATAATGAAATTAATAAAGAGAAAGAAAACGGAATTGTAAAAAATGAGGAAACAGAGAAAAAAGATTTAAGAGAAGAGGTAAAATCCTCGTTTGGAATTAAAAAATATAAGATTCAAGAAGTTATAAAGCCAGGTCAAGTAGTTCTAATACAAGTTATTAAAGAAGAAAGAGGTCAGAAAGGTGCAGCATTAACCACTTTCATATCATTAGCTGGAAAGTATATTGTTCTAATGCCGAACACCCCAAAGGGTGGAGGAATTTCAAGAAAAATTTTCAACTCTTCGGATAGGCAAAAAATTAGAAATATACTTAATGAAATAAATATCCCAAAAAGTATGGGTGTAATTGTTAGAACAGCAGGTGCAAATAAAACGAAAAATGAAGTCGAAAAAGATTTTCAAAATACCTTGAGGACATGGGAAGATATTAGAGATAAAGCTTTAGACTCTAACGCTCCATCACTTGTTTATGAAGAGGGAGATATTATCAAAAGAACATTAAGAGATATCTACGATAATGATACTAAAAATATCTACATTGAAGGCAATGAGGCATACCAAAAAGCAAAAAAATTCATGAAAGAATTAATGCCAAAAAATGTTAAAAATATTAAAAAATATAGAGGTAAGATACCTCTTTTTCATGATGCAAATATTGAGAAAGAGCTAAACAATATTTATGAACCAACAGTAAAGCTTAAATCTGGTGGTTACATAGTTATAAATCCAACTGAAGCTTTGGTATCAATCGATATTAACTCTGGTCAATCTACAAAACAAATTAATATTGAAAAAACTGCATTAAATACTAACCTCGAGGCTGCAGAGGAAATTGCTCACCAAATAAAACTAAGAGATTTATCAGGTCTAATAGTAATTGATTTCATTGATATGTTAAATTTTTACAATAGAAGATTAGTGGAAAAAAAAATGAGAGAAAGTATTAGAAAAGATAGAGCTAGGATACAAATAGGAAGAATAAGTAATTTTGGCTTACTAGAAATGACCCGGCAAAGACTTCGGGAAGGCTCTATTAAATGGGAAACTCAACTTTCTTTAGGTTCATTTTCTCAGAAAATATTGAAAAAGGTTAAGCATTTAGCTTTTACTGATAAAGTAAAAATCGTTAGATCTTATATTCCTGAAAAAGTAAAATTATTTATTCAAAATAATTTATTAGATGAGTTAAAATATTTTCAAAAAAAATACCTTATAAAAATTGAGTTATTTTCAGACGAAAAATTGATCATTCCAGAATACAAAATTGAGCTATTAAATAAATCAAAAAAAGTTTTAAATATTAATGAAAATATAAAAAGATTTATTGAAAAAAGCGAGGTCATTAAAGAAAAAAACAAATTAAAAAAAGATTTAAAAAAAGCAAAGAAAGAAACAAAAAAATTAAAGAATAAAAAAAATCCTAGAACTTTATGGGTGAGAAGAAAAAAAAAAAATTAGATAATTCCTTTAATCGGTGAGCTGGGTTTTGCCAAATAATACTTCCTCATCCTACCTGCTAGAAATGCGTTTCGACCTGAAGTAACTGCATCTTTAAAAGCTTTTGCCATCAATATTGGTTTGTTTGCACTTGCGATTGCACTATTTACCAATACACCGTCACATCCCATTTCCATAGCAATTGTTGCATCTGAAGCAGTTCCAATTCCTGCATCAACAATTACTGGGACTTTTGTCTGTTTAATAATTAAGGAAATGTTTTTTTTATTTTGAAAACCCAAACCAGATCCTATTGGTGAGGCCAAAGGCATTATTGCTGACGCTCCATTATCTTCTAATTTTTTAGCTAACAGAGGATCATCTGTACAATATACCATAACCTTAAAACCCTCTTTAACTAAAATTTTTGTAGCTTTGATTGTTTCAATCATATTAGGATATAAAGTTTTTTTATCACCTAAAACCTCTAATTTGACTAGTTTCCAACCTCCCATTTCTCTTGCTAATCTTAAGGTTCTCAAAGCATCATTTGAATTAAAACATCCAGCAGTATTTGGTAATAAAATAATTTTATTAGGATTTAGATGATCTGTTAATATAGGTTTTTTTTTATCAGTTATATTCACTCTTCTTACTGCAACAGTTACCATGTCTGCACCTGAAGCTTTAATTGCATCAGCTGTTTCCTTAAAATTTTTATATTTACCAGTGCCAACTATTAGTCGAGAATTTAATTTTTTGTTTGCGACTTTAAAAATATCTTTTTTCATTTACCCTCCCCCGATAAAATGGACTATTTCTAATTTGTCATTATTTTTAAGCTTCTTTCTTTTATAGATAGTTTTAGGAATAATAGATCCATTTAACTCGATAGCTATTTTTTTGTCGTTTAACTTATGTTTTTTCAATAAATCTAGTAATGATAAATTTGTTTTGATTATAATTTTTTTACCATTTAATTGTATTTTTGCCATAATTCAGTTAATCAATGCTAATAAAAAATATCGATGATAAAAATTATAATTCTTAACGGGCCAAATCTCAACCTTTTAGGTGAAAGAGAAAAAAATCAATATGGCACAAAAACATTGAAAGATATTGAAATATCTTGCAAAAAATTTGCTGAAAAAAATCAAGTCAATGCAGATTTCTTTCAATCAAATATAGAGGGTGAGTTAGTTGAAAAAATTCAACAATGTAGAGATAGCCACAATGGTTTGATTATAAATGCCGGTGGTTATACCCACACTTCTGTTGCTATACACGATGCATTAAAGATAATTAAAATACCCATAATTGAATTGCATATAAGCAATATTTATAATAGAGAAGAGTTTAGGCATAAATCCCTGATTAGCAAAGTAGCTAATGGTATAATTTGTGGATTTGGACCTGAAGGTTACGAAATGGCAATAAGTGCGATGAAAAAGCTACTTAAAAAATGAAGATAGACAAAAAATTAATCAAAGAGTTAGTTGAGAATTTAAAAGAATTTAATCTTTCAGAGCTAGAGTACCAAGATGGTGAAACTAGGATAAAAGTTTCAAAAGTTCAAAAAAATACCGAAGCTCCAAAAGCTAGCGCGGTTGCGCCACAAAATAAAGCAGTTTTAAAGGATACCAATGAAAATGATGGAGCAAGAGTTAAGTCGCCAATAATTGGTACTGCATACTTAGCTCCTGAACCTGGGGCAAAAAAATTTGTTGAAGTGGGAGATAAAATAAAAAAAGGTCAAACAGTTATGATTGTTGAAGCAATGAAAACAATGAATCATGTACCATCAACTGTAGACGGAGAAGTAAAAAAAATTTTAGTTAATGATGGGCAACCTGTTGAATTCGGTCAAACGTTAATTCTTCTAAAATAAAAAATGTTTAAAAAGGTGTTAATAGCTAACAGAGGAGAAATAGCTGTTAGAATAATTAGAGCTTGTAAAGAATGGGGTATTTCAACTGTTGCTGTACATTCAGACGTCGACTCTGATTCTATGCACGTAAGATTAGCTGATGAAAGTGTATGTATTGGATCTCATCAACCACAAAATAGTTATTTAAACATATCTTCAATTATGTCTGCTGTGGATTTAACAGGAGCAGAAGCAATACACCCTGGATACGGTTTTCTTTCAGAAAATTCAAAATTTTCAGAAATTGTAAACAAGCACGGAATTAAGTTTATAGGACCGAATGCAAAAATAATTTCTAAAATGGGAGATAAAATTGAAGCAAAAAGAATAGCAAAAAAATATGGTCTCCCAATAATTGAGGGTTCAGAAGGTGGTGTAAAATCTTTAGATGAGGCCAAAAGTATTTGTAAAGAGATTGGTTATCCTGTTTTAATCAAAGCCGCAGGTGGTGGTGGTGGTAAAGGTATGAAAATAGTTGAGGAAGAAAATCGACTAGAAAATTTATATTTAACAGCAAAAAATGAAGCAAAAAAGTTCTTTGGGAATGATGAATTATATATTGAAAAGTACTTTAAAAATCCAAGGCATATTGAAGTTCAAATAATGTCTGGGAAAAATAAAACTGTTCATTTAGGTGAAAGAGATTGTTCAGTTCAAAGAAGACACCAGAAATTAATTGAGGAGACTCCAAGCCCAGTTTTAACTGATGAACAAAGAAAAGATCTCTTGGAAAAAACGGTCAAAATGGTGGAGCAAATAAATTATGAGGGAGCTGGGACTGTAGAATTTATATATGAAAAAGGAAAGTTTTATTTTTTGGAAATGAACACACGCGTACAAGTAGAACATCCTGTTACTGAAGTACAAACTGGAATAGATATTGTGAAAGAGCAGCTTTGGATCGCGTTCACTGGAGAAACAGCATTAAAACAAAGTGATATTATGCCTAGAGGTCACTCTATTGAATGTAGAATAAATGCAGAAAATCCAGCCTTAGATTTTCAACCTAGTCCAGGAATAATTAGTGTTTGCCATCAACCCTCTGGTTTTAGAACAAGAGTAGATGGTTCAATCTTTCAAGGTTGTAAAATAACACCTTATTACGATAGTTTAATCGCAAAAGTTATTTGTAAAGGAAGAAATAGAACTGAGGCAATACAAAGAACTTTGAGATCTTTAGATGAATTTGTGCTTGAAGGAATTACCACAACGATTGATTTACATAAAAAAATTCTAAGGCATAAAAAATTCATAGAGTCAGACTTTGACACAAATTGGCTGGCTAAAGAAAAATTTTATTAAACATTAAAACAATTTAATAATTGTAAATCATATATCGCATGATCAAATGGAGTAAGGTTAGGATCAGACGAAAATGTCCATCCATTAAAGATAAAAACTTTTTCATTTTCATTTTTTGTTAAGTCTTTGACTTGCATGTAGGCTATATCGTCCATTTTATTATTTATCTTTACTTTTCCACATTTTAATATCTTTATCTCTAATGGACCAAACTTTTTAGTTTCCTCTAAATTAATTATTATTTCAGAGGACTTGGCTGTAATTTTATCAAGACCCATAAGAACAGCATGGGAGGAACTATATATATTATTTTTTTTCTTTTTCTTTTTTAAATTTTGCTCAGTAGTGACCGCGTCATTGTTTGGTTCAAGCTCTTCGAAGCTAGGTTTAATAGTATCTAAATTTAATAATGGAGCGCTAGTAATCTTTTCTTCCCCAAAAACATTAGAAATTGAAAAGAACAATATTAAAAAAAACTGCGAAAAATTATTTCCAACTTTCATATTTTTTTTTAATAATACCTTTTTTTATTTTTGTAGGTTTGTAGCTATTTTCAGTACCTGTTTTATTTTCCATATGTTTTTTTTGCCAAGAGTATTTAGTTTCTTGAGAATTAGGGATTTTATCAGTTGTTCGATGTATCCATAAATACCAGTCCGAAGTTATTTTAGTTGCCTCAACTTCTCCTGAGTAAATTACCCATCTCTCGTCTTTTTTGCTTTTGTAATATCTATTTCCATAATCATCTTTACCTACATAAATGCCAGAGAACAATGTTTTGAGAAAAGTTCCAATTGTATATTTATTCCACCATGTAAAGAGAGTTTTAAAAAACATTTTTATTTTAAATCCACACAATTAGTGATTGTATAATTAATCAATAGAC
>MDTD01100122.1_pt1 | contig 12989 bp, 11 predicted proteins | sample 811221 | NCBI WGS metagenome assembly MDTD01 (sample SAMN05326646, study PRJNA326480) | marine metagenome | isolation source: seawater | place: Pacific Ocean: South West | collected 2011 | reverse complement strand
TTTCATAATATCCCTAAATATAAAACACCCTCTAATGAGGGTGTTTTTTTATAAACAAATGATTTTTTTTGCATAATAACAAAAACTAATAGTAAAATTTAAATGGCTTAATAATGTCATTAAATTATGAGAATATTATTTAAAAATCTTAATCTTATTCCTTTTATTTCAATTCTTTTATTAAATCTTAGCCTACAATCGCAGACAATCTGGAATTGTGTTGAGGAGAGTGAGAGCGAACCAGCTACCTGTACTAATGAAGATAATAAAGAAATAATATTAGACAGCAATAGAGATAATTTTTCTTTAAAGCTCTTAGGAACCGACTTTGTCGCTTATATAAAATTTGCTGATGACACATCAGAATATGGTGAAATAAAAGCAGTTAACAACAAATATTTTGTAACTTTTTTTAGTAGTTTTGGTTCTTACAAAATTGAAATCAATGAGAAGGTCGATTTCATTGGAAAAACAGTTGAATATTTTTTTAACGAAGAATCTGAGAGACCCTTTAAATATTACAAAGGTGAATACATAGTTGATGATAATGGAGCTATTATTCTTGAGGGAAATGGTTTTGCCGAATTAACTGTAGGGGGCACCTACACAGGACAATTTAAAGATAGTTTAAGACACGGCCTTGGTGAATGGAATATAGGTGATGAGAAGTTTGTTGGAGAGTTTGAATTCGACGAAGAAGTTAATGGAACCCTATATTATAGTAACGGTGATGTATATTCTGGAAATTTCTTAAATGGTTTTAAACATGGTTCTGGAGAATATAAATTTGCTCTTTCAGGAGAGAGGTATGTTGGTACCTTTTATAAAGGTTATTATCATGGTATAGGAACATATTATTATAAAAATCTCGCAAAATATGAGGGCGAATATCTTAATGGAAAAATGTATGGAGAAGGTGTTTATTATTATCAACCTGGAAGTGACTTTAAATTATTTCTTGGTACTTATAAAAATGATAAACCAGTTGAAGGAACTTATATCCTCTCAAATGATAAGCCTTATGCTAGTGGTCAAATCAAAGACAATAATCTGCATGGCGAGGGAACAAGATATTCTTATACTGAAGATAAACTTCTAAATTTGATTATCAAAGGAAATTTTAAGAACGGTAATTGCCATGGCATATGTAATATTTACTATTCAGACGGATCAAGCTTTAAAGGAGAATTTATTAATGGAGAGCGAAAAGGTATTGGTGAACTGCAATTGCAATATACAATTTTAAATGGTTATTTTGATGTGAACGGGCTGCAAGGGAATGGAGTATATAATGATTTGGCGGAAGGCTATGAATGGGAAGGACCTTTCATTGATGGCAAAAGAGAGGGTCAAGGGGTAGTAACTTTTAAAAATAATGGGGATAAATTTAGTGCAACTTTTGAAAATGACATTTATGTTGGTTCAGAAATGCTCACAGAAGAAAACTTCAAAAAGAATAGACGATTAGCACTTGTTATTGGTAATGATGAGTATATATCGAACCCACTCCAGTTTGCAGTTGCTGATTCAAATGGTATTTCAATTGCTCTTGAGGAGTCAGGCTTTGATGTAACTCATATTACAAATGTTACACAAGAGGATTTTTTAGAAGCATTATATGATTTTAAAAGGCAAATTTTACTTTCTGGAAAAAATACAGATGTACTATTTTATTATGCAGGTCATGCATCACAAGTTCGTGGAATTAATTATTTAAATCCAGTTGATGCAGTCATAAACAGAGAAAGTCAATTAGAAATTAAATCAATTAATGTTAATAGAGTTTTTGAAGTATTAAATGAATCAGTAGATGGAGTTAAGATAGCTATTTTAGATGCTTGTCGAAATAATCCATTTACAAGCTCTTTACGTTCAGCAAAATCAGGTTTAGCTCAAATGAATGCTCCTCCAGGAACTATAATTGCCTATTCAACTGCTCCTGGTGAAACAGCAATAGATGGTTCTAGTGGTGGATTAGGTATCTACACAGGTAGCCTCATTGGGTCTATTAGAAAGCCCAATATACAGATTGAAGAGGTATTTAAAGAAACAAGAAAGAATGTAGTTACTTTAACAGGCGGTGAGCAAATACCGTGGGAATCATCTTCTTTAATTTCAGATTTTTATTTTACAAGAGAAAACTAAGACCATTTGTAACATCTTTAATCCTCTTTCGTTATATGTATATAACAATAAAAGGAGAAAAAAAATGGCAATATTCGACAATACTTTTGATATAAAAGAAGATATAAAACACGTTGGATACTTTATGTATTTTGCAGCATTCGTTCAAGCTTGTTTAGCTTTCATGGTTGACATGTATTATTTAGCTGATGTGTTTCTATGTCTATATTTAGGATACAGAGCTTGTTACAAGCCTGGCAAATACCTAATGATGTGGATATCTATATATTATGGTTTAGGTATTTTACTAGCTTTTGTTGAAGGCGGAACTTTAATACATGGGTGGATCATAAAAGGTTTGATTATGTATTGGTTAGTAGCAACTACCATTAAGGCTTTTGATGAAATGTCAGATCAAAAATACATTGCAAATGAAGCAAGTTAGATATCTTAAGAGCTCTCCCATAAATTGGGAGAGCTATATATTTTATTTAAATATTTATTTCTGGCAGAATATTGGTATGTCTGATGAAATAAATAAATTTTTTTCTAATAGAGTTTTAGTTGAAGATTTACTTAATAATCTAAGAGGTTATGCCTTTGTATTGACTAAAAATGAAGATGATGCATTTGATTTGACTCAGCAAGTATTTGAAAAAGCTCTCGTAAATCAAGAAAAATTTAAAGATGGAAGCGTAAAAGCTTGGATGTCGACAATTATGAGAACTACATTTATTGATAGAACTAGAAAAAAAACAGAAGTTCTGCCTGGTGATCAAATACAAGAAGTTGCCGTGGATGGAGATCAATTATCAGCCATTGAGGAATCTGAAGCTAAGTCTAAGCTTGACGATTGTCTTAAGCAGTTAAACGAAATTGAAGAAGATATCATTCGCCTTAGAAGGTCAGAATATTCAGTAAAAGAGATTGTAGAAATAACTGGTAAAACAAGAGTGAATGTCAGTCAAATATCTGCAAGAGCAAAAGTTAAACTTCATAATTGTATGGAGGTTGAACTATGATTAATGACGAATTAAAAATAAAGATTATTCAGTATTTAGAGGGTGAGCTTGATAAAGCATCTGAATCTGAGGTAGAAGAAATTTTAAATTCTGATGAGGAAGCAAACCAGTTTTGTAATCAGATTAAAAGTCTTAACATTAAATTAAATGAATATACTCAAACTAATGAATATCAATCATATTCTAAGAAAGTTGATGCAGCAGTTGATTCCACTATTGAAAAGCATTTAGGTTCAAAGAAAAAATCAAATACTTTTTCATTTGTAAGTTTCTTCACACTTCAAAATGTAACAGGATATGCATTAACCGCTGCATTATTTTTATCAGTTGGACTTTTTTATGATGATTACTTTATTGAAAATGAACAAGACACTATCAATGACTTATTAGATTACCCAGAATTTCGGTCACCGGCATCAGATTGGGTGAATTTAGAATCAGAATCATCGTTAGATTCAGAATCATCGTTAATACATTTCAGTTTATTAGAATATATCGGAAGTCCAATTGAGTTAGATTTCTTTAAAACAAGATCAGCATCTTCAGATACTACCTTAGATGACATAATAATTGAAAGTATTAAAGAGTTAATTAATTATAAATCTAGAATCGCTACTTTATCTTATGGAACTGACACATTTAGGTTAGAATTAGATAAGAAAATTATAAATCTTAGCGGTGTTGTGTGTTATGAAGGAACATTTTTCAGTGATTCCAAGAAAGAGTTTATTTTTTGTAATAATAATAATAACTTTTCTATCTTCTTCAAATAATTTATTTGCAAGCAAGTATGAAATTCCCATTTGCCATATAAGGACTGAAGTTTTTGATGCAGATTTGAATTCATATGAACAATTTATAATTGAAAGATGCTTCAAAACTTATGCCAATCACATAACAAAAGGGGAGCATTTAACAAAAAAAGAATTCTTAAATAAGATTGATAATGATAAGGCTTTTGAAAGGTTTGTATATTTATATGTACTTATTAAAGAGTATTGGCATGCTCAAGAAGGTACGATAGTTGATATAGACTATACAATGTCTCTTGAAAACTCATTATTTAAAAATTATTTAATATGGGGGGCTCAAAACGGCAATTATTATGGTTGGCTTATAGCTGCAATCGATGATCAAACCTTAACAGTAAATCAAGAGATACTTGATAGTATTTCTAACAATAAATACTATATTTTAGCCACATTCGATATGGGTAAAGATACTTATGTAGAAAATGCCAAAGCATTTTTTGAAGAATACTCTGTTGATGATTTTGAAGAATATGTCTGGAAATATAATTATTTGAAAGAAAGAAGTTGGTTGGAAGAAGATTTGCAAAATAAAACAGATCCAGAGAAGTGGATAAGAATGGCAGATAACTATGATGATGGTTTGCCAGATAATTTTTATAGTCAGAGTAAAATAGAATTTTTTAAAGAATCTGCAAGATTGAATTTATATGCTAATAATTATGCAAAAGCATCTTCTTATATAAATGAAATGTTCAATTTTTTAAAAATTGAACCAGCTGAATATTTAGAAATATTAAAAGATTTAGAAATAAATCCTTTTTACTACGATGTACATAATGAAATTTGTGGCTCGATGGGCCGTATTTTTATGACTGATGCTTACTTTGATAATAATTTTGATCTTCAGTCAAGGAGGCAAAAAGTTCAAAATATATTTAATAAATGTTTTGCAAATCCGGAAAACTCAAGGTATCGAATTGAAGGAGCAAATATGTGGTTTGGTATGGCGTCTGCTTGGTACGAAGACTATGAATCAGCATATTCTTTAATATCTCCTTCTAAATATCCAAAACATTTTGGCGGTAATTATGCAAAAACTAATGACTTGATGGTACCAGCTTTTTTTAATTATGTGGCTCTGGCAGCAATTGAAGAAAATTTACCTATTGATATAGCAGATGAGTTTCTATGGCACTCCTTAGATGCATATATGAAAAATCCAATTGAAAACAACTTCCATTTAGTTTTTTCAGAACTTCTTAATGTCAATATTCTCCTTAAAAAGGAGAAATTTCTCCAAGCCTCAAAAAGACTTAAAGAAATTAAAATGTCTATACAGGATGAAGAATTTGATTTAGGAGGTGGTTATTTCATTGACGAGGATGTAGACATTTTTATTAATATGTTTCTTGATATTTCATTTGAATTAAAAAGCATTGATTCTGAGTACTTTGTTGATCCACTATTTATTTTTGAAATTAAGAATAAAATTTTTCAAACAGAAAATTTAGCTGGTCTAAGAAAGAATTTAGATGAAGATGAATATAATAATGTTCTTGAGAAATTAGATAGGCTAAGAAAAGAAGAAATTGAGCTTGAAAATAAAATATTAGAATCTTCAGACTTTAACACTTACGAACTCAAGACAAAATTATCTAATTTAGAAAAAGATATTTCATCTACAAGAAAACAACTTTTTAATATTAAAGCTAATTTAAAAAATTTTTACGGTACTTCTAGAACAGAGTATTTAGAGTTAAAAGAAAGACTAGAAGTAGATGAAGTTGTATTATTTTATAATTTTGCAATAGGCAGTAGTAGAGTTGTTGAGGTAAGTAATAACGACATAACTCTTCACAAAATAACTGATGGTAGAAATAAAGTTAGAAATTTAATATCTAATATAAGAAGTAGCATAGAAATGATAAATGGAGAAACAATCTCTTCAATGCAACAATATGATTTTGATTCATCAAAAGAATTGTATTTGGCCCTTTTTAAAGAACTTGATGTACAAAAATATAATACGATTTATACTTTTTCAAATGAAATATTAAATAGTTTGCCTTTGCAGATTATTGTTAGTGATTTTGATAATAATACTATGGGCTGGGAAAAATATTACTCTGCAAAGTGGTTAAACAAGTCTTATGAATTTGCTATATTAGAGTCTCTTTCTAAGAAGCCTAAAGAATTAAATTATAAGAATAAATTTATTGGAATAGGTGATCCAGATTTATCAAATAATCCTTATTTTGAGGATCTTCCTAGCACTAAACAAGAACTGATTGATATTGCTTTGGCATCAGGCGCTTCTAGTAAAGACCTTTATATGAAAAATGAAGTAAATTTAACGAATGTAAAACGATTGCTTCAATCAAAAAGTGAGAGAATAGTAATTGCATCTCATGCGTTTTCCTCCAACAGTTTTCCGCTAACTAAAGAATCTGGAATAGCTCTCTCGGGCGATACTATTGAAAACTCTTTTATTACTGCTTCAGAGATAGCCCAATTAGAGATAAATTCTAATTGGGTTGTACTATCAGCATGTGATACGGGTTTCTCAAAAGAAAGCTATTCTAAAAATTATACATCTTTAGCAAAAGCGTTTTTAGCTGCGGGCGTTGACTCTGTATTGATTTCAAATTGGAATATAGAAACAAACTCTTCAGCCAAAATAACGCAACAAATTTTTAATGAGATTTGGCTTGACGAAACCGTATCTAAACATCAAGCCCTCAGATCTTCATCAGAAAGCTTAAGACTAGATCTTTCTAAACAATATCATGTTCATCCTGCATTTTGGGGTGCTTATTCTATTGTTTATGATTCAATCTAATTTTCAACAAATTAGTAACATTCATCTTCTTAATCCGTTTTACCCATAGATTAAGAATAGTTTTAAAAAAGTTTTTATAACAAAACATTTTTTAATTCGTTCTTATATAAACGGAGAAGAAATATATGAAAATTGATAGAAATATAGAAACTAGTAAACAGATGCTTGGATTTGCATGGGGTTTAGAAATTATTTTATGCGTATCAGGAATTGTGACAGCACTCACGTTAGCTTATATCGGCTTAGTGGGAAATTCTAGTGAACCATTATCAACATACACATGGGCAGTTTTACTCACAGGAGCATTGCCATTAATAGCAATTGCGCTATCAGAATTAATAAAGATACCTTTAACTAAAGGATTAGTTAGATCGAGATCTTTTCTAGTTAAGAGCGTCTCTTTCATTGGTTTAACTCTAGTTTGTTGGCTTACTTTTGACACTATGATGATGAGCCAAGAAAATTTTATGGATACGCAGCAAAAGAGCGTTAAAGAAACCAAGAGAAAGGTTAATTCTATTTTAGATAATATTAAATTAACTGATGAAAAAATTATTGCATTAAATTCTTTAACACCTGAAGAGATAAGAAAAAATGCATATGCAGGAGTAGAAAATCAATTACAAGAAATAAGTAACCAAATAAACGATCTTCAGAAAAGTAAAGATTTACTGAGTAAAAGTATGAATCCTGCTGAAATTGCTGAGTTAAAGAGACAAATTATGTCTTATGAAAAATCAATAGATAGGTTAGAAGAAAACAGGAGGCTTCAACTTGCAGATTTAAATGAAGAATTAAAGCAAACTAATTTTAATGAACAAAATGAGCTTGAAAACGTTACTTTTGGAAAAGGAAGAATAAAAGAACATTATCTAAATATAAGAGAAAACATAAAAATAGAAAAAAATAATATTAATGAAACTTTCAAAACTGAGAGAGGTAAAATTAATCAAAAAATTACTAGTTTGAATGACAAAGTAGCTAAATTAAGTATTCCTAGCGAGTCAGTTTCCCAACATCTGTCACTAATAAATAAACAACTAAGTGAAGCAAATCAGAATAGAACAGAGATCAGACAAAAAGTTGATCAAGAAATTAATAATGATATTGCTTTATGGAAAAATAAAAGCATCAGAATCGATGATCTTAAAATAGAAAAGGCTGAACTTGGAGAAGAATTAAATCAACATAGAGAAATACTTGAATCAGGATCAGCAAATTCTTTTATTCATAGAATGGCCGGAATTTATTATGGTGTAGAAAATCTTGCAGATCTTTCAGAAGAGCAAATAGGTATTTTTAAATTAATATTTATGATTTCTGTTGCCGCTGTAGTTTCAACAACTGGTCCAATACTTACATTTGTTGCTTTAAATCTTCAAAAAGAAACAGAAGAACCGAAGAAAAGAAAGTTTTCTCTAGCATTAAGAAAAATGCTATTAGATCTGAGAAAAAGATTAAGAAATCCAAAAATCATAACTAAAACAAAAGAGATTGAGGTTGAAAAAGAAATTATAAAAGAGATTCCTATCGAGAAGATTGTTTATAAAGAGGTTGTAAAGCCAGAACCTGTGGAAATACCTGTATTTGTTCAGGTTCCTGTTCCAACAGATCCAAAAGACCTTCCAAAAATGGATGAATTAACACCAGAAGAGATGAAGCCAATATCTTCAAATGGAGGACTCAACTGATGAGTATAAGAGTTGACAATAGATTTATATATAAATATTTAGAAGAACAACATGCTAGAGATCACGCGAGAACCATTGGCGAAGTTGCTAACAATAAAAGAAAAGAAATACCATTTCTTACAACTCTATTTGTTGGAGCAGGATTAGTCATTTTATGTTTGGGATTTGCTTTATATTTAGGAAATAGTTACAAAAAAATATCTGAAAATAATAGTCTTTATTTAGAATCTGACAATTTTAATAAAGAGTTTTCAACCCAAGGTGATGAGACAATAGATATTAATAATCTTTTAAATAAAATTGATGAGAAAGATAGTATAAATTCAAAAAAAGATATTAAAGAAATTGAAGATTTAGCAAATAACGATTCAGTTATTAGCAATCAAAATACCGTAAGAGATTATGTAATTTTTGATTATTTTGAGTTTGATATAGATGGTTTAAATCGAATAGTTATTGGAAGGGAATATGATGATCCAAGCAGTGGTATGACCTCAGCATGGTGTTATGTTGAAAAGAGATCCCCGCAAGGCATTAACAATACTTTATATCTTGTAAATATTGATGATCAAATGGAAAGGATTGAAGCTGAGTTATCAGATGAAGTTGCAAAATCTTTTGGAACAAGCTTGCAAACTTTAAAGGAGGCAAGATCAAAATGCACAATCTAATAAAGAGTTTCTTTCTAATACTCTTATTGAACTCTAATTTTATTTTTGCTGATAATATATTTGAGAGAAGTCAAAAAGGTGTTGTTCTAATAGCTGGAGATCAGGGATATGGTTCTGGAGTGATAATTAGCGAAACAGGATATGTTTTAACTAATCACCACGTAATTAATAATAACCCGAATCTTAGCATAGCTCTAAATTATGAATATGATCTTGATGATTATGAAGATTTCATTCACGAAGTTAGAATAATTAAAAGTGACCCTCAAAGAGATCTTGCTTTATTAAAGATAATCAATCCAAAGACTTTTCTTCATCCTATTAAAATTAGTAAAAAATTATCAATAATAGGTTCAAAAGTTCATGCAATAGGCCATCCAGAATTAATGGTTTGGAGTTATACATCTGGATATGTGAATCAATACATGGAGGACTATGAATGGTCATATGATGAAACGTCTACAAAGAAAGCAAATGTTTATCTCACCCAAACACCAATTGCAGAAGGAAATTCTGGAGGCCCATTATTAAATGATTTTGGAAATCTCATCGGAATAAACACATTTGGTGATAGTGAATATCAATTTCATAATTTCGCTATAACAGTTGAAGAGATACTACATTTTCTGACAACAAAATAAGAAACTTACTTTACCTAATGATTAAGAATATTTTTTAATATTTATTATTTTATTGACTTACTATACCCTCACATCTTCTATTTCAGGCTCTGTAAGTTGATAATCACTAAAACAAATGCGTTCAGTTTGTTTCATGGCATTTGTCATACCCTCAGTGATAAACAAGATGTCATCAAGGGCTACATTAGTTGGAAATTTTATTTTGATTAACTCTGCATTTCTAAGACCAGGATGATGAATAGGTTTTAAGAGATAATTACCAGTATTATCAAAAACAGCTTCAACATTGAATACAATTTTTTTAGGTTTATAGTTGTTAATGATCATAGTAGCCTCTATTTTATCTTCTACATTATAATTACTAGTTCCAATAGGAGTAACGATTCTTGGATTGGTGCATATACAAAATGGCCTATCCATTTCTATAAAAATTTCTGATAGAGAGCTGTCTGAAGTTTTTCGCATTATTAAAGTTTCTTCAAAAGATATAATGCCCCAATTATCAATAGTTTTCATATCAATTGATGCAGAAAGGTATGAAGATGAGACCGTCAGGAGGAGAAGAAATTTTCGATACGGATTTTTAGAGCTCCCCGAGAAGGGGCCATAATGAATCATATCGTTATCAAGAATAATCTCATCTTCATAATCATACAAAGCTTTCTTTTTTGTAAATAATTTTTTAATACCAATAATAATTAACAATGCAATTAAAGCGATCAAACCAAAACCTATAAATTCTTCCATATATTCTCCAAAATATTGTTATATCTACTTAACGCAGTAAAATGAAAATAGTTACAAATTATTTAACAGCTACAAAAAATATGACGCTTCACTTCTGTGATAATGAAGTTTTTATCTAGATCTTTTACCAAGGATAAATCTACAAAATAATCTCTGTCGTCTCTTGGCATATTAATATTGTTGTTAATAAATGAATCTTTGTTCCCTTCATATACAACATACATTATTTCATAACGACCAACGCCTAGCTCTTTTGCCATTTTAGAAGCAGTACTCCATAGTGTATCAATTTCAGATCCAGAGATATACATTGGTTGATGGTTATGTTCTGACAACTCTTCAAATTCATCATGTATCAGCTCAGTTACAGAAAAATTATTTGTATCTATAGACTCTATGGGCGTATTTAAAAAGGTAAAACCTATAACGGCAAGACTTGCTGCAATACTAAATCCTATTAACGGTTTAAACAAATTAGAATGTTTGTGAGAATTGTTGTCATATTTTCTATTAACAAATATATCTATTTGTTGATCTAATTTAGATGATGCATTTCCATATAATTCTTTTAAAACTGATTCAGATATTAGAATATTGTTATATAGCTCTCTTGCTTCATCAGACGATTCAATCATATCCTTAAGCTGAGCAGAATTTTTAATAGTTTTACCACTATCTATTAATTCGAGGATTTTATTTTCTATCTTTTCATTCATATTTGTTTTCCATAATTTTTTGCCAGTTTTATTCGCGCTCTAAATATTTTTTGTTTAATGTTGGCTAAGGTGTATATTTCAAAATAATCATGTATTTCTTCATAACTCCATTCGAACCCCACCATAGTTAAAATAATCTGTTCTTCTGCATTAAATTTTTTTAAGCATTCGATCATCCTCTCAAATTTAATTGAATCTTCTTGAAAACCTTCATTAGTTAATTGAATATGATTTTCTTCAATTGAAACATTTTTATTTACTGAATTTTTTTTATCAAAATCATTACCTTTTTGAACTCTTTCGCCGCTGTCGTTAATTGGGTAACCTTTTTCATCAAAGGTATATGAGTCACCTTTATCTTTTAATAGTTGTATATTCTCCTTTCTATGAATATCAATATAAGAATTTGTTATAACTTTTTTTGCATAGGCCATAGGTTTTTTTACAGCCATAAATCTTTCTTTATTATTAAATAGTTTTTCTGCCATAATGCCAATTAGGTCGTCGGCTTTATCTTCATCATGTCCTGTCAAAACCATTGCATGAGGAAATAACTTCTCCATTACTTTTGCTATCAATTCTTCAAAAGACATTTTTAAATTTTGAGATTTATTTTTGCTTTTTTTATTAAGCAATTCACCATCAGGCCCGTTAAATTCGATAGTTGAGTTAGCAGTTGAGATTATTTCCATACCCATTCTAAATATTTATCTATATCCAGAACGTATGAAGAGAGGAAAAGTTACAAATTATTTTTTATTATTATAAAAATTTAAATTTGAATCTTTAATTGAAAACAATCTAACTGCAAAGATATCTCTTAAGTAGTTTTGATAGTTTTTCCAAGGAGCTTTATTACCTTGCTTAGGCATCATGTGTAAACCTCTTTTAAAATAGCCTGATGTAAAGTCTATTAATTTGTCATCGCCATGTGCAGTTTCGTCATTAATTGGAACGCAGCATAAAACACCTTTTTTATCCATCAAGTTAATTAATCTACATACGTATTCACAAGTTAGATCTGCTCTTAATGTCCATGAAGCATTGACGTAACCAAAACTTATTGCAAAATTTGGCACACCGCTGAGCATCATTCCTTTATAAGTAAGCCTTTCATTTGGATAAATATTTTCACCATCAATGGTCACATTAATATCATTAAATGAATTCAATTCAATTCCAGTTGCAGTAATAATTATGTCTGCTTCAATCTTATCACCAGAATCTAGCATGATTCCATCAGATCGGAACTCTTTGATAGTTTCTGTAACTATGGATGCCTTTTTATTTTTTATTGAATTAAATAAATCGCTGTCAGGGACGAGACATATTCTTTGATCCCATGGTTTATATGTAGGAGTAAAATGCTTCTCAATATTGTAATCTGGGCCAAGTTCTTCTCTGATTAATTCCAATATTTTATTTTTTGTTCTTTCAGGATATTTTCTAGCCATTGAAAAAGTGAAACTCTGCCAAAGAATATTTTTCCATCTTATTAAAAAGTAGGTAATCTTTGTTGGTAATATTTTTCTTAGAAATTTATTAATCTTGTCTTCACTGGGTCCAGACACAACGTAGGTTGGCGATCTTTGAATCATAGTTACATGCTCAGCTATTTCAGCTATTGCTGGAACAATAGTTATGGCTGTTGCTCCACTGCCTATCACAGCTATTTTTTTATTAGCATAATCAATTTCTTCATTCCAAAACTGAGGATGTACAATGTCTCCGTCAAAACTTTCCTCATTCTTAAAAGAGGGCATATGTGGTTTTGTATAACTGTAGT
>MDTD01065498.1_pt1 | contig 12992 bp, 7 predicted proteins | sample 811221 | NCBI WGS metagenome assembly MDTD01 (sample SAMN05326646, study PRJNA326480) | marine metagenome | isolation source: seawater | place: Pacific Ocean: South West | collected 2011 | reverse complement strand
TGCCGGTCGCGCCGCAGGCGGACCCGATCGCGAAGGCGTTCTGTGTGCCGGTTCCGCACACGGTGCGCGACGCGGGGAGACGCCTGATTCCCGACACCAGCGAGGGCGTGGAACTCATCCGGGGCGTGCTCGAAAGGCTCGGGTCGGGGTGGATCGACGCGGACGCGGCATCGATCGTCGGCGCGGTCGAGACCGGAACGCGAGCCTCGCCCAGGCATCTCGAACTCGAGCTCTGCACCGGGCGTCTCGCGAGCGGTCTGTTCGGCGCGTGGCTGCGCGGCGACGGGGACTGCGAGCGACCCGTCATGGAGACCGACGACGCGGTGCGCCTCGTCGAGGGGTTCGCGCACACGCGACCCGACAGTGTGCTCACCCTGCACGGGGTGGGCGATCCGTTGATGCACCCGGGGGTGTTCGATGTCATCGGCGCGGCGCGGGCCGCGGGCGTGGGGCTCGTTCACCTGCGGACCGATGCGCTGAGCGAGGCGTTTGACCCATCCCGGCTCGCGTCGTCGGGGCTGGATGTGCTGAGTGTTGATGTGCTCGCGGCGTCTCGCGAGGTTTACCAGACGATGACGGGCGTGGATCGTTTCGAGGTTGTCAAGTCGCGTGTGGAGGCGGTGCTCGCGGAACGCGGGAGCGTCGCGGGTCTGCCCGGCTTGTGGGTCGTGCCGCGGATCACGCGGTGCGACGCGGTGTACGAAGAGATCGAGCGGTTCTACGACGGCTGGCTGATGGGCTGCTGCAGCGCGGTGATTGACTCGATCCCCGCGGGCGCGGTGCTGCCCGGAACGGCGCGGATCCGCGCGCTTCCGCTGCCCGCGCTGGCGCGGGAGCGGCTGACGCGCGAACTCGTGCGCGTGCGCAGCGACGGCGCGGTGGTCGATGCGTTCGGGCGGGCGACGGACGCGGGCGTGTGGGCGCGGGGGATCGCGGGGGCGGTCGACGCGGCGGCGTAGGCCCTCAGGCGTCGGGCGGCACCCCGATGTCCTCGTCCCACAGGTCGGGGCGTTCGCGGATGAACCTCGTCATCAGGTCGATGCACCGCGGGTCGTGCAGGACTTCGACCTGCACGCCCTCGGCAGCCATCCAGTCCTCGCGGCCCATGAAGGTCGTGTGCTCCCCGATGATGATGCGCGGGATGCGGTGCAGGATCGCGGTCCCGGTGCACATCGCGCAGGGGGAGAGGGTGCTCGCGAGGGTGAGGGTGTGCCAGTCTCGGCGGCGTCCCGCGGCGCGGATGCAGACGGTCTCGGCGTGCGCGGTGGTGTCCCCGTCCTGCACGCGCCGGTTGTGCCCCCGCGCGACGATGACGCCCTCGGGGGTGGCGAGGACCGAGCCGATGGGGATGCCCCCCTCGCGGAGGGATTTCTCCGCCTGCTCGAGGGCGGTGTCGAGGAGTGCGTGGGTCGTGTCGTCGGGCATGGTCGGCAGGATAAGGCGAGGGGGTGGATCGGGGTGCGCCCCGACGGGCGTCGGTAGACTTGGGGCATGACTGGTCACGGCTTCGCGAATCTGGTGGTGTTCGATCATCCGCTCATCAGCCACAAGCTGAGCTACCTGCGTGAATCGGACACGGGGTTCCGCCCCTTCCGGGCGCTGATGGCGCAGATCGCGGGGCTGATGGTGTACGAGGTGACGCGTTCGTTCGAGACGGTGCCGGTCGAGATCGACACACCGATGGAGCGGACGAGGGCGGCGCGGATCGACCGGAAGATTACGGTGGTGCCGGTGCTGCGGGCGGGGCTGGGCATGACCGACGGGGTGCTCGACCTGATGCCCGAGGCGCGGGTGGGGCACCTCGGGCTCGCGCGCGACGAGCGCACCTTCCAGCCCAAGGCGTATCTGAACAAGCTCCCGCGCGACCTGGACGCGGGGCCCGTCATCCTCGTCGATCCGATGCTCGCGACGGGGGGGTCCGCGGTCGCGGCGATCCGGATGCTCCGCGACGCGGGGGCGACCGACCTCCGGATGATCTGCCTCGTCGCGGCTCCCGAGGGCGTGCGCCGCCTGGAAGACGAGATGCCCGATGTCCCGGTGTACGCGGCGGCGCTGGACGATCGGTTGGACGAGAACAACTACATCCGCCCGGGGCTGGGGGACGCGGGGGACCGCCTGTTCGGGACGGTGTGAGCGCACGAAAAAGCCCGCCCCCTCGGGGACGGGCTCGGTGGATGATCAGCGGGTGGGCTGCGCGGTTACGGGCAGCCGCTGGTGAAGGACGCGACGAACGCGACGACATCCGCGAGGTCGAAAACGCCCTGCGGCGCCGCGAGATCGGCGTCGGGGAGCCCGATCTGGAACGCGGAGACGAATAGGTTGATGTCCGCGAGGTCGAGCACGCCCTCGGGGTTCGCGAGGTCCGCGGGGCAGGGGTCGGGGTAGACCACCTGGTTGGCGAGCACGACGCCCGTGGCACCGGGGCCCGACCAGCGCATGATCAGGCCCGCGCCGCCCCCGTTCTCGAAGAACTCGACGCGGACGGGGTGGGTGCCCTCGAGCATCGCGACGGTGCCGCCCGCGGTCTGCATGCCGTGCAGGCCGTCGTTGTCGACGATGAGTTCATCACCGATGTAGAGCAGGGACCCGTCGTCGGATTCGAGTTCGAGGGTGTAGAGGCCCGACGCGGGGACCTTGAGGTAGCCCTCGAAGACGGCGCCGATGTTGTCGCTCAGGGGACCGCCGACGGCGGCGCCGTTGGTCGAGGGGAAGTTGAGGTTCGGGACGATGCCCGATTGGACGGGCTGGAGCCCGGTGAAATCGGGCACGACGGCGTTGCCGCCCCCGATGTCGTACCACGCGGCCTGCAGGCCGGGCCTGGGGACGGGCACGAACTCGGGCTGGAGCAGTTCGATCATGTCGACATTGACCGTCGCGGTCTGCCCCGCGGTGGTGGTGTAGGTGAAGGCGTCGGCGCCGGACTGGTCGGGCGCAGCGGTGTAGCGGAGGAAGAAGCCCGTGGGGTCACCCGTGGGGTTGTCCCAGCCCTCGATGGTCACGGTCGCGCCGCCCGGGGTGGGGGACTCGACGGAGGCGAGGCCGACCGGTGCGCAGTCCGAGGCGTTGTCGTTGCCCAGCACGAAGATATCGACGGGCTCGCCCGGGATGGCGCGGGCGTTGTCGTCGCGCGCGGCGGGGGCGGGCTGGAGACTGCAGGGCGCGTCGACATCGAGGTAGGTCAGGATGCGTTCTTGGACGCGCGGGTGGAAGCGCAGGTCGATGTTGGGCAGCCCGCCTGCGCAGACATGGCAGTAGGACATGATGGTGCCGTTGAGGTCACCGACGCAGCCGTTGCCGCAATCGTCGATGGTGGGGGAGTAGGAATCGTGGGTGTGCCCGGTGCCGAAGTTGTGCCCGAGCTCGTGGCTCACGACGACGAGGTCCCAGTTCTGCCCGCTGTTCTGCTGGAGGGGGTAGGGGAACGAGCCGTCCATGTAGGACGAGACGCCGAAGCCCCATTGCTGGTTGCACATGACGCTGAGGTAGGCGACGCCTCCGTAGGAGGTGTTGGCGCCGGTAAACAGGTGGGTGAGGTCGCGCTCGACATGCTGCATCGCGGCGCGCCAGTGGTCGCGGACCTGGAAGAGCGGGTCGGGCTCGGTCGAGCCGTTGTACGGGTCGACATTGCTCGAGAAGGTGCGGAGGAACGGGACGACCAGGCGGACATTGACATCGCGCTGGTAGACCTCGCTGATCGCGGCCATCAGGAAGAGCGAGTATTCCGCGGCGGCTTCGGCGTTGCCCCCGAAGCGCTCCGAGGTCCACTCCCAGTCGGTGTCGATCGCGATCCGCGCGACGCGGCAGGGCGCCGTCCCGCGGTTGGCGCCGGTCGCGGCGAGCTGCGCCTCGTCGTACACGGGCTGCCCCAGCGGCGCGAACTGATCGAAGTTGCCCTCGTCGATTGCGCAGGTCGGGCGGCCCTCCGCGAGGCGGATGTCCGCGAGGTCGGTGAGCATCAGGTCGGTCGGCTCCGCGGGCGCCCCGTCCCACGGGCCCGTGGAGAGGCTGAAGGTCTTGCCGTTCGTCTCGATGAACCCGTTGGTCGCGTGGGCGCCCATGCCGACGACGACGAGCGAGTTGTCCTCGCCCGCGACCCGGCCTCGCAGGAGGGTGATCGCGGGACGCGCGTGCGGGTTGTCATCGATCAGGAAGACCGCGTCATCGGTCCAGACATCGAAGGGCTCGAGTTCGAGATCCACGCGACGGTCGTCGAGCAGCAGGCCCTGGATCAGCACGGGCTCCCCCGCGCTCAGCGTGCGGTAGCGAGCCGGCGCGAACGCGGTCGCGACCGCGTCGGCGGCGGAATCGACTTCGCGGACATCGATGTCGATCGCGACGGCGGGTGAAACACTGAGCGCCGCGGCCGCGAGGCCCCATGCGCGAGACAGAATCGTGTTCATGCAATCATCCCCTCTGCGGCAGCCGCAGTAGAACCAACACATTCCCCCACAAGACCCATGAGACCCCGGATCGACAGGACCGCGACCCCGGGGTCAGCAGTCTGCCAGAAGCGGGCGTGAAAGGCAAGGGGTTCGGTGGTCAATCGCCACAGGGGTCGGAAAAACGGTTTTTATCGGTCGTTGAGTCGGATGCTCGCGACGGTCAGGTCGTCCGCGTAGCGATCGGTTTCCGCGTGTTCGCGGAGGGCGGCGCTCAGCGCCGCGACATCGTCTGCCGGGGTGCTCGTCCCTGTGAGCACACCGATCGCGCGGTCGAACCCGAATTGCTCGCCGCGCGGGTCGGGCTGCTCGACCAATCCGTCGCTGAAGGCGAGGACGCGCGAGCCCGGGGGGAAGGGCGCGGATTCGGTGATGTACTGTGCGTCCTCCTGGATGCCCAGGAGGTGCCCGCCCTCGCAGGCGACTCGGCGGGCGGGCGCGCCCGCTTCGGCGAGGAGCCAGAGCCCGTGCCCGGCGTCCACGAAATCGAGTCGCTGGGCCTCGGGGTCGATGACGCCCAGGAAGAGGCTGAGGAACTCCCCGTCCCCGCTGCGTGCGCACGCGGATTCGTTGGTGCGCATCATCGCTTCGTGGGGGGCGTCCCCGTGCGCGAGGGCGCTGCGGAGGGCGGACTGGATGGGTGCCATCAGGATCGCGGCGCCCGCGCCCTTGCCCATGACATCGCCCAGGAAGAAGGCGAGCTTCCCGTCGGCGAGCGGGACGACATCGAACAGATCGCCCGCGACGGTGCTCCCCGGCTGGTTGACCATCGCGTACTCGAACGGGCCCAGCGTCCCGGAGGGCTCGGGCATCAGGCGGATCTGCGCCTCGCGCGCGGCGCGGATCTCCTCGAGCATGCGCGCGCTGTTCTTCTCCAGCACGATCCGCTTCAGGTTCGCGAGCGCCAGCCCGCACATCCGGCTTACGGCCTGGCAAAACGCCGCGGCGTCCTGGGCGATCGCGTCCTGCGCATCGCGGGCGTCGAGATAGATGTACGCCTCCACGCTCGTGCCGAGCATGATGGGGGCGCACAGGGCGCTGCTGATGCCCAGGCGGACGATGCTCTCCCCGTAGTTCGACCCGCTCTCGCCCGTCATGCGGACGATCTCCCCGTTGCTCGCCGCGTTGATGAGCGAGCGGGAGAAGCTGAACCCCTTGCTGGGATCCACGAAGGGCGTTTCGCCGCGCTCGAGGTCGGCGATCGACTGCGGCGTCACCGCCGCCAGCACCTGCACATCCCCCGACGCGCTGACCTGCCTGATGAACGCGGCGCGTTTGAACCCGGTCCCGCGGGTGACGGCGTCGAGGGCCCGCTCGCCCAGTTCGCGTTCGCTCGTCGCGGCGTTGATGCCCGCGGCGCACTCGATGAGCAGGTCCAGGCGCTGCTGGGCGACGGACCGCAGCTCGCGGACCGGCACCCGCTGCACGCGGTGGCTCGTGGTCGCGAGGTCGTTGGTCGTCGGGAGGCTCGTGCTCCGGTCGCGCTCGTCGATCACGCGGAGCGTCCAGGGCCCGATGCGGACCAGGTCCCCGTCCGCGAGGGGCGCGGGCTGCTCGGGCTCGAGCTTCATCCCATTGAGATAGGTCCCGTGCCGGCTCTCCAAGTCCGTCAGGAGCCAGTTCACGCCCCGGCGCAGCACGCGGCAGTGCCGGCGCGAGACGGTCTTGTCCGCGAGTTGATGGTCCACATTCGAGGACCGACCCAGCACCACAGGCTGATCGGGCGTGATCGTGATCTGATCGAGCGGGGGGCCCGCGATCGCTTCGAGCCGCAGCGTCCGCATGCGGGGCTCGGGCACGGGGCCCGCGTCGGCGGGATCGGGATAACTCGCGGCGTTCATCTGCGGAGGACCTCAGGGGCCCCGTGATCCGGGGCGTTGACCCGCTGGAGGATAGCGGGTGGGACCCTCGGCGCGTCGGCGTCCCCGCGCCGGGCTGATAGACTCGCGTGCGATGGGCGAGACGGACCCCCAACTCGACGGGCTGCTCGAAAAGGCGAAGGCGGGCGATCGTCCGGCGCTGCTGGCGCTCCTCGAGGCGTGCGCCCCGCGGGTGCGCGCGCGGATCGCGCCGAAAATCACCGCCTACCTCCGCGCCTCGCTCGACGAGGACGATGTCATGCAGGTGACCTATCTCGAGGTCGTCACCCGCTTCGAGACCTTCACCGACGGGAACGCGCACGGGTTCCTCTCCTGGATGACCCGCCTCGCGGAGAACAACCTTATCGACGCGGTGCGCATGATCGAGGCCGATAAGCGTCCCAACCCCCGCAACAGGGTCGAGACCGCGGGCAAGCGCGGCGCCGACGGGGAGGCGATGCAGTCGCTCATCGAGATGATCGGGGTGACGGTGACGACGCCGAGCGCGGCGGCCGCGGGGAACGAGATCCGCTCGGCGCTCGCATCGGTCCTCGAGCGCCTCCCCCCCGATTACGCGACGGTCATCAAGCTCTACGACCTGCAGGGGCGGTCCGCGAGCGAACTCGCGGCGGAACTGAACCGGAGCGAGGGCGCGGTCTACATGCTGCGGGCGAGGGCGCACGATCGGTTGCGTGACCTGCTCCCCAGCGAGTCGAAGTTCTTCTCGGTTGGGTAGGTGTTCTTCCCCTTTGTGAAGGGGAGGCGAGATTGGACCGGAATCGGCGCGTGAGCGGCGTTCCCGGCTTGCGTTTTCGGGAGGACCGGGGTCCGGCGTCGGCTGGGGACGCCGGGCCCGCGTGTTCGGGGTCATCGCGACCCGAGGACCCCCGGGGTTCGTCCGGGCGGTCGTTGGAGGTCGAGCCCGTGGGATACGACGGAGAGACCGACATCTTCGAGGCGTTCACGCGGGAAGGCCCGGACGGGGCGGCTGCGCCCTCCGGGGGGCGGGACCGAGACCTGATCCTCGACGCGTTCCGGCAGGCGGACGAGGTGACCGCGATCGCGGGCGGGGGACGCGGGACGGGGACGCAGCGCGACCTGCCGATTAACTATTTCCCGGGGTATGTGCTCAAGGGGGAGATCCACCGGGGCGGTCAGGGCGTGGTCTACAAGGCGGAGCAGCCCTCGACGGGGCGGACCGTCGCGATCAAGCTGATGCACCGCGGCGCGACGGGCGGGAGCGCCGGGCGCGCGAGGTTCGATCTCGAGGTGCAGGTGCTCGGTCGGCTCGAGCACCCGGGCATCGTGGGCGTGCACGACAGCGGGGTGACCGAGGACGGATCGGTCTACTACGCGATGGACTACATCGCGGGCCAGCCCCTCGACGCGATCATCCGCGAGTGGCGCCGCGACGCGGAGCGGGCGCGCGAGTCCGCGGGCGTGGACCCCGATTCGCCCTCCGCGGCGCGGACGACGGTGCTGGGCCCGCGCGTGCTGCGCGATCGCCTGGCGATGTTCGTCAAGATCTGCGAGGGCGTGAGCGCCGCGCATGTCGCGGGCGTGATCCACCGCGACCTCAAGCCCGCGAATATCCGGCTCAACAAGCAGGGCGACCCGGTGGTCGTGGACTTCGGGCTCGCGAAGATGCTCGAGGGCGCGGCGCCGCTGAGCGAGGCGGTCACCGCGACAGGGCAGTTCGTGGGCTCGATGCCTTGGTCGAGCCCCGAGCAGGCGGAGGGTGCGAACCGGATCGTGGACACGCGCTCGGATGTCTACAGCCTCGGGGTGATCCTCTACCAGATGGTGACCGGGGGGCACTTCCCCTACAAGGTCGTGGGCACGGCCCGGCAGGTGATGAACACGATCGTGACCGCGGAGCCGCGCCGCCCCAGCGCGTACGACCGCGGGATCAACGACGAGATCGAGACGATCGTGCTCAAGGCGCTGAGCAAAGAGCCCGAGCGTCGGTACCAGAGCGCGGGGGAACTCGCGCGGGACATCAGGCGGTACCTGGACGGGGAGGCGATCGAGGCGAAGCGGGACAGCACCTGGTATGTCATGACCAAGGCGCTGCGCCGGCACCGCGTGAGCGCGGGCTTCGTCGCGGCGATCGTGCTGATGGGGACCGCGTTCAGCGTGGCGCTGGCGGCGAAGTACACCGAGGCGGAGGCGCTCCGCCTCGACGCGGAGGGGCGCGCGATCGCGGAGAGCATCGCGCGCGACCAGGCGGAGGCGGAGCGTGCGCGCGCGGAAGAGAACTTCCGCGCGGTCCAGGATCTCTCCCGGGCGTTCCTGTTCGATTTCCACGACGAGGTCCGCGACCTGCGCGGGGCGCAGGAGGCGCGGGCGCTGGTTGTTGCCAAGGCGGAGGATTATCTCTCCCGCCTGCGCGTCCAAGCGGACGCGGAAGCGGGGGCCGACCCGGCGCTGCTGCTCGATCTCGCGGCGGCGCACGATCGGCTCGCGGCGGTGCAGGCGGGGTTTGCCGAGTCGAATCGGGGCGACTCGGCCGCCGCCGCCGCGAGCGTCGAAGAAGCGGAACGCCTGCGCGCGCGCCTCATCGACCTGATCCCCGACGACCCGGCGCTGTGGCTCTCGATCGCATCGGGCGCCGAGCAGCGCGCGGAAGTCGAGCGGGCAGCAGGGCGGTTCACCGACGCGCTCGCGGCGCTCGATCGCGGTCTCGGTGCCGCGGGCCGTGCGGAACAGCTGGGCGCCGACCCCGCGCGGGCGGACGCTGTGCGCACGGCTTTGCACATGCTCGCGGGCGACATCGAGCACCGGCTCGGACGAGCGGCGGACGACGCGGAGACGGCGCTCGAGCGTCTCGACGCGGCGCTGGAGCGTTACACGCAGGCGGGCGCGGGTGACGCGCTGACGGACGCGGAGTTGCTGCTCAGGCGGGCGCGCACGACTACGGAGATCGCGCGTTGGCGCCTGCGCGCCGCGGGCGAGGATCGCGCGGGGATCGATGCGGCGGAGGGTGACGCGCGGGCGGCGCTGGCGCTGGCGCGGGCCGCGGTGGACGGGTTCGGCGCGCTGCGGGACGACGACGCGTCGGCGCGCGCGGCACTGCGGGGCGTGATCGTCTCGCTGATGGAGGAATCGCTGGCTCACGAGACGCTGGCGCGGATCGCTGAGGCGAGGGGCGAACCCGCGGGCGGCGCGGCGGACCGCGCGTTCGAGACCGGGCAGGAAGCGCTGACTTACGCGCGCGCGCTGGCGGGTGACGAGACCGATCTCGATGCCCAGCGGCTGCTGGGCATCGCGATGAACAAGGTGGGCAACGCGCTGCGGCTTATGGGCCGCTTGGACGAGGCGGAGCTGCTCTACGACGAGCTCGCGGCGCACCGTCGGGGCGTCGTCGCGACGGACCCCACGCCCAGGCACCGGCGGGACCTGGGGATCGCGCTGATTAAGCGCGCGCAGATCGACCAGGTGCGCGCCGGGACGCTGGAGGCGGGCTCGGATCGCGAGCGTGCCCTGCTCGCGTCGGCGGAGCGCGGGTACGAATCGGCGCTCGAGGTTTTCGGATCCCTGGCGGCGGACGGGGTGCCGATGGACCGAGAACTGGGCGAGGTTCGGCGGGTGCTCGGCCGCGTGCGCGCGGCGCTGGGCGCCGCGGGCGGCTAACCGGTCCGGATCCAAACACTTGGAAAGTCGTCTCGTCTCGGGTACCTTTGGGCTCGTAGGAGCGACGAGGAGACGAGCAGGTGAACAAGAATCGGATGGTCGGGGTGTCGTGTGTCGCGGCTTTGAGCGGTGCCGCGGGCTTGGCGTGCGCGCAGAACGAGTCGTTCTGGGTGGCGCCGGTGTCCGGGCTCTGGTCGGACGGGGCGAACTGGACACCTCCGGGTGTTCCGGGGGTTCCCGGGAACACGAACCGACGCGCGGTGATCGATCTCGACGGCGCGTACACGGTGGCGCTGGACTTCGACGCGCAGGTCGCGGGTCTGGAGCTGTCCGGTGTGGGTGCGTCGCTCGCGCTCGCGGCGCCGGGCACGGATCTCGTCAGCAACGGGATCAACACCTTCGTCGGCGCGAGCATCACGGGGGACCTGTCCACGACGCTGCGGACACGGGGCGCGACGACCTTCAGCGGGGCGAGCCTGAACAGCATCGGGCGCGTGGACCTGGGCGGCGCGACGGAGTTCACCGATGACGACATCGACCTGTGCGACACCTGCGTGTTCCTGACGGGGTCGGGCGTGTGGTCGGGCCCGGGCTCGTTCCGGTTGCAGAACGATTTCGTGGGCAGCGAGATTGTCATCGAGACGGGCGGTTCGCTCGCGCTGCTCGGCGCCGGGTCGCGCACGATCGAGGGCGTGGGCGCGGGCAACCGGTTCATCAACCGCGGGAACCTCCGTGTCGCGCTCGACGGCGCGGGCGACACGCTCGAGGTCGCGGGCACCTCGTTCGAGAACGCGTCGGGCGGGCGGGTCCGCGTGACGCGCGGCGTGCTGCGCTCCGATCTGACCGGCACGCTGAGCGGGACGAGCCTGCGCGGCGGTGACTGGTTCGTGGGCGATGAGGGCTCGGTGGACACACAGGGGCGAGCGATCACCGCGATCGATGCGAAGGTCGAGCTGAGCGGCGCGGGGTCGTCGTTCGACGCGCTGTCGACGCTGGAACGCGTCACGGGGCGCGGGAAGTTCACGGTCAGCGACGGGCGGGACTTTCAGACCGACGCCGGGGTTGCGTTGTTCGCGGTTGATGGTGAACTCGAGGTCGGCGCAGGGTCGTCGTTCGGCGTGACGACCACGCTGGCGAACCTGAGCGGCGGCACGCTGAGCGGTGGGGCGTTCACGGTTGGCGGCGCGCTCGAGCTCGCGCAGGGCGATGGGATCGCGGCGCTCGCGTCGGCGCTCACGCTCGAGGGCGCGGGATCGGTCACCGACGGTTCCGGGGCGGATCTGCTCGCGGGGCTCGCGGAGATTCGGGGTGCGGGCGCGTTCGCGTTGCGGGACGGCGCATCGTTTACGACGGCGGGCGATCTCGCGCTCGAGGGCACGCTGGATGTGGGTCGCGGCTCGGCGGCGGATGTGCGCGGGGCGCTGAGCGCGTTTCAGGCGGGCGTGTTCGGGGACGCGGACCTGCGTGTCGGGGGAGACCTGACCGCGGACAACGCGCGGGTGCGGGCGATCGCGGGGGCGATCACCGTCGGGCTGGATGGCCGGATCCTGACCCGCGAGGGCGGCGGGACCGTCGACGGCTTGGCGTTCCTCGAGGAGGTGCGCTCGGGCGGGCGGCTGGAACTCGCGGGGGGTCGCGACCTGGACCTGCGGGGGGTCGGGAACGCCGTCGAGATCGCGGGCGACCTGGTGCTCGGGGCGACGGGGGAGGGCGACGCGGACGCGTTGTTGGGCTCGGTGCTGGGTGTCGCTTCGGTCTCGTTCGGGGAGACCGGCGCCCTGACGAGCGTCATCGCGGCGGCGGACAACTTCGGGCGCATCGAGGCGGACAGCGCCGCGTTCGGCACGGCGGGGGGCGCGGGCCCGACGCTGGTGCTCGTCGTGGGTGAGGGGTACGCCGCGTCGTTCGGCGATCGGTTCCTGCTCGTTAGCGCCGGGTCGGTCTCGGGGGCGGGGTTCGCGTCGCTGGTGGTCGAGGGTGACCTGGGCGGCGGGCTGTTCTTCGAGCAGTTCATCGACGCGACGGGCGTGGGCGTCGTCGTGGTGCCGGCGCCGGGTGCGGCGGGGCTGCTGGGGGCGGGTCTGATGATCGCCTCGCGGCGCCGGCGGGCATGAGCGGCGGGCGCGGTCCCGCGCGGTGCTCTACCATCGGCGGATGGCGACCGGTCTGACGACGATCTACGCGAACGAGCCGATCAGGCTGGACCCGATCGCGGGCCCGGACGCGGAGCCTCTGCGGATCGAGCCCGGCTCGGTCGGGACGATCGGGCGCTCGATGAACAACGACATGGTGCTGCTGGACGGGGCGGTGTCGCGCGAGCACGCGAGCGTGCAGGACAAGGGCGGGCGCTGGTTGCTGCTGGACCGGGGCAGCCGGCACGGGACGCTGCTCAACGGCGTGCACCTCGAGCCCGGCGAGCCCGCGGTGATCCGCGGCGGCGACCTGATCCGGATCGGGCCCTGGACGATCCGGGTTCGGCTCGCGAGCACGAAGGAGAGCACGAGGCGGACCGGCGCGCCGTCGGGCACGGGCGGGACGGCGGTCGCGACGGTGGTCGCGTCGGCGAGCAGGGGCGAGGTCGTCCACGAGGTGGGCGATGAGGAGATCGGGCGGCTCGCGAAGCACCGCCTCGATCTCCTGTTCGAATACGCGGCGCAGATCAACGCGGCGCCGGACGAGCAGGGGCTGTGCGAGGCGGCGCTGCAGAGCGCGATCACGGGGTCGGGCTACTCGCGCGGGGCGCTGCTCCGGACGACGGTGGAGGGGGATGTGACCCCGGCGCCGGAGTCGATCGAGGTGGTCGCGGCGGTCACGCGCGATTCGGGGTCGTTCGAGACGGCGCGGTTCGATGTGAGCGCGTCGCTGCTCGCGAAGGCGACGGACGGGAAGCCCGCGTTGCTCGAATCGGCGGGCACGGAGATGCCCGATTACGGGCAGAGCGTGATGGACCTGAGCATCCACTCGGCGCTGTGCGTGCCGATCACGGTGGGGGAGCGGATCGACCTGTATCTCTACCTTGATGCTCGCGGCCGCGAGCGGACGGTGCAGCAGGACGCGAGCG
>MDTD01064409.1_pt1 | contig 12993 bp, 19 predicted proteins | sample 811221 | NCBI WGS metagenome assembly MDTD01 (sample SAMN05326646, study PRJNA326480) | marine metagenome | isolation source: seawater | place: Pacific Ocean: South West | collected 2011 | reverse complement strand
TGTATCTGTATCTGTATCTGTATCTGTATCTGTATCTGTATCTGTATCTGTATCTGTATCTGTATCTGTATCTGTAACTGAGTTTGTCGTAAATTCTGATATCAAATGATTGCCTGGATATATTGGATCATATTTACCAACATTCTCGGTGTCCATATGTAATCTACTGATATTTAACGCGAATCGTTTAAACTAATATGAAAAATTCCTCTTCTTATTTCATAATGGAAATAGCAACTGCCTTAAACAATGCTATACAGCAAATGACATCTAAAAGGGAGCAAATTAAAGATAAAATTTTAACCGAAACGAGTGAAATACATAATCTAACATTGGAAATGAATAAAATCGAAGACAGAATTGAATCCCTTACGAATTCATTAAGTAGATCTGAAGATGAACTTTTTCAATTAAATAATACAATTACAGAAACACAAGCTGGTTATCAAAAGCTTGTTGAAGCAGGTGAAACGCTCATGACTATCGTATCTCAAAACCTTCCAAAGGTATTGTCAAGTGCTTCCGATAACGCAAGTGCTTCCGATAACGCAAGTGCTCTAGACGCCTTTAAGAAATGATAGTTTGATTGTGTTTTATGCGATTGAACATGTATTGTGGGTACGGGTTTCTGATAATTCTGTGAAGTTTGTGAACAATTCATTAATATCCCATCGATTATGATGAGATTTTTTAATGCAGTTGTCGATTATTAAACGAAGTTTCTTATTCCTTATCTGTTGTGTCGATAACACTATATTATCGTTTGAAAAATAATTTTTCAAATCATCCAAATTGTATTTTTCAAATGGTCTTGTACCAGTAAAGACAAAGAAAATAATAAGACCCAGTCCGTAAACATCAGCCTTTAGTTCATAATGTTGCGCATGAAATACTTCAGGCGCCATGTAACGCAATGTTCCTGTTGTTCCCGTCATTTTAAAAGGTTCTGATTCAGGCATAAAGCGACTTAAACCAAAATCTGTTAGTTTCACGTTGTAATACTTATCAATCATAATGTTTTCTGGTTTCAAATCACGATAAATAACCGCGGGGTTACAATGATGCAAGAATTTAAATACATTAATAAGTTGAATGCATATATGGTATTTTTGATAGTCCGACACGCTGCTACTTGTTTTTTTCTCTATGAACTCGCGCAAATTTCGACCGTTTATTTTTTCCATAAGCATCATGAATTCATTGGTTCGTTGACTGTAACTGAAACCCAAAAACTGAACCAAATTCGGATGGCGCAAACACGACCATAGTTTTATTTCTTTTAGTAAGTCTTTTAATAGTGCGATTTTCTTACTCTTCGTCATCTTAACCACAATATCCAAACCTCGCCATTTGCAATCATAAATTACTGAATTGCTTCCCTCAGATAATTTATTAGTTACATTAATCTCATTTTCTGGAATCAACCATTTCTCTTCTAGTCCTTTTTTGAATAAATCGTTTATTTGATCAACGATTTGTTTTTGATCGTAATATTCTAATTTTTGAAAACTAGGATAATTTGCTAATTTAGTAAAACCTTCTTCATCGTCAACGTTCATTATAATTTTTTAAAGTTATACTTTTGATTAGAACTTATGCTTTATATCTTTATGACTGATAACACTGAAAGAGAGGGAAATAAACGGAAAAGTGAATAATATGGACATGATAATTTAATGAAATTTAATGTTAGAAGAAGGTTCAATCAGCATTTGAAGTTGTTTTGACACCATCTATATCATTATCTACCCAACGAACCATAATGATGATTTCCAATATGCAATAGATTGATGCGGGTGTCGGCATATATTTTACCTCCATTCTTATTGAACAAGTGTGAAAAATAATAATCTTCTGTTAAATAATCGTTATCTACCACTTGGCAGTTGAAATAGTTGTACAACAAAGACATATCTTCACGCGATGTTGCATGTTGTCCATTATTTGGTAAGTAAAACTGGTCAATGTCCTTTTCAATTCGTTTCAACGCCGCTTTTTTCAAAAGCATAAATCCTGTAGCGGCGTGTTTTATCCGTTGTAAATATTCCCCTTTTGTTTCAATAGGAAGTAAAATCTTTGAACTCGGTGTTAGGGAAATATTTTTTTTACTAGAATCAAAATGATACGCTTTGTTGGGATAAACACCGATGACACACTCTTCATCGTGACTTAACAAATTAATGACGTCGTGAGGATTCCATGAAATATCAGCATCAATAAAAAGCATATGTGTAAAGTTTCCTGTCATAAATATGTGGGCCAACATGTTTCGTGCTCTTGTCACTATTTGGTTGTTTAAAAATTTGACTTGAAACTCAATACGATTCATTCCCAATAGATTGCAAGTCATGATTAAGCATTCCGTATATTTGGAAGTAACATCACCATTATAGGCTGGTGTCGCAATTAATATGCGAGGTTGTTCTTTTTCAGACACGGAAAATGTGAGATTTTCAAAGTTTGGTATGCTTCCAAATTTTTGTATGTTTTCCATTTCTTCATCGGTTTGCATAATTATGTATCTATATACCACTTCACTCTAAACTATAATTATTAATATTCATTTTTCATTTTATTCTTTGTTACTCATTGTTATAGTTGTTTACACTTCGTTAAAGTTTAGATATATAGATGTTGATATATAGCAATATATATACTATGTCTTGTATAGACAAACTTGTTTGTGATAAAGAAAATATGATTCTTAAGAGAAACGATGAAAACAACGCATTTACCCTTGCGTTTACGGTTAAAAATGATAACATTTCGTTGAGGAATATCATCAATTTCAAGATTTATGAGTTGATGTTTGCACTTAACAAGGATGTTATAGAAAAGATTGATACTATTAATAATAGGGATGATGGTTCAATCGATGTGCTGTTTATTTTCAAACGGTTTGGCAGTGAATTTGGTATGGCTCAAAAATATATGCTTCTAAACACGAAACGCGAAGAATCGAAACATGAAATAAGTATAGTAAGTCAAAGCATACAAGACGATAAAGGAACAATTGTAGATGCCGTATCTGGATGCGAGGTTGTTACGAGTGAATACGGAAACCTTTTTGTAAAACTACTATCGGAACACGAGGCCAATGTGTGTTACAGTTTTCATATGACTTTGGATGATGATCTACCCATCTATATGGAGAACATTGTAGGAATGTTGATGAAAAAAATATTTTTTAGGCTAAAATCATTTATAGAAAACATACAATAATCTATCTAGTTATGATAAAAATGTCGTTTTTTGATTTTTTCACGGCATCGCGTAATTTTGTCTATGATTTGATATTTGTAGGACAGACACTTTTTATAGCCTCTAAGCATTATGTCAAGTATAGTATTGGCTATGATTCAATGGAATGTTTTCAACAATGCGCTCTTGAACTAGGTAATATTAATATGTTTTATTTGAAAGCGTTGCAAACACTTTCAACCAATGTGAATATTTTAACACAAGAACAGATAGATTTTTTAAGTCAATATACAGACAACGTTCCGTATAATGATAACGAAGTCAACTACGATGTTATCAGACCATTCGAAGAGGCATCAATGAAAAAGGAGCCACTTTTTGGTTATGAAGTTGAGTTTGAACAAAATGCGTCCCCTATTAAATCGGGGCTAATAGCACTCATCTATTATGCCAAGCTTGATTCAAAACCTGTAATAATAAAAGTGATGCGAGTCGGTATTCGTGAAAAGTTACGCGATGCGCTTCGAAAAATTCGGTTTTTTGTATCGTTGATTAGCTGGATTCCGTTAGTTCGTAACCTTCAACTCTCCGACATATTGTCCGAAAATCACACTAATATGATATCCCAGACGAATTTCACCAACGAAAAAGATAACATTAAACGAATGTTCAATAACTGCAAGAACACCGATTACGTGAATGTACCCTATGTATATCCCGAATTTACATCAGAGAATGATTCAGTTATTGTCATGAGCTACCTTGAAGGACGTAAGATAGATGAACTTGAGGATGGAGAAAAGGATGAATACTCGCGTCTTCTTGCCAAGTTCGGCATGAAATGTTTGTTGTTTAATCGTTTTTACCATGCTGATTTACATTCGGGCAACATTGTATTTATGCGCGATACACAAGGAAATCGCCAACTTGGTATTTTAGATTATGGAATTATGGGTGAAATCAGCAAAGAGGAGCAACACAGTTTTTATAATTTTTTCAAAAGTATGGTTTCAACGCGAGATAATAAAACTGTCGCCGACAGTATAATCACAGGTATGGTGCAACCTTTGTCGGCACTAGAGAAAATGGCAACGTGGGATTACAATAATCTTCGCGAAGATACTGGAAACATTATTGGCCATATTTTAGACCAGAAACGGAACTTCACACCTCAAGATATATATAATATCAATAGTATTTTACGTAAGTATGGATTGCGCCTTTCACGAAGCTTTTGTCGAATCGAAATGTCACTGGCAATTGCCGATAGTGTGAGCAGTAAATTATCACACGCTTCAAATTACCTTGAAAATGTAAAAGAAGTTGTTAAATCGATGTTTGATACAAATATTGTTTGATACAAATATTGTTTGTGTATTAAAATTCCTAGTTCTGTATGTAGTAGAAAAAATGTGTATTATAATTAAATTAAAGAAGTGGTTAATAATTAGTTATTAGTGAGATGGAGTTGGAAGTCTCAGATAAAAACAGGGGTAATGCGTCCAGTCATGTTTACACTATACTAAAAAATAATTGCAGTGTTTGCAAGAAAAATAAGAAAAAGGCATATTTGATGTGTAGAGAAACGTGTGATTATCAAATCTGTTATGGGTGTATGAGCATACAACTTCATAAGGCGCTATCACTATCAAATTATGATATTGCGTGGGAAGGTCACGAAAACGAGGAGATTGTAATTGGAGACAACAATGACATTGGTGGAACAACATGGCAATGTCCACATTGCGAAGAGACTAACGTAATATCCGAAAATGAGCTAATGATGTGCGCAAAAGCTAAAAAGCAACGCGATGATGCGTTAGCCATTCTTAAGGGGTGATACATGACGCTTCAAGAATATATTTTCAATGATATAAAGGTTATGTACCAAATATAATAATCACGACTTATGAACTTTGTGCTTATTGACGGAAGTTATTACATATTTTATCGCTATTACGCGTTATGCGTATGGTACAATTTATGCAGAAAACCCGATGATCCCGATGTTCCTTCTGATAGTGAAATGTTTATGAAGAAATTCCGAACTACATTTGTCAACAAAATAGAAGAGATTGATGGTATCCTCGGTTTGGAAACATCCATCAAAATCGTCGGCAAAGACTGTCCCAAAAGCACCATCTGGCGTAATGAGTATATTGATAATTACAAGGGGACACGCAAAGGGGATGTTGACATTAGTTCTCTTTTTAAAGTCGCATATTCAGAAGAATTGTTTTTAAAAGCAAACTGTAAACACATCGTAGAACATCCACAACTTGAAGCAGATGACTGCTTGGCGATCACAACCGGCGTTATTCGAGAAAAATATCCCGATGCACACATATGGATCATTACCAGCGATATGGATTATCTTCAACTAGCATGTGAAAAAGTAACTCTAATTGATCTTAAATATAAAAAACTTACGGATAACAAGACATCGTTTAACGACGCAGAAAAAGATTTGTTTTGCAAGATTGTTGCTGGTGACAAGAGCGACAACATACCATCTGTGTTTCCTAGATGCGGACTAAAGACTGCAGCAAAATATTTTGACGATCGAACATTATTTGAAAGAAAACTACAAGAATGTGAAGGTGCCGCCGAACGCTATAAACGGAATACAGCAATTGTAGATTTTCGCTGTATTCCCGAAGAGTTAAAGAAAAGCATTTATGAAAATATTAACCATTCGGTTTAATGTCCAATCGGTTTATTGTTTAAAATATCTAACTATTCGTTCCTCGTCATAATCTGGACTCCCCATTTGAAACATAAAGAGTTGTTCGAACTCTGTTTTATTGTATTGTTTGAATGGTTTGTAGTAATGATATGTTTCATCTGATGCATACCATACAATGAATGGTCTGCCTGACATATCATTGGATAGAATATCCATATTCCATTTGATATCAAAAACTGCACATTCTCCATTAGATAAAATTTCACAACTCTCCATTTCAATATTATATACTAAACATTGAATTTCTTGTTTAATATCAATTTTTAGAAACATTGTTCATATATGACATGTATTCATGTATGAATATTTTTAATTTTTAACAATTAACAATTAAGGCACTTTATTTTCTTGCCCTTTTTGTTGCCCTTTTGACCTTCTTTGTTGCCTTTCTAGACTTTTTCGGTTGTTTTCTTGATTTTCGTTTCTTCTTTCCACCACTAGTCGCTGTATGGGAAGGTGGCGAGGCAGGCTTAATGAGTTGTTGTACATCGCTTTGTTGTCCAGTTGGTTGTACATCGCTTTGTTGTCCAGTTGGTTGTACATCGCTTTGTTGTCCAGTTGGTTGTTTTCGATTTTCGAAGAATTTTTTCGCGATATTTTGGGCACTTTTAAAAAACTCCATTATATAATTATACGACATAATTTTGAATTCTTAATACAAAAATTTATTCACTTTTCTCAATATTTAACCTCAACTTTTCTAGAATCTTCTTAGAATACTTAGTGAGTCTGTGCTTAGGCATATTAAAATGCTTGGCAATGTCTTTCATTTTCATTCTTTCATAATATCGTTTACGCACAAAATCTTGCTCTAAAGGGTCAAGTACGTCCAAATCTATTATGGATTCATAATCATAATCCATATATCTACTTTGGTCAAATTCGTAAGGATGCGGAATTTTGCGTATTTTTTTGATATACTTGTTCATGTAGCTCTTTATCCAATAACTACTATATGTTGATATAGCAATCTTCATTGTATTGTCATATTTTCTACAGGCATAGATTAGTCCAATATAACCTTCCTGAATTAATTCTTCGCTATTGAATTTGCTCAACTTATGTTTTTTAATAAATGGTCTCGCAAAGTAAGGTACCAATTTATAGTTATCCTTTGCTAGATCGTGTGTATAACGAGGAGAATTGTAAGCATATGCGCTATTTGATAATCCTACGAAACATATACCTAATAACATTTTTGATAAATACATGCGTGTTATTAATATAAAATCAGTTTAAATAATTTCAATTATTTCAATAATTTCAATAGTACACTTAGCTACATTTTACTAATATACTCTTTTACTCAAAGGTATTGGTTTAACTTCGTCATCTAAAACAGTTCGTATCACGTTTCTAGTTCCAATGACGACTTTATCATTTTTTAAATAAGCCAGTGTATGGACGAGCCAATCTTTATCATCTCGCTCTGGATAATCCTCGTGAGAATGTGCCCCTCGACTTTCTTTTCGAAAGTTAGCACTATGTATTGTGACATACGCATTATCCAATAGGTTTTTCAACTCTAGTAACTCAACAAACTCGGTATTGAAGACCTCCGATTTATCATCAATTCCAGCAAACTGAAATTCAGTAAACAGCACATCGAATTTCTCTACACCTGTGCTAAGTAACGCATCATTTCTAAAAACACCGGCGTGCTTCTGCATAATTTTCTGCATTTCCAGTCGCATGTCACTAACATTCGTAATTCGCTCCCTGTAAAACAAATGTCTGTAGTATTCAACATTCTTTAAAAAGTCAAGGTTTTCGCACGGTTCGATTGATTCACCCGGTTTATTTTGCTCAGCAATATTTTCGGCACACGCCTTTCCAAATACTACAATATCTAAAAGGGAATTGGCACCTAGTCGATTTGCCCCATGCACAGAAGAGCTCGCCGCTTCGCCTGCTGCCCAAAGTCCTTTGACAATGTTATTTTCGTCATCAGCGGTTGGCTTGATGACCTGACCTTTCCAATTCGTGGGAATTCCGCCCATATTATAATGCACTGTTGGTATTACCGGAACAGGTTCTTTTGAAACATCAACACCTGCAAATATTTTAGCTGTTTCAGATATTCCAGGAAGGCGTTCGTCGAGGACATCTTTAGGCAAATGGTTCAACTGCAGCAAAATGTGGTCCTTATTTTCTCCAACACCACGTCCTGCGTTAATTTCCATTGTCATTGCCCGCGATACAACATCGCGACTTGCGAGGTCTTTGGCACTTGGTGCGTATCGCTCCATAAATCGTTCTCCTTCAGAGTTAATTAGATAGCCCCCTTCGCCGCGACAACCTTCCGTTAATAAGACTCCAGCACCATATATACCAGTCGGATGGAACTGTATAAACTCAGCATCTTGAAGCGGAATACCTTGACGAAGGCACATTGCGTTACCATCCCCAGTACAAGTGTGCGCACTTGTAGCCGAAAAATAACACCGACCATATCCGCCGGTTGCGATAATCGTATTCTTGGAATTGAATTTATGGAAAGTCCCGTCTTGTATGTTGTAAACAAGGGCACCCACACACGCTGTGTTTGTTTCATTCATTAGCAACTCAAGAGCAAAATACTCAATGAAAAAATCTGCGTCGTATTTCAGAGATTTTCCATAGAGGGTATGAAGCATCGCGTGTCCAGTTCTATCGGCAGCACATGCCGTGCGATACGCTTGACCACCTTTACCATAATCAAGACTCTGACCTCCAAAGGCACGTTGATATATTTTTCCATCTTTTGTTCGCGAAAATGGTAGTCCAAAACTCTCCAATTCCGTAACCACCTTTGGTGCTTCGCGACACATATATTGAATCGCATCTTGATCGCCCAACCAATCACTCCCTTTTACTGTATCATAAAAATGCCATCTCCAATCATCTTCGGTAATGTTTCCAAGCGATGCATTGATTCCTCCCTGTGCTGCAACAGTATGAGAACGCGTTGGAAACAACTTCGATATACAAGCTACATTATATCCCTTTTCGGCCAATCCCATCGTTGCACGTAACCCTGCGCCACCTGCCCCAATAACAATCGAATCATATGTGTGCTCAACAATATTCGAACTATCATAATTCAAAATCCCTAGTTTCCCATCCAATTTTGAATGTGCACTTGCGAAGGTTCGTCTCATCAATGTACGAAACATTTACTTCTATTATATGTCTGTATTAAAGTTTAAATATCTTTCCGTAACTATACTTGTGCCTAGCGTAATCCCAAACAGGAAGTAAGACGACCTCGCCACTTGTTTATTATTTAATAATGAAGGATATCTATCCCATACAAAATGCCGCATTCCACTAAAAGTATGATAAGTTCCTGGAACCAGCAGTGAATAGTCAACAGCACTTTTTTTAACACCCTTCAACTTAGAATACTTATTATAGAGATCAATGCCCATCATTTGCGTAACGCCATATCCAACAAATAGTCCTGACAAATATAGCCCTGATAGTCTAGTTGATATTGACGATAATGCAGTAATTGGAAATTTATAAATAGTCACATGCGGTGAAATATAATGCTTCTTCATATATACCAATTTAAATATTAAATTTTAAATATTAATTATTATCATTATGAATTTTCTATCTCCAGAAAAAAATAAATACATACTGCGTTCATATCATTTGTCATCAAAATCGATTATTCCTCTTATGTTAATGTCTTTTGGAACATATCATTATGATCTATCCATTCAAACACCAATTCATATTATTAATGCGGTAAACATGGGGTATCACTCGTATGTATCCACTTCTTGTATTATAACAGACTATGTGAAAAATCCTAGCATCGCGCGATTTGCAAGAATATCTAGCGTAAGTTTACATGGACTAGCAACACTAGGTATAGTATATGCATCCTTGAAACAGCCATATTTAAAATATGAAAATATAAGCAAAGAGAGAGAATTAAATTACGCCTACACGAAATACCCTTTTGAAAGCACAAGTAATACCAATATTATTACGATACGTGAATCTGCGAGTAAATGAATTAGCACCAAAATTGAAACGTAATATTATTCAAAAATGCTGATAACAATGAGTAACAAAACATCTGGTTTACCAAAGGGTAAAATGAAGCCGAACGATAAAAATGTTGCTATAAGACATTTGTTCAATGAAAGAGATAAAATTAATCGCGAATATCAAATTTATAAGTTTAACGCAAGGAACGTAAATGAAAAACTGCGCAATAAAAATAATCAGTTGCACAATAAAAATAATCAATTGCACAATAAAATTAATCAATTGCACAATATAAATATTGGATTGCAAGAACAAATTAATCAATTGCTTAATCAAAATAAATATTTGAAAGAAACTCAAGATAAAAATAATAATGTCTTCGTTAAAGAATTGTTATCATTTTACTGTTCTGATATTAAAACATGCAATTGTTCAGATGAACAATGTGAACATCGTGTTAATTTACTTACATATTTAAACACACCTGATTAGTTTTATTAAACAATTGATTTCCATAGTATATCACTAAAATTGAAATGTAAATATTTGATAAATGCAAATAAAGATGAATAATCTGAATTCAATTACATATCCGGGTGTGGCGGTCTCTGAGGATACAAGAGATGAACATCCACAGGTGGAGATTATTGTATACGGCGGAATCGAAGTTGGGCCTAAAACGAAAACCCCCTTGTGTGTGCTGGGTATGCGATTAGTTATGTTGATATTATTATTTATCACAATTCTTTCTGCTGTAGAATTTGTGTTTGATTTTTCAACTTCAAAATTATAAATTGCTTCTTTATTGTCACTACTTAAGTTATAATATATCATTTTTTTTTACACAAATGTCGAACACTTTTTTCATTTGCTTCTATTAGATTGAGTGTGTTTAATAAAATATTTCATACATAAATAAATACATATTTATATAGTATCGTATGATTGTCATTAAGCGAACGTTTAGTAGTACTTTTAAAATCTATCGAAATTCAAAAGGTAGTGCACGCATTCAACAATTTAATATCAATAAAACTGAAACAGGGCCTATGGTACTTGACGCACTTATTCATATTAAAAACAACACGGATAGAACTTTAGGATTTCGTCGTTCGTGTCGTGAGGGAATATGCGGTTCGTGTGCCATGAATATAAATGGAAAAAACACACTGGCTTGTCTTTGTCCAATTGAGGATAAAATGTCCATTTTTCCATTACCTCATATGCCAGTTATTAAAGACCTGGTCACAGATATGACCGGATTCTACAAACAGTATAAGGAAATTAAACCGTGGCTTCACAAGGAACCAAACAAAGATGGAACGCAAAATATCCAAACAATCGAAGAACGAAGGAAACTTGATGGGATGTATGAGTGTATTTTGTGTGCGTGTTGCAGTACGTCATGTCCAAGTTATTGGTGGAATAGTGACCAGTATTTGGGACCAGCCGTGTTAATGCAGGCGTACAGATGGATCGAAGATAGTCGCGACGAGGCAACAAAAGAAAGAATGACATATGTTGACGACGCAATGAAGTTGTATAGATGCAAAACCATCATGAATTGCAGCAATACATGTCCAAAGGGACTGAACCCCGGAAAAGCAATCGCAAAGATGAAGAAGAAAATACACGATGATCTTCATGATTAGTAAGACATAGAAATCTAATTATGAACATTGTTTATAACACTTATAACATTGTTAATCAAAACGTTTTTCAGTGTGATATATAACATGATGTTAATTATTAATTGTTGAAACAACATTTGTGAATCTTCGTCTCTTATATCAAACTTAATAATGGATAGAAGATTTTTCTTTTTTTGTAGTTGATAGACAATCCAAATGAACTCGTATGTGATGATGTACAGGAAGGATGAGGAAGTATCGTTTGCCAAATGATAGAACTTGAGAAGATTTAGAATTTCATTTACCGCATTATCGCTTACAATTGAAACGCACCTTTCCACTATTTCGTCTTCTTTTTCTGCGATTGTAATCAAACGCGAAGCAAACACTCGCGTTGTTTGTTTTTTCATCATCTTGTAATTCACGCGAACTACCTTGATAATGGGAAAGCATTTTGCTTGTCCGGTCATTTGACCAATGATTAAACCGAACATAATGGTTGTGAAGCGCATCTTCATTGACTCACTTTAATTATTTATCAATACATTGAAAAGATGTATTTATATTCAATTTTACCGTAAAATTTTATTTTGCACTTATAAGATAACTATTGAAGATACTTTGCTGCCTTTTCTTTTTTTGGGTTTCTGCTTTTTGTAAAGTTTCAAGTGCTTTTCTTTCTTCTTCGGGCGATATTTCATTGTCGTCGTTTTTATCTACCATTTCAGCGATTTTTTGTAATCTGGCAGGAAGCACACAAAACCGACTTTGTTCGTTGAACAAATAATCTGATAATATGATGAATGACGCGGTCATTAGTATGGATATGACGATATCATGCGTTCCCATAAAGGAGATCGCAAATATTAAAATTTCACGTCCTAATCCGTTTCGTAACGCTTGTTCTTGTGTTTTGGTGAAACCCAACTCGATATATCTAGAACCAATGTTGAGAAGCAACATCATAATGCCTAACATTAACTTGCTGTTATTAAGAGAGTTGAGAGCACTTTGTATACTCGTACTCGTTGGAAATGCTACTTGCATTTTATTTAACGCAACCTTTTTGGCAATCATTTAATATAAGTTAGTGAGAAATTAAATGCGACACTTTCTCACATACCTATTTGTTTTTTCCTTTATCAATTTCGCATTCTTCTCCAGTTTACGTGCGACTTCACGCTTACATTTTCTAAATGTTTGAACTCCGTTCTTGTATACTTCAAGATTCTCAATAAACGGTTCCTTTTTGTTACGCATCATACAAAAAAGAATTCCAAATATTGATAATATGAGGAATAAAACCAGAAATTGTTTTGTATGTTGCATCACAAATGATGATTTTAATATATCCTTCATTGAGTAGTATATATTAATACAAGGTAATTTTATTGTATGATACGTAATTTTATTGTATGATACGTAATTTTA
>MDTD01053630.1_pt1 | contig 12993 bp, 9 predicted proteins | sample 811221 | NCBI WGS metagenome assembly MDTD01 (sample SAMN05326646, study PRJNA326480) | marine metagenome | isolation source: seawater | place: Pacific Ocean: South West | collected 2011 | reverse complement strand
GGTTGATGTCTCCACCAAATGCTCCTTGAACAATAGCCCCAATAAGTTCTGCTTGTGGAGCAAATAAAGCCTCATCACAGTTGTATAAATCACCAGGCTTTACCCCCTGAGCAGTTAATGCTTCGTTAGTGTTCCCACAGGCAGTTTTTGAAATTTGAAATGCGTCATGAAGAATACTCAATACAGGACCAATTACAATCGCACCGACGGTCACTCCAATAATTTCCGCAGTTTGCTGTCTCCACGGAGTTGCACCAACCATGTGTCCAGTTTTCAAATCCTGCATCACATCTCCTGCAATAGCTGCTGATGTTGCAACTATAGCAGCGATAAACATAGTTGCAATCATCATTTCAGTTTGATTCATGCCAAGAATTAATCCGCCAACGATCCAAACTAGACCTATGGTGAAAAGTAAGGTAGCGATTGTCATTCCAGAAACAGGGGAGTTAGAAGATCCCACAACACCGGCGATATACCCTGCTACTGCAGCGAAGAAAAACGACACAACAGCAAGGAATAGTGCCCCACCTAGTGCCATAACTACACTTCCTGTAGCGTACCAATAGAACAGGAAAATAAGTACTACTAATATCCCACAGAACGCCATAACTTTGTCCAATGGTAAGTCCATTTCTGTTCGTAATTGTGCCTCTCCATCCCCACCTTTCTTGAAAGCCTTGGATAATCCTTCGGCGATTGTCTTGCGCATTGACCAAAGAGTGTAAACTCCGCCAACAACCATCGCCCCAACTCCTGCAAAGCGAATTTGGTCTTCCCAAACCTTCTTGTAATCATCAACCCCTATTACATCCAACACATTTGTTGCATCGGGGAATCCATTATACAAGCCGTAGATAGGAACCAATATTGCAAATCCAATAACTCCCCCTAAGAAGATGAACGAAGCAATTCTTAGTCCAACAATATATCCAACAGAAAGTAAGGCTAGGGATAATTCCCCACCTGCATAAAATCGTGTTCCAAGAGCCTCACCAACTCCCTGCAACTTAGCGTGAGTAGCTTTGAAACCTTTTACCATCCAACCGTATGTTGCCCCAATAAGTAGGGCGTAAACAATTGCAATAAGTCCAGAACCACCTTTTTCTCCAGCAACTAATACTTCACGACATGCTACACCTTCAGGATAGGGTAAGGCTTCCTCTACGATGAATAGTCGTCGTAAGGCAATCGTGAACATTGTTCCGAGTAAACCTCCAAGTATAGCAATCAAGAATGTTTCAACCCATTGAATATCTTGCCATATTCCCAATACTAATAATGCTGGAACAGTAAAGATAACTCCTGCAGCTAGTGACTCGCCAGCACTAGCCATAGTTTGCACAGAGTTGTTTTCAAGAATTGTTACATCTTTGAATTTGAAGCCACGTAAGATTAGCATACTCATTACAGCCGCAGGTATGGATGCTGAAACTGTCATTCCTACATACAGTCCAAGGTAAGCATTGGCAGCGGTCATAACACCTCCCAGAAGGACACCGATTACTATCACTCTAACAGTTAGTTCCTGTATGTTCATATGAGCGGGAATCCATGGCTCACCATCTCCGCTCATAAATCTCCGACCAGCAACCTATTTGTCAAATAATCGGATAAAATGTAATGGAAACCCCACCCGCATAATCATAAGTCGTAAGTTAGCCGGCTTGATAGAGCAAATGCTCGGGTGGTGGCATGTCAGAAACACTTTGGCACACAAAAAGTGGTGATGAGGTAATCACTGAATTTGGCACTCCATTGGGTGGTTTGACATCCGAAGAGGCAGAATCACGTCTTATCAAATATGGTGAAAATAAGTTAAGTGAACCTGAAAAGACATCAGCATTTTTACGATTTCTTTCACAATATCATGATCCTCTAAACTATTTATTGATTGGAGCAGGATTACTAGCCCTAGCAACTCATCCCGATAAGCCAGGTGACGCTATCTTCATTGCAATTGTTCTTACTTTGAATGCGTTTTTCGGATTTTGGCAAGAAAATAAAGCAGAACAGGAAATGGGCGCATTAAAGCAAATGACAATCTCAAGATGTGTCGTTTGCAGAGATGGTATGGAACTTGAAATCAATACGTCGCAATTGGTTCCTGGAGATATTGTGAAGATAGATGAAGGGTTGAATGTACCTGCTGACCTTCGTGTCAGTGAAGCATGGCAATGTAAGGTAGATGAATCTGCACTTACAGGTGAATCAATGCCTGCAAAGGTAAGCGAGGAAGCACTACCGCCTGAAACACTGCTTGCAGATAGAAAAAATATGCTTTACATGGGTACTACAATTTCTACCGGCAGAGCGGTTGGAATTGTCACCGCTACCGGAATGAAAACCGAACTAGGAAAGATTGCCAGTGACATTGCAGAAGCAGAAACTCCCAAAACTCCATTGGAACACAAATTAGAGTCCTTAGGCAAGTTCCTTGGTTTCATAGCCCTAATTGTTGCTGCATTGATTGTTTCGATAGGGTTAATTCTTGAATATGTAGACGGCGGAGATTTATGGAAGGAAGCAAAATTCCAATTCCTTGTTGCAATTGCTATCTTCGTTGCAATTGTTCCTGAAGGATTGCCTATAATTCTAGTTACTACGCTTGCAATCGGTATGCGTAACATGGCGCGACACAAAGCCATTATTCGGCGAATGAAAGCTGTAGAAACTTTAGGGTCAACAACTGTTATCTGTACAGACAAAACAGGCACTCTCACTAAGAATCAGATGACTGTAAGGCAATTGATGTTGCCTAATGGAACCTACGGCATTACTGGTGAAGGCTTCTTGCCTGAAGGTACCTTGACTATGGATGGCAGTGAATTAACTGATGAAGAAATGTCAGAAATGCAAAGAGGTCTAGGATTTAGGCTAGCCGCTGCATGCTTGTCTCTTTGTCACAATTCACAAATTGCAGAAATCGAGGGTCAATGGACTGCGATTGGCGACCCTACTGACAGTGCATGCGCAGTCCTAGGGCACAAAATAAACGGCTCTGTTGCTAAATTTGCTCAGCGTCATCCTAGAAAACACGAGTTCTTCTTTGACACTGATAGAAAACGGATGTCAGTCATCCACGAATACGAAGGCGAAGATTGGGTATTTTCAAAAGGCGGCGCTGGAGGATTCAGAAAATTGGTAAAATGGAAAGTTAGAGATGGTAATGTTGTACCAATTGAAGACGGAGATATCGAACACGCTTCTGAGTCTAATCGATTGATGGCCAGCAAAGCTATGCGTGTCATTGCTTTGTGTGCTCGAAAGGTGAAAGCGGATGAAGATATTACAGACATGGAGTCAATGGAGGACGATTTGATTTTCTTAGGTATGGTTGGCATAATGGATCCTCCTCGTGCAGAAGTTTATGACGCAATAAAAAGATGCCAGAAGGCCGGAATTTCAGTTAAGATGATCACTGGAGACCAACAGATGACAGCACAGGCTATAGGTGAGGATTTGAACATCACTAAACCACATATCGATTCTGTTGGTGGCGAACGGCTAGAAGAACTTGATCATGAAGCAATGCGACATATTGTTAACCGAACATCAATTTTCAGTCGAGTTACTCCAGAGCAAAAAATGCGAATTGTAACTGCTTTGCAAGATGAAGGCGAAGTTGTAGCAATGACTGGTGATGGAGTAAACGACGCTCCAGCCTTGTCGAGAGCAAATATTGGTATCTCTATGGGAATTGCAGGAACTGATGTTGCTAAGGATGCATCAGATATGGTACTACAAGACGACAATTTTGCCAATATTGTAAATGCAGTTGAGGAAGGTAGGAAAATATACGCAAATATTCGGAACTTCGTGCGATATCAGGTTTCTACCAATGTTGCTGCTGTGGCCTTACTATTGCTGGCGAATGTAGTATTCGGGTGGCCTCTACCTCTAACAGCTACTCAAATTCTTGTAATTAACATTCTAATGGATGGTCCACCCGCAGTTGCTTTAGGAGTTGAGGGTAAGCACGCTAATGTAATGGATCGTCCACCTAGGCCAGTAGATGAATCACTTCCTAACTTAGTCGATTTGTTGCTTATATTTTACCTCGGTGCAGTGATGGTTGCTGGAACCCTGATTGTATACTATTTGGCGTTACAAAACGGAACGGAAGAATATGCACGTACTATGTGCTTCAGTGTATTCATTGTATTCCAGTTATTCAATGTCATGAACTGTAGAAGCAATGAGCACAGTGTATTCAAATTGGGGCTTTTCTCGAACCGTGCAATATATCTCGCAATCTTCTTCTCAATCACATTGTTAATGCTATCAGTTCAAGGGGCTGATTTTGTTGTGCCATTTACGTCCTTTGCTATTGGCGAATTAATTTCGACCATTCCTCTCGGTACAAACGATTGGTTCGTTATTATCTTAGTAGCTAGTACCGTATTCATGGTAGAAGAATTCCGTAAATTGATGCGTTCAACTGGTATATTCCGAGTTAGAACCAGTAAGCGCGCTTAAACGCTACTTCAATAACAACTAGTTTGACGGGTAAGCATGGCAGACGGAGAAGCCTCGAATTGGCAGGGCACTCTCGCTAGGTTACTGTCACAAGAAAATTGGCCTGAAGATCTTGACGAGATTGTAGAAAAATTGTCCAACAATATTCCGCTGTCTCTTGATGATGGCAAGTTCCTTTTCCAATATAGGGACCTAGATGTAATAGGACATCTTGCTGGTATAGTTAAGCATGCTCGATATGGTAACAAAGTATTCTTCAATGTAAATGTCCATATCAACCAAACCAATATCTGTACTCTGGCATGTAAATTCTGTGCATTCAGACGCGGCAGGCGTGCTGAAGATGCATACCAACTGGAAATTTCAGATTACATCGAGGATTTGTATAACTATTCAAACCATGTAGATGAAGTTCATTCTGTTGGGGGTTTACATCCAGAATGGGGAATTGAACATTACACGGAATTGTTTAGGAGGACGCGTGAAGAGTTCCCGCACATACACATCAAAGCATTGACTGCTGTTGAAATAAAGCATATTGCTAAACTGTCTGGTTTGTCAATACTAGAAACATTGTCTAGGCTAAAAAAATCAGGATTGGCTTCTCTTCCAGGAGGGGGTGCTGAGATATTAGATGACGAGGTCCGAGGAATAATTTGTCGTGGCAAGGAATCCTCTGAAGAGTATCTAGAAATCCATCGTACTGCTCACTACTTAGACATACCAACTAACTGTACTATGTTATACGGAACAATTGAGACAATAGAGCATCGCGTCATGCATATGATAAAACTTAGAGAGTTGCAAGACGAAACCGCGGGCTTCCAATGCTTTGTCCCATACCCATTCCTACCCGATGACTCAAGATTACCGGAAGCACAACTAGCCACAGGTACTGAGGTTCTACGCGTAATTGCAATCTCTCGTCTGATGCTGAATAATATTCCACACATCAAGGCATATCGAATGAATCTTGGCGATGAAGTTTCTGAATTGGCTTTACAATTTGGAGCAGATGACATTGATGGAACAGTCCAGAAAGAATCTATTATGCATCTAGCTGGTTCCACTGCACCCCTAGACCATGATAAGGCTCGCCTTGCGAAAATAGTTTCTAATTCAGGCTCGATACCTGTTCAAAGAAATACAACTTACACTTCTTTTGTTGAGTTCAATCCCCCTATTGTTCCTAAAAGAAGGAGTCTTCGCATGGCTAGGTGATAGAATGTCATGGGAGAAAACAATAGGTAGGGTTTCGTTCATCAATTGCGAACCACTATTCCACGGTCTTGAAGATTCATGGAACATTCTTCCAGCACCGCCTTCCTGGCTCACAGGTCATTTGATCCGTCGCGATTGCATACTTGCTCCAATACCTGCAGCAGATTACGCAAAAAACTCTGACAAACTAGTATTAGTCCCTGATCTATCGATATCTAGCAAGGGTGAAGTGGGAAGCGTCTTACTTTTTGGAAAGAAGAACATTTCAGATATGAAATCAATAGCCCTTCCATCGGATTCAGCAACCTCGGTAACATTGCTTAAGTTTTTGATTAAGAACAGAAAATTACAACCTGAGTATGTTGAAATGGGTCCAGATTTGTCTGGTATGCTTGCAAAATGCGACGGTTGTTTGTTGATCGGCGATAGAGCCCTAGAAGCTGCTAGAAGCCACCCGGAATTAGTCAAATTAGATCTTGGTAAAGAATGGAAGGAAGTCAGCGGACATCCAATGGTTTTCGGTGTATTTGCAGCTCGAAGGGATTCGGATGTAAGTATTGTTAAGTCAGCCTACACTGCATTGATTCAGAGGTTAATTGAGTTTGAAACCAATTCTTCTGTCAGAAAAGACGTAATCAAAACTAGTAGTGAAAAGTCTTCGCAGAGTGTCGAAAGGCTGGAAAGATACTTCGGTGAAGTAATCAACCGAATGGACGCTGAAGATATGAATGGTCTTAAGCAATTTCTAAATTCAGCGTGTAAGATGCAAGATGAAATTACTATGGCTTGGTAATCATTCATCCTTCAAGAAATCGCTAACGAGGTCTTCTTGCATTTTTTCCTCATTTATTCTTTTTTTATCAGAATCCTTCTTCTTTCTTTTGACAGGCTTTCTTTTCTTCTTCTTTACAGGCTCTGGTTTAGGATCTTCCTTTTTCTCTGCCTTCACCTTTCTCGTTTTGATTACAGGCTCGGTTGACTTAACCAATCTTTTCTTTGCTGCAACTACAGGCTTATCATCAGAAACGAAATCATCTTGAATAGAATCAAGACGCTTTCTTTTTGTTTTCATAATTGGTCCGTCTTTATTTAATTTAGAATCAGCAACCCGTTTTTTCTTTACTAGCGCTACATTGTCAGTGCTAGTGCTGTACATTTTCCTTCGACTTGGAGGAGGAGTTCTTTTTGGTTTGACTACTTCTTCCTCTTCGACTTCATAATCATCTTCAGTGACCTTCTCTAATTCGGTCTCGTCTTCAGTTTCAATCTCTTCGTCTTCAATAACTTCTTCATCGATATCGAAGTCGATTTTATTTTGATGACGTAACCACAAAGTCCCTAGTCCAATCAATATACCAAGGTAAAGGATGAAAGAAATTGGATGTAGTGCCCAATCCACTGCAGTTTCGATGATAGTAGGTTCTTTTACTTCTATCTCTTGGATTGTTACCGAAACAGTCCCATCCGCATCATTCCACCACAATGGAATTGCTTGTGTGACTACATCTTCACCTGAAAATTTAACCGCCATAGGGTGAGCTGGCGCTAGCCAGGAAATCGAACCGTCTGTAGGTAGTGGCTGTTCATCTAGTGTGATTTGTAAAGGGAATTTGACTATGCTGGTATATTCAAAAGTCGTGACGATAGCAAAGGTGATCTGAGTTGTGGAATCCCCATCTCTAATCATCTCCATTCCACCAACTATGAAACAACTAATTGAGGCCTCGCCCAGTTCTCCATTGGACAATGTGATAGAATCCCTCCATTGGTCAATTATGTCATCATGATCCATATTTTCACACATTGCATTAGCGAAAAGTTCAGTCTCATGGGCACTGAGAACTTGGTCCTTTGCTATTGCGTTTCTAGACAGGTTACGAATATTGCTAGAATCCTCTGAAGGCAGTGAAATTTGATCCTTTACAACGAATTTTTCTCCGACACTTATCTCGATATTTCTGATCTTTGTTAGGTCAGGATAACGAGAACATGGGGTGCCAACCGGGGCATCACATCCAATGTCATCATCCCAATCATCAATAATGCCGTCTCCATCATCATCTTCGTCTAGGTCATCGGGTATCGAATCTCCATCCAAATCAGCCCCCGGTTCATTAAATCCGTTTGCAGTAATGTCTCTCAAATATACTGCTACTTCACCAGTGCCACCAGAAACGAATAATGTCTGTATGCGACTGTATTCATCCTCAATGAAAGCTACATCCTCCACTTTGTGGAAAAAGTTGGTACGTTGTAATTCGTTGAAATTTGCATAATCAAATGTTATCAGTCCTTTGAAGTTGTTAGAATCAACAGAAATATGCATTCTTGTTCCTGAATCTGAAAATAATATTTCTTTAGCGCCAGTAATATTAGTAACGTGATTTTCTATACCATCAAACGTTCTTGAAGTAATTTTTCCGTCTTCGCCAAGAAGTACAATGTCTAGTCCGTCAGGGGCGAATTTACAGTCAAGCAGTCCTTCTCCATATTCGATGTAAGATCCTTGTTTTTGACCCTGCATATTCCATATTGCCCACCTACCAGATTCATCGCCAGTTATCATATAATTTCCATCAGAACGGTAATCTATGCATGTAACATCAACAACATGAACTCCATGGAGTGTGTTCTTTATCGTGAGTTCAGGATAACGGTATTGTTCAACAACTTCGCCCTCAGAACCATGTGCTGAAATTACCATGCCATCGGTACTCCATGAAATGTCACGGAATCTGTCGTCGGCTAGTACGCCACTGTCCAATACCTGTAAAGTTTCAACATCTACTAGTTTAATCGACTCGCGTATTTGTGCTGTAGAACGCTTATTAATTGCTAACACGGAACCATTAGGATTGAATTCCATACCTGCTACATCTTCATCAAAACTGATTTTACCAATTTGTTCGAAAGTTGATGTATTGAAAAGTATGATGTCTTTACCGTGATAAGACGCAAGAATCGTTCCATTAGGGTTCAATGCGATTAAATCTCCTTGATCTCCATCGTTAGTTGACCAGGTGGAATCGAGATAGGTAAGTCCAGATGGAATTGCCGAAACGAACGGAACTGGCAATAGGCAAAATAGGGTAACTACAAGAGCTATTCTTGCCTTAGACATGTCCGCCTCATGTATCGTAGGATGTGTTATTCTTGAAAGTCTAACGGAACTATTGTCATTTTTTGAGTGATTTACAGGTATATCATTTTACTCGAGCAATATACCATTATTCAAAAACCTGAATCGTTACGACGCATCATGTCCGAACTTGCGGAGGTTAAATCCTGTTGCGATGCGGAGGAAGCAATTCCCATTGCTATGGACTTTAACTGGTCAGATCGAGAAGTATGGGGCAGGTCAGCTTACAATACTATGTGGTGCTTGATAGGTTGTTCAATTGGTGACTTAGGTACAATTGCAGCATTCCAATTCATCTTTACTGAATCAGGTTGGTCAACTATGAACATAATGATGTTGGCCATGTTTAACGGAATCATGACATCCATTATTCTTGAAACGATAATCTTGTCAAAACAGATGATTCTGAAAGAAGCTTTCAAAGTTGCAATAGGAATGTCTCTCATTTCAATGATTGGAATGGAGGCTGCAATGAACATTGTAGATTACTTGCTGACAGGTGGCGCTATGTTGACTTGGTGGGTTATTCCAATAATGTTGTTTGCTGGATTTATCACTCCCTGGCCGTATAACTACTGGCGCTTGAAGAAATACGGCAAAGCATGCCATTGAGGTGGAACCATGAGCGAAGTATTACCTACAGATGAAGAAGGCAATTTGATTGTTAGGATTGGGCACTCACCCGACCCAGATGACGCATTTATGTTCTATGCAATGACCACCAATGCATTCCCTACTCCTGGCTACAACTTTGTACATGAGTTACAGGATATCGAAACTCTCAATCATAGAGCCATGAATAAAGAATTGGAAGTCTCTGCAGTAAGTATTCACGCTTACCCTGATATTGCAGAAGATTATGCTTTAATGAACTGTGGAGCATCCATGGGAGAAGGCTACGGGCCAATGATTGTAGCAAAAAAGGGTGTGAGCGAAGAAGAAGCAAAGTCGAATACTATAGCAGTCCCTGGTCTCAAAACTAGTGCCTATCTTGGAATCAAGTTGTGTTGGGGTGACTTGAACTACGAGGTCGTACCTTTTGATGAGATTATTCCAAGAATTCTTGATGACACATACAAGTCGGGATTAATCATCCACGAAGGCCAGTTGACTTATGTCGAACACGATTTAGATGTATTAGTTAATCTAGGAATCTGGTGGAATGAGAAAACCGGTGGACTCCCAATGCCACTGGGAGGTAATGTAGTTCGTCGCGACCTAGGACAACAAGTCATGGAAGACATTACTATGTACACAAAGATGAGTATTGAGCATTCAATAGCGAATCCTGATGTCGCATTAAAATTCGCTAAAAAGTGGGGTAGAGGAATTGATGATGATACGAATCGCGAGTTCGTAACCATGTATGTTAACGAAAGGACTATCGATTACAAAAAGGAAGGTAGGAAATCTATTCGAATGTTCTTGCGAGAAGGGCAGGATATTGGATTAATTAATCCTGATTTTGACACCAGTAGCGTGCAATTTATTGGGTCGAATGAGAGGTGATTTCATGAGTGTAGCTGACAGAATACCAGGCGTCTCTGAATATGGATCTGTAGACCCTGCACCACCTTCCCCCGAAACTGAAGTGTCTGCATTACGGGAAACACTATTGGATGAAAATAGCAAAATGTTCCAAAGAATGCGCGCTCTTTTTTCCTTGAGGAATAACCGTTCCAGTGATGCTGTTTATGCATTATGTGATGGATTTATTGCTAGTAGTGCATTGTTGAGACACGAGTTGGCATATGTTTTGGGCCAAATGCAAGATAAACTTGCAGTTCCTACTCTAATCGATGTATTAGGTGATGAATCTGAACATGTAATGGTTCGACATGAAGCTGCTGAAGCACTTGGTGCAATTGGCGATAGAAGTGCAAGGCCGATATTGGAACAGTTTTTGACCGACCCTCTTCCTGAAATTTCTGAATCCTGCGAGGTAGCATTGGATTTGTTGGCTTTATGCGATGAACCAACAAAAATTGATTGGTAATACGCCACATTGAAAGACTCATCCCCCTACGCCAAATTAAGTGAGACATATGCCACACGAACATATCGAACTTGCACAGACTCCGAACGGTGAGATTGGTCCGAGATGCAATTCATGTGGAACACGTCTAACATTCGGTGAGGCAATGGTAGTCGACAAGCACTACTATTGTTGGAACCATTATGTCGAAATCACTGGTGCTGATACCGCTACTATTGAGATTCAGAGAGAGATTCGCTTTTGGAAAGAGTGAAGATTCAAAGGTCTCCGCTGTCCACCGTATGATGAGGTGGTACAATTTCTGGCTGGGCTAGGTTCGCACATCGATTTACTCAGTACTATCGCACTGCGGATTTGTGGACACCTCCTCGACTACGCACTCGGGAATGGATGTTTATTCCATTTGGAGGAGGAACACCAATTCGCCATAAGTCGTTTTTTGACATGGACGGTGTTAGAAGATTCATCTGCGAGAGGCCACAGCATTCGTGTTTCTATTCAACAGCTTATTGGAAAAAACCACATGAGTTGAAAATGGCTGACAAAGACTGGTTAGGTGCGGATTTGATTTTCGATTTAGATGGAGACCACTTACCAGGAGTTACCGACAAAGATTTTCCCGCTATGATTGAAGTTATTCAAGAGCAGGCTTGGTCTTTGTGGAATGATTTCCTTGAGCCAGATTTTGGATTTGATGAAAATCACTTACAGGTCACATTTTCTGGACACAGAGGATTCCATTTACATTACCGAGATCCTAAATTTTTCCACTTGGATTCTGAAGCGCGAAGAGAACTTGTTAGCCACATACGAGGAGAAGGTGTGGAGGTTAGTGACCTCCTTGAACGGTCTCGCAATCCTAGGGCTACAGGATGGGCAAAACGTGTATCGAAAGGAATTAATTCGGTTGTGACTAAACTAGATTCTGTTTACAATGGAGATACAAAATTACTGCGAACTATGACTGCGGGCTTACAAGAAATGATGGACAGAGAAGGAATAAAGGGTCTAAGAGGTAAGGCGAGTGTAGAGAAGCTGGCTGAATTGATGCAAACAGAAAGCAGAAGAACACGAGTTTTGGACGGGCGCCTTGTTGCATTGAACAACCATGCATTATTGTTCCAAAATTTGATTCGTGCAGATTCGAGTGTAGTTCTTGGCAATGCAGGCGAAACTGATGAAGTAGTTACTATCGACACTAGAAGACAAATTCGTTGGCCAGGTTCATTGCATGGGAAGAGTGGTATGAGAGTTACAGAATTCCCACTATCGAGATTAGATCCGGATTCAAGTAATTCATTTGACTGTCTCAGTGAAGGAATTGCATTGTCAAGACAGGAGATAGTTCGTGTTGAAATGCTTGTAGATGATGCGATTGTTCGTTTCGATAACCGCGTTATTGATGCTTCAGCCGGAGAAGTTGTAGAAATCCATGAAGCAGGGGCAACATTCCTGGTATTGAAAGGCTGGGCCAGATTAGTAAAATAGGTCAAAATACCATACTTCGTATGGTTCTAACAATGGTAACGTTCAAGGGCAGATTACTTCCCACCTAAACTGAGGTGCACGCATGGGGCTGGGTAAGAAGAAGAAAGATGGCAACGATTTACCACCACCGCCGGGGTTGCCCCCGCTGCCTATGCCACCTGCACCAGGAATGCCATTACCCCCGCAGCCGGGAATGCCGCTACCACCTGCTCCAGGAATGCCATTACCTTCTCCTGCCCCACCCGCTCCTGCTGTAACTCAACCCACTTCACCATCAGGACCTCCTCCTGTCCCGACTCCCCAAAATGCACCTGTTCCTACAGCGCCACCAACTCCTGAACCGGCATTTTCAACACCTGCACCAGAAGCGCCAGCACCTGCGATTGAAGCCCTACCTCCTAGTCCTACTCCAGAACCAGTAGTAGTAGTCGAAGAGGAAGAGGATAGTTATGCTGGCCTGTATGCCAAGAAGAGTGGAAAACCATTGCAACAGGTATACGGCCATATAGACAGAATTAGCCAAGGTGAAATTGGTAGTCTCCTAGAAAGGTATTCTGATCGATTTGGACATGAGCTTGATCGCGAGATTATTGTAATGCGTAAGGAAGAGCGCGATGACAAAGCCGCGCAAATTAGAGATTCTCCAACAGTCCAACTTCTCAATCAAGAG
>MDTD01033422.1_pt1 | contig 12993 bp, 1 predicted proteins | sample 811221 | NCBI WGS metagenome assembly MDTD01 (sample SAMN05326646, study PRJNA326480) | marine metagenome | isolation source: seawater | place: Pacific Ocean: South West | collected 2011 | reverse complement strand
CACAATCACCGCCACTTGGACATATACTCTAGCAAACGATGAAATTGTGAATATGCAGGTGAAAACTGATTTCTTGATTATAGTGAATGACGGTGAGTCATTCCCTCATGGCGAGAAACTAAACAATCAATCAATATTGATACCTACTCCATTAGGATACGAAAATTACGCTAGTTATACATTAATTGGAGTACTGCCTGAAGGACTTGTTTTCAACCAAACCACTGGAACGATATCTGGTGAAACGCAAGCTACAGGAAATCATGTATATCGAATTCAAGCGACAGATGAAACTGGAAATATTATTCATTATTTCGTTGAATTCGGATTAGTTGAAGGCGCTTCTAGTTCTAATGAAGATACGAATGAACATGATAACTCTCTTTGGATTGAAATTTTGATTTCGATTGCTATTATTTTGGCCATCATAATATTCAAACTAGAAGTCGTTGATAATAGAAGGCCGGATAAATCGCTAGAAAAAATAAAGCGAGAATCAAGTGAGGAGGAGTAATATGTCTCGAAAGATTACTTTTTTCCTTTTTGCTTTGCTATGCCTTTCAATTCCTGCTAGCACAAATGTTTCTGCGCAAGACGAAGATCCTACTACTGCGACCTGGACGCAGCCCATACGAATCGAATCAAGTGATTTGAATCCTAATGAATTCCAATCAATTGATTCAGTCGAATATCGAGGCGAGATTGTTGTCGCATCTCACAATGAGTTAGAAACTAGAATTCTTCAGATTGAAGAAGACAATGGTATTCGCGTGGACGAATATTCAGTTTTTCCTGGTGAAAAATATCCACAATTAGTTTTGCAAGGGCAGTTCCTATACTTGTTTACAATTGTTCAAGAAAGCGAATTTTGGCAAATTAATGTTAGAACGAATGTTGATTTTGGAGAGTGGAGCTCAATCCAAACCATCTATACAGAATATTCCACAGAACCTCCTGTTGACTATTCCGCAAGTGTCTCCATAGACAATAGAATAGATTGCGTTTGGTCAACTGAAATGACACATGGCAGCATCCTGATGCACTTACAAAAGGAAAATTACCAATCTACTGAAGTTAACCAGTTTACTCCAACTAACTATCAGCCATTTGTTAATCACCATTCCCCGACATTGGCGTGGTATGGCAACTCACTATACATTGCATGGATTTCAAATATTTTTGACGACTACAATTTCCCATTGGATGTAGAACATCAAGAAGTCGTGTTCGTGGAATTAAATGAGGACGGTTTTTCACAGATTAATTCTCTCAGTAATATGTTTACGCACGACATTGACCCTGAGTTCATATTGAACTCAAACGAGCCGACTCTACTGTTTTCCTCAATTAGAAAGTTCAATCCTGCTCAAGAGACAGACATTGAGAATGTCCATAATATTTGGATTTCGAATATATTGGAAAAATCTGTTCATATGTTACCAAAGTGGAACACGGAAGAGTATGGCCCCACTGGAACTATCAGCGGAGACAACATTTCTGTAATTTGGAGAGATAATACTGGATTTTTCTTGTCTAAGACTGGTTTATCTATAGATGATTCTGAACAATTTTCAGTCCCAGCGGCATTCGAAATTTACCCAAGTCAGATTGATGAAAGAATAGATGGCAAAGGTTACCTTCCAGATTTAACAATTAGTAATACTGGCCAGATTACGATAGAAGGGGAACTTAGTGCAACAGATAATCTACAACTCCAATTGACTGATTTTGTTTTGCATCCAGGGGAAGAAATCACTTTCTGGATAAATTTTGACTCCGAGAGCATAGGTCCACATTATGAGTCTGTTACTGTAGAAACAAATCATGGAATTGAAATTATTTCTGTAAATGTCTTTGTAGAAGAGGAAATCGAGATTCCTGATATTGAAATTATTCCTTCAAAGAATAAGAGCAATGGTTTAACTGATTTCGGAACTAATTCCATATTGGGCATATTGATTATTTTATTATCTTCAATACTGTTGTATATAGCAGCTAATAAATCGCTCCCGCCTAAAAAATCACTTGGATTTGTCTTAATGATTATCGTATTTATTACGGTTCCATTTTCAGATATTATCTCCGCCGAAGACTCAGCAAACGATCAACAATTATACGACCCCGATAGCGAGTTGGCTCCTTTAAAAGAATTTAATGTCTTGCCGACTCCATTTTACAACGCGGAAAGTAATGCGGCTCAAGTAACATCGCAAAGTGCAATTGTTTCTAATTATGACAATAATAGTGGATATGATTACTTTATCGATCCAATAATGTTTGAGTTGGATGTTCAATATCCGATAAATAATCTTATTTTTGAAGAAGTAGTTCATGGAGGCACGAACGAAGTTTGGATTCACGTTAGAAATACTGAAACTAACCAAGAATGGAAGAAGAAAATACATGATGCAAATACTCTGCAAAACATTCCAAATAAAAATTTGAAATCACCCCTAACGGTCAATACTAAAAATACAATATTGGATTCAAGAAATGGAGGCAATTTCCAAGTTATGATTTTCGCACTGAGGCCTGCAGAAGCAGACTACATTTACAATGATAAAATCACAATCGATGCTGTAGAAGAGGGTAGCCCTTACTCCGATATTTCCTTCGATTATACATCGGGCACAGACCCTCATTTTGATGATAAAACTAAATGTAAGGAAAATGAGGAATTTAAAATCACAAATGAGACGGAAGGGTTAGATTTCAACGTAGATTGTGAAGTGGGAAAAACTCCGATTATCAGCGCTAATGATGATAGTAAATATATCATCACGACTGTCAATCAAAACTTGAATGTAAAGGCTTGGTCTGCTTCTGCCACTTTTACCACTATTGCAGAGGGTAAGACATACTCTGCTGGTGATACCACATTAACTGTTGCTAACTCAGCTGGATTTGCCTTTGGTGATATTATCCAGATTGGTGATGAATTACTACAGATAAGCGAAGTTAATGGTAAAGACTTAACTGTTGTTAGAGGATATGATGTGACTACTGACGTTGATCACAGCAATGGATCTAGAGTAACTCTATTATTATCTGATGATGAGAAATATGAGTTATCTTTCAACGCTAATCCGTCATTTCCAATCGCCATGAAGTTAGTCAGCGATGAATTTGACCTTTATTTCAGGCCCGACTCAGATTTCTCTATTTCTATGAAAAATAGCGATAACGAATATGCAGATCCTGACTTGGCTAGTTGGAAGCCTTTATTGACGAGTAATGGAAATGAAGTAAACATAAAATTGAAAGTTGGACTTGTTCCAGCGATTATAACATACAATATGATTAATTTTAGTACCCATGGTACAGACAGGTTCTTTAAATTCGATGAGACTATCCAAATTTCGACTGTTCTGGAAAATCCATATCCATATGACATTCCAGGTTACTTAGGGATATATGCAGTAGAATTAGACAACAAGGACAATGTTTCCCCAATTCTAATGTCATGTAAGTATAAGTCTCTTGAAAAACGGCAAAAACGTATTCAGATAAATTCCTCTACTAGTCCAAATAGCGACAAACGGGATTTAGCTCTTATCGATACCGGTTGTAAAGGGACAAAAGAAAATTTGTCGCCAGACAAAACTTACTATCTAATCGCAGATTTCATTTATATCGGCGATAATATGGATTATAACAAAAAGTCGATAAGTAGATTTGGTGCAAATTCAACACACATAATGTCTAAAGAGATAGCTTCGTCAATGTTTACTGTGACCTATGGAGATGTAATCTCTGATGTAATTGTCAATCACCAAGATTGGAATTTAGAAGAGGTTGCATCTGACACAATTTACATTCTGAACCCTAATGACGCCCCTGGAAATTTAGATGTTGATCCAGAGTATCTTATTGATTCGATTGATAGCAGATACAAACAAACTCATGAAATAATTACAATAAATTCTGTTCAAGAATTTCAGAACCTTATCATCAATCCAGACTATGGATCTACGGTGGTGAATATGATGGGGGATTCAATTCCAATTCCTAGAAATTATCTAACAGGCTCAAATACAGAAAACCGATATCTTGGACATTGGATATTTGAAGGCACTAGTAATAATCCAGAATTTGTTTTAGATCAAACATTCTACAGAAATGATGCGAAATTGATTGGCGACTTGTCATTTACATCTAATAATCAGTTTGGTTCAACATCCCTTATCCTGGATGGAGATCAGAGTTATATCGCTATTTCGGATACAGCAGCTTCGATAATTGAAGATGATGGAAAATACTACATTAGTCCACGAGGATATTCTGATTTTGACACCAGAGATGCTAAAATTTATGATGATTTCCAATCTGCACTAAGAAACTCACCTAGTGGGCTCTATGAACTACAGGATACTATACAATTCCATTTGTCTACTAATATTACACAATTTCCAAACACTGGACTTCAGAGTCTTGCTCAGTACCGATATGACGAAACAGCAGGTACTGGTTGGAAAATCGCTTTAGATAGTTCGGGCAATATATACTGCCACTACTATATAGAAAATCATCAGGATCCAATTGTATTAGAATCAAAAAATCCAATACAAGAAAACCAATGGATTTCCATAAATCTTAATGTCGAGAACGACACATTAGTATTAGATATTTCAGGTAACCAATCTACATATTTGCTACCAAATAATCACCAAATCAGATATCGAACTAATAACTCGACTACTGATGAAGGAACATACAGCAATTACAATCTGTTTATTGGTGGAAGCGAGAACACTATTTCTACTCCAATGTTAGTTGAGCGGGCATATATTTCCGACTCGATTCTTGAAACAAATAACTACACGCCACCTAATGAGTTTGACTATGAAAATGCAGAACATTGGCTGGATAGAGTAGGTGATTTCATTAGTGAAAACCAAATTAATTTCATAAACATTGGATCCGATCCTTTCTCTTCAGTTTCAAATGTTAGGTCTAGTTGGAAATCAAAAACATTACACTTACCTAACGGATTCAACGACATGGTCTCAAATTACTCATTACCTGCCAATATTGAGAACTGTGTTCCTGGGAATTTGAATTGGGCTGCAAACGTCATAGATCAAGATCTTGCCAATGTATCAGTATTTGATCAAACCGCATTCAACAAAAAATCAATTTCCAGTGAATCGATTCTCGCTTATGGCGATTGTTCGGTAGTTGAGCGCTATCCTATCGGAAAGGGTTCAATGACACAAATTTCACTTGACTTTTCTAATCCAATGTACATTTTTGATTCTGGTTATGCTTTGACAGATATTATTCAGGCATTGTTAGATTGGAATCCAGAAGTAATTTATGTTCTGAATATAGATTTAGATGACAATTCAGGTGTTTCAACAGATGTCGAACATCTCTCAACTACATTTGATGAAATGGGACAATTTAGGATTGTTGAGATAAATGATATGGACGACTATGTCCTTCTAATCGATTCAAATATTCGTGATTCTATAATCATAAATGCAAACGCTAAAGGAAATTTGCCTCTACCTGACAGGTATGTCACTGGAGCTACTGTCACTTCCGCCACTGATGCACTATTTGATTTCGAAACTATAAAATTCGGAGTCTTGGAAGTTACAAATAACTTAGCTGCAAACCAAACTTCATTCCCAGTAAAAATTGAAATTTCTAATAACAGTGAATTGGAACCTATTGAAACATTTAGAATGATTGAAAATGAATCACAATATGCCAGTGCGGATAACATAAACAAAACATATGATTGGATAGTGCAAAATAATTCCCAAATGACTGCAGCATCCTTAGCATCGGCAATTAATAGGTATTCATCATTGATTTCTGCAACTGCTGCAAGTTCACAAATTACCCTTGAAATAAAACCAGGGAGTGGAATTAGCCCTAATGAAATAGAGATTAGCACCAGTAATCTCAATGCAATCAGTTTCACTCCATTTAACATGCTCGTTCCAATTGATACTTCGCCTAATCGAGTTGTAGGCCAGATTGATGGTGTCCCAAAATGGTCCGATGGAATTTTTGGACATAACGCATTGAGACTTGATTCTGATTCCTTCTTCTCTACTCCAATCAAGGCTTACAATTTGTTTTCCATCGATTTTTGGTTGCTATCACCTACGGGACATATGCCAGCCTCCGATGATAAGTTGTGGGATTTATCATGCTTAGGTGTTGATTCGACAACTGGAGGTATTCTAGGAACTATGAATCTCGATTACACTAACATCGGTTACTCAACTGGAACTGCAAATTACATTGAACTTCAATTTCAAAATAACAACGCCTATACTGCAATAGTTAATGGATTAGAAGTTATTATTAGTCAGTCAATTTCTATACCTAGTGATTGCCAACTTAGTTTTTCAGTTGGCGAATCATTCCGAGGAGAAATTATTGTGGATCAAATCCATATGAGCAATGGAGTTGCGACTAAAGATTTAACACGCAATGATATTGACATTGAGTCTTATATGTATGATTTCACCGACTTTATTGATTTGAATTCAAACACTCTAGTTATTGACTATAAAAAACCACCAAACTCTTTAGCCCTCAGTAATAATTCATCTTGGAATAATGCGTTTGATGTTTTCGACATCACTAAGCCGATTGCACCTTTGATATGTTACAAAATAGACGATGTATATCTTGCAGAATATTCTTGTCCTAATACCTACGATAGTATCCAAACATTACCATCAGACTACATAGGTGCTCAACCTTTTTGCTACAATGGCGAAAAATTCTACTTTGGAGTTGATTCATGTGATGGTTACAATGCTACAGTGTCCAAAGCGAGAAAAACTGAATTTGTTGCATATGGCCTTTTTGTTGCATATGACCTTGAAACCGGTGCTTGTAGTATGGAGGCAGAATTTAATTTCCAGTGTTTAACTACTATATTTGACGGCCATAGAAGGAGTTCCGTATACAGTCCTGAGAACTTGACACTGACAAAAAACACAGCGAGCGCAAATCTACCACTGGTGCCAAGCATTACTGGCTCAGAAGACATCACTTCATGGGCGATTAACGCAAGCCTACCTAGTGGACTGTCTTTCGGAAGCAACAACGGTACAATTTACGGAACCCCTACCGAATTGTGGCCTAGAACATCGTACAAGGTCTCGGCAGACAACGCTGGAGATCCAGTTGTTGCATACTTCAACTTGACAGTGAAAGAAGAAGCGAAAGATCTCTGGAACTACGCCTATACAGATATGCTGAGTGGTGATTTGATGGTGCCCAAATATGAATTAAAGTTGAGTGGACTGAATGAATTATTCAAAGATGATTTACCGCCAATGTTCACTGACTTTGATTTCTACGATAACAGTAACTCAATTCCACCAATTACAAATAATACAAGATTACTCGACAGTTTGACTAATTTCACATATAACCAAGGCTACGATATCACTACCGGAAATGATGGTAATTTCTCTCAAGAATATCCATTTGGTAATGGAATGGTTGCAACAACAGCAACAGACTGTCCACACGCAAATAACGAATTTTCTTGTAATGGCTATTTGTTATCACCTGGTAGATCAAATTGGATGTATTCACTCAGCCGAATAGTCACGAACAACGGAGATATCATTGGTAGCTCGGTCATTGAATTGGGACAAGGAACTTTAGTGACTTCACATCTTGATTTCACTAACCCGACTGACTCAAAATTCACATTGATGCAATTGATTTGGGCCACTAAATCCGAGTACACTAAAATTTATGTTGTTCCAAAATCGACAGGGGAGATAAGTAAAGAAGTAACTCAAGAAATAAATGATGTGGAACAATCGATAAATAATCACGGGTATTTTGATATAAATTACCTCAAAATAGATGAAACTAAGACTTTATTCAATCCCATGGATGCAATGGTTATGCATAAATCCTCAAACAATGTTATTGTGTTTAGTGATCCAAGTGACATATTGTTACCAAATTCTCTGATGGCCGACAAAAAGCTCAATTACGGATTTTCAATTGATGCACAAATGGAAACTGGGAATACATTTAGTGTGACAGATATGAAAAACCCATTCATCAGTCTAAATTTTGCTAGCATCGAGCAAACAACCGCAACCAAAGGCTACAGATTCGATGTCACTACTGATTCGATAGAGGAGTTGTTCAATGAAATCGATTGGGGAGTACAATCTAAACAGAAAGAGCAATTGTGGCATGCAGCGGCGAATGATGACTCTAATAAAATACCTAGCTCAGATATCGAACTATCGGTTTATTGTAATAACGCAGTTACCAATAATAGAGATCATAAGAGTTGGAGCCTTAGTCAGATTGCAATTGATGGTGCGGTTTTTATGTTAGAAGTACCTACCAATTGCGCAAATCAAGCATTGATTTTCAAACTAGATATTACAGTTGATGCAGGTAAAAACCCCGATGGTCACAATATCAATTCATACACTAGATCTATATTTGATTTAGAATTTAATTCGGTTAAAGCATGCACTGGTACCAGTCTTGGTTATTGTGAGAATCCTACAGATATGACCAAAGAGTTTTACGAAAACCTATCGTTTGACCCGAATAGTGTTAAAACACACGGTTTCGATGAGAACTCTGTTAGAATCCAAGAAATGCAAACTGGCGTTCCTGTAGATCTTGCAGTGGGGGAATTGGCTAATTGGGCAAAATTAAACGGGCATTCGATAATCGTGGCTCCGCAAAATCAACAACCCTTGTTCAGCAACATTGGATATGTAAATTTGGAATCGAACTTTGAACAGATTTCTTTGATGGAAGGCATTGATGGTACGATCAACAAAGGTTGGCCTCAACTTGCGTCTAAAAGTTCAGGTATCCTAGAATATTCAACCACCAAAGTTCTGGATGTTTCAAGTTTAAGTCTTGAAAGACAAGATTCCATATTTTCTGACCATCTATTTTCTAATGGATTTAATCAAAATAAAATGCAATCAAGTCAAATCTATCATTACATAGACACACTTTCGAGTAACGATGTGCACTCAATCATTGGCTTGAACGACAGTGATTCTACAATAGGTGCTGTAAGAGCACTTATTCCTTTACAACGAGGAATGATGGTATTTTCTGGTGATGGAGATTTTTCATCCTCGATAGCCTTCGGTATCCTTTACACTACAAATACAGAAATTGTTAGGCAGAAACTAGGAACTTTTGCCAAAGGTGAAACTGTTCAATTTAAAGTAACTGTAGATTTAGAAGAATATAATAATACAAGCTCAAGTGACAATTATTTCCATGCAACATACTTGTTAAGTTTAGAGTCAAGCACAAATAATGGAGGAGAAGAAATTATTGTTGACAATTTGCATAAATCATTAGAAAATGGGGGCAAATACACGCTTTATCTAAGTTGGAATATCCCGTCTGATGCAGCAATAGGAAATTATGGAATGAAAGTTACCGCCATCGATACAGAACTTGATCGGGTCGCGTCAACATATGGAGACGGCAACGATGAATTGTTACAGATCGAAGTTCAATCATTAATGTACATTGTTGAAGTTTCAACACCATCAATGGTAGGTGCGTTTGACGATGTTAGTATCGACGTTATTGTCTACAATGCAATGAGTGTTTCTAACTTGATTGATGTTAGTATTAATTTCAAGCACCTCGAAGATAATACAATCCTTTGGGTTTCTTCATCAAGGCCTACTATGTGTAGGGCTAAACAGCGTTGTAAAACTTCAATCATTTGGGATGACACTAGCAACTTTGCAGGACAGAAAAAGGAAATTGGAGAATATGAAGGAGACGTAAGAATTGATGATTTCGTTTCAAGATACCAAATTGTTGGAATAGGTGATAGAGTAAATAATCATCAAAAAGATGCCCTTCTGGACACTAATATCTTTACAATTGAGATATTACCTGAGTTAGAGATAGTATTACCTGTTTCATCAGCCTATTGGAAAGTCCGTTTGGGTTCAAACTCTCACTGGGAAACATACAACGGAGGAGACATAATTCTCACGACTGAAAAAATAGATTCCTTTGACATTAAACCGATTAGTAACATAAGTAGTGGAGACTGTTATGACAGTAGTACTGGTGATTTAGAGATAAAATATGCAACATCATCTTCTACTGAAAGCTACTTGATTTACAAACAAAGAGTCCAAGATACAGATAGAAATATTGTTGGCTGTGGATCAGATGAAAACGTTATGAGAAAATTAGTTGTAGACAAATTCCAGAGAGATGGTACTCCTTACATCATATCAATGGCTGGTTTAGAACAAAATTCATTAATCTCAGTAGGATTTACTCCATCCTCATCGATGGGGTCCTTACATACTAATGCTACAGATAGTACCACAGTAGGTAGTTTCGATTATTGGAATGATGCAGACAATAAACGATTAACTGTAACCGATTTAGAAACATTCCACTCTTACGAAGGCTATTCTACAGTTATTGATATGCCTGAAGGAACGGAAGGCTACTACCAATTTGCTTGGGATGAAAGGTCCTCCTCGAATACTACCGTCAAAGTTGCAGTAATGGAGTTGGATTTGTTCACTCCAGGTTCAGCCTCATCATTGTTTGGCCCTTATTTCACTATGATTCATGATGGAATGTCAGACCTGAAATATTATCACTCCAGTGTGACAAAAGGCCAAGTTAATTTCTACCTACCAGCGGGTAAATTCGTTGTTTTCATAGGTGGTAATTGGTCGACGAACAATTACACCTTTGATAATATAATGTTCCAAAGAGGTGGAATTATTGATTCTCCTCCGCTCACTCATTGTCCAATGGGAGGTTACAATACCTCTACGGCAGATAAAGCGGCGGAAAGATCTGCTTCAAATGGAGTAAACTGCCCGGGCAGCTCCCACAATGACACCGATAATGTCGACACAAAACGAGACTCTGGAGCCGCACATTCCAATCTTACGGTAAATGGACTTTCAGAGAAGGGATTGCCTGAAGAATTAATGAAGATGTTCGGAGGTTATCAAAGAATACCACTTATTGGAAATCAAGCAGCTAGTGGAGGAGCACCTATACCAATTGGTGGTGGTGATATAAGATTGGAAAAATTCGGTTTGGCGTGGGAAAATCAGTCAAAACCGTTTGCTTCGAACTTAGTATTTGATATCAAATTAAATGGTAAAATGACTACAGAGGCCGGCCCCGATGAAATTATTATATCATTTTCAATAACAGTTGAGGCTTTGATTCGAGAACAGTGGTTCACACAATATTGTGATTCAAACCCTGAACCGACGGAAAACCCTCTTTGGTCGCACCTAGTTAGTACTTCAGAACTTGCTGATACTATAGGTACGTTGTCAAGTCCTCATGGATGTGATAATTTGATCGAGAATGACCATAGAAGAACTCAAGCCGAGGCGGATTTAATAAATGAGTTAGGATTTTTAGTCAGTTTTAGTCTTTCAGTTGATGGAATTAGGTTCCCAGGCGGAATAAAAGATGAAGTTAAGTTAGGTAAACATACAGCATTCAAAATCGATATTGGAACTTACCTATACCTACACTTCGAGATTGGTTTCATGAACAATGTCATGCTGTGTAGTGATTCCAATACACAGAAGGTTTACAATGCTCTATATGAATCAGTCAAAGAAGACTGTCACACTGAAATAAAGAACCCAGATGCGATAAGTATGCATTTGGATGTAGGGTTTGCAGTTGCTGATATATATGAAATAAAAATTGAATTCGGACTAGGTAATAAGATCGGAGACAGCTTGTATGAAAAATCGGCAGCCCAAATGAAATTAAAAGAAAAATATGAAGAGCAGTGGAAAAAAGAATATGATGAAATTACAAGATTGAATAATGAACGGAAGAATTACATAAAGGGGTGTAAAAATCTAGATCCATCTAAAACTGAAGAACAATGTAAAAACAAATGGCCTCACAAAAACAAGCTCGTAGAACAAAAAAAGACAACAGCCCAAGTAGGGGGAAAAATGCACAAGAGCTGGAAATCTGCCGATTCCTCTAAATCTTGGGGGGACAAAATGCATTCACAAAGACATGAGCCACTAAAGGGTTCAATCGAAGCAAGTCTCGTGGTTGGTTTCCTATTCAATGTTGATGTGGAATGTCCAGATTTAGGTTCAGGTGATGAATGTAAAGTATTCTTGTCAATTGAATTTATATTAAACTTAAAGTTTGAAATTAAACTTCAACTATTCAAGATTTGTATATTTGGGCACTGTTGGACTCCATCAGTCACATTAGGGTTTGATCTTCGCTTAGATAAAGTGATTTATAGCAACCAATTAACAGGTTTTAACCATGACCACGATGGTCCTTTAGGCAAATTGATGTTTTGTGACCGTTCTGCAGATTACAAATTTTACGGAAATGAAAGCCGACAGATAAAGAGTATGATTAATAGTTGGAACCCAGGTTCATCTGAACCAACAAAATACAATTCATTAGTACCTATGGGAGGTGATGCTGAAGCGAAAGGGTTAGCATCTCAAAAATCGGAATTTGAGATCTCGGTTTATTGGTTTAAATTGCATTGGCATATTCCGGATATTGGATGTTCCTAATAGTTCAAGATACTATCACAAAAAAATCGGATGAAGGTACTTTACAGGAGCACATATTTTTCCAGGAGAAGGTCGATTTTCAGTTCCATGTGAATCTCCACCGACACTAATTGGCATACCCTGTTGCATTAATTCCCAGCGATATGAATCAGGATGTGAGTTGTGGACTGCTTCGATACAATCTACGCCTAAACGTAACAAAGTAGGGATAAGAACATCCAGTTCGATTCCGTAGTAATATGGATGCGCCAGAGAGGTCAAACCACCTGATTGTTGTACCATTTTTACCGCTTCAGAAACAGTCGGCAGAGGTCTCTCTCTAAATGCAGGAGCGCCATTTCCAATCCATTTTTCGAATGCTTCAGAAACTGATTCTACAATACCGTGCTCTACCATTGCTCTTGCTAAATGTGGTCTGCCAAGAGAGCCCTCT
>MDTD01038387.1_pt1 | contig 12994 bp, 12 predicted proteins | sample 811221 | NCBI WGS metagenome assembly MDTD01 (sample SAMN05326646, study PRJNA326480) | marine metagenome | isolation source: seawater | place: Pacific Ocean: South West | collected 2011 | reverse complement strand
CAGCAATAACACCGTCCTGGAAAATCAGGACACCGCTGCCAGCGACAACGTGCCGATGACCACGTACCTGCCTGCACGTTTTGCAACGCATTGGACCTGTGATCTTGATTACGATTGGCGTTGGGGTGGCAGCGTTTCACAAGGCTATGGTTTTTATTCACTGTCCATCAGTCAGGATTTCCTGGATGATAATGCCAACGGCTATCGGGTCATCATTCATCAAGGCGATTCAAACAACAGCAGCTACACCAACAAGGTCATCCAGATTTATCAGGTCAACGCAGGCACACCAGCTGCCACGCCCTTGGCTGAAGGTTCAGGTTACAACCAATGTGGCTTTAAGTCACTTGGCCTGTCAACGCCACGCTTCAAGCCGATTCATATTGTCTTTGATCAAATCGCAGGCACGCTGGGTGTCTATGGTGATACCGATGGCGACGGCGTCTTTGAACGGTTCGCCCTGGCTCAAGGGGGCTTGGTGTATGATCGTTTTAACCATGTGACGATCAATGCCACCACGAATGCCACCTGTGCGCCGGTGATGGACAATTTCAAGATCAAACTGCTTAACCCGATGGATCAAGTGGCTGACGATTTTGACAGCAATCTCAACGGTGATCCGCCAGCCAATTGGTATGTGGCAGGCAATTGGTATGCAGCCTCCTACGCAGACAACATGGTTATCGAAAACACCGACGCTGCCTCCGGCGGACGCTACGTGGCTGATGGATGGTCGCTGCCTTACGCCGCTTCGTGGGAAGCAAGCATGGATTATGACTGGAAGTGGGGCGGTGCCTACGGGGGCGGTTACGGTGCGTTTCACATGTATGGCTATCTGGATGTCCTGGATGACAACGGCAGTGGCTATCGCCTGCTCATTCGTCAAGGGGATGGCAACAATGCCAATGACACCAACGCGGTCATCCAACTCTATCGTCGGGACAACTGGGTGGTCACGGACCTGCTGGGCTCATCCGCTGGCTACAACGAAGCAGGCTGGGCATCACGCGGACTCTCCGGGCCGAACCTCAAACGCGTGACCTATGCCTACGATCCTGCGACACAGATGTTCACCGTCAGTGCCGACCTCAACGGTGATGGCAAGCTTGAACAGCTTATGTCCGTCAGTGATACGGCTTTAGTGAATCTGAATCTCACCAAGGTCTATATCGGGGCTGAAGGCTTCCAGGCAGCCGAACGTTTCACACTTGATAACGTGAGCATCACTCAGATGCATACCCTTGCCGAATAAAAAGACCATGCTGCAATGCCCGGTTGTTGAGGGTAGGCGTCTCTTGAAGGGGGAGTTGAGAATAGGTGTAAGCGGCTTTTGTTTAACGGGTTAAATTCACCCCCATGCCCCCCGGTTTACATGGGGTATTGGGGGTGAATTTTTTCCCCGAATGTTACACATTGCCTGAATTTGGGAATAGTCAGTTGGCAATATCAGTGACTTAGGTATGATAGAGAGTATAGGTTCAGCAAAATTTTCACGGATTTGAAACGTTATGAGTGAACAAACTTCCACCAGCAACGAATCAGGCAGTCTCCATCAACGCGTTGCTGCCGTACTCGAACGTATCCGCCCGGCGATTCAGTCCGATGGTGGCGATATGGAGTTGGTGGAGATCACCGATAGCGGTATTGTCCGCATCCGCCTCATGGGGGCGTGTGTGGGTTGCCCGTCGAGCACGATCACGTTGCAGATGGGCATTGAACGCAATCTGAAGGAAAAAGTACCCGAAGTGGTGGCTGTGGAACAGGTTCACTGAGTCTGACAGGGAAGCACTCAGCGAGTTCTGTACTTGGGGTACAAGGAGGAAGATCAGCAAAGCCGTCCTTTGACGGATCAAGGCTGTGCTCACATGTGCGTGATCGCAGAAGCTTTGTTGTGAAGTGGGTCCGGATCATCTCTCAGTTGGTCCGACAGTGTTTTTTTACAACGGAATCACAGCCGACAGGGAAGTACTTCTATGCTTGCGCTGACACGTCGAGCCGGAGAAGAAGTGGTCATTGGTGATCCAGCCAACCCCTTGGGTGTGATCCGTGTGGTTGAACTGCACGGCGACAAGGTACGCTTATCGTTCGATTTCCCACGTGAAGTCCAGATCAACCGCAAAGAATTGGCCGACCAGAAAGCCCAGGCATCTGAAACTGAATCACCCAATGCACAGGACAAACCTGCTCAGGAGTGACTCAGCATATTGAATGGTTCATCTGTATCTCCGCGTTCAATACCCTTGGTCACTGCTAAGTCGACCGATTTCATGTCACCTGATCACCGATCGTCTGAAAAGAATGACATTCAAAAACGTATATAGGTAAAACTACCTATCTTTTGTCATATTCCCATATCCTGTCAACGTTTCTAAACTGAGTTACAAATGAAATCTGTTTTGGTTCTGATCGGCTTTATCCTGCTTTGCTTTGGCATTGCTGCCATCGGAGGCTACGTCACCTCCACATCGGTGGGGACGTGGTACACCCACCTGCACAAGCCCACATGGACGCCTTCCGGGGCGTTCATCGGGCGTGTGTGGTCGGTGTTGTATCTGATGATGGCCATTGCAGGTTGGCTGGTTTGGAAGCAAGCCGGTTTCACGTCACGCAGTCGCAAAGCGATGTTTGCCTTTGCGGTTCAACTGACTTTAAACCTGCTTTGGTCGGTTTGCTTTTTTGGTCTCAAATCCCCGGGGTTGGCCATGATCGAGTTGCTGTTTCTTGAAGCCACCATCATCTGGACGCTCGTCCTGTTCTGGAAAATCCACCGTGGGGCAGGTGTTCTGATATTGCCGTACGCCATGTGGGTTGCTTTTGCCGGCATACTCAACGCCAACATTTGGTGGCTTAACCGCATGAATGGAGTCAGCGGATGATTCGACGATATCAACATGGTGATCACATGTTCATCGGGCAGATCTTTTACGACGCTGTCCACCAATTGGCTTGTAAAGACTACTCACACGAACAACTCCAGGCATGGGCCAGCAAACCCATTGGCTTTGAGCATTGGCAACAACGCTGCGAAACCAAGAAGCCTTTCGTCAAAGAGTTCTGTGGCCAGGTGGTCGGCTTTATCGAGTTGGACGCTGATGGTCATATCGACTGTACCTATGTCGACCCCAACTTTGCCCGTCGCGGCGTGATGACTGAGCTGATGCATGCGGTGAAAATGGAGGCCCGCAAACGCAAGTTGGCCAAGCTTTATGCAGAAGTCTCCATCACCGCCAAACCGTTCTTCATCAAGCACGGCTTTGAAGTCGTCAGTGAAAACACCGTGGACATCGACGGCATCAAACTCACCAACTACAACATGTCCTGTCAGCTCTGAGGCCGATTCTGTAACGGCAACCAATCAAGCACACGTTGAATCGTGATGTCCCAGTAATCCCAACCGTGCCCGTAACCCGCATCTTCTTCATACACCGCGTCATAGCCGATCGTCTTGAGATGGTCGCGGAATTTGAGGTTCTGATCGTAGAGAAAATCCGCATCACCACAGGCCTGGTACAACGCAGGCTTGGGACCGGCCGAGTCTTGAACTTCCTTGGCAGCATCAAACAGATCACCGAATTTCCGCAACTCTGAATCCTTATCACCAAACACACGCAGGAACTCCGCGTAGCGATCCGGACCTTCGGACTCCATGCGGTTGATCCAGCTGTTAATGTCCATGACACCACTCAGTGATGCCGCAGCAGCAAACATCTCCGGCTTGCGCAGACCCATTTTCATCGCACCATAACCCCCCATGGAAAGACCTGCCACGAAGTTGTCTTCACGCTTGTCTGAAAGGTGGAAGAGACTGCGTGCAACGCGTGGCAGTTCTTCACTGACAAACGTCCAGTACTTGCCACCCATCGCCATGTCCGTGTAAAAACTCCGATGCACATTGGGCATCACCACAGCTAACCCCAGCGGGGCAACGTAGCGTTCGATGCTGGTCCGGCGCATCCAGATCGTGTGATCGTCACTGAGTCCATGAAGCAGAAACAAAGTCGGGTGCTTGCCTTCACCTGCAACACCTTTCATCCCGATCTGCGTGTTGACTTTCTGGGGCAGGATCACGTTCATCGAACATGCCATCCCCAAAGCATCCGAACCAAAATCACATTGAATAAACGCCATAGCAGTGAACTCCTTGTTGCAGCGGAGTTGCCATTCTAGCGTCAATGTTTCTTCACGTCTTTGTGTCGATTGCACTGCGCATACCAAAGCCGTGACACTCCCGTGTCGCGGGTTGCCTTATGCGCATTTACACACACAAACATATCATTCCAAGGCAACCCGTGCCGCGGGAGCGACACGGCTTTGGATATCGCGTATGCGACGTAATAAGTTTTGGTGGATACACTCAGAACGTTGTCTTGATCTGATACAAATCATGCCGACGATCTTTGAGGTTGCGAACACTGCCACGTTCATGAAGCTCTCGCAGCAATGTCAGATCGACATCGGCCAGCAACATCATCTCCGTATTCGGTGTCGCCTCCGCTTTGATACCGTCAAACGGGAAAGCAAAGTCACAGGGCGTGAACACCGCACTCTGGGCATACTGGATATCCATGTTATGCACCTTGGGCAGGTTCCCGACACTGCCTGCGATGGCAACGTAACATTCATTCTCAATCGCGCGCGCTCGGGCGCAGTTTCGCACGCGCCCGTAACCATTCTGCGTATCCGTCAGGAACGGGACGAACAGCAGGTTCATGTCCTGCTCTGCCAAAATGCGCGAAAGCTCGGGGAACTCCACGTCATAGCAGATCAAAATGCCGATCGGCCCGCAGTCGGTCTCGAAAATCTTCACGCTATTGCCACACGTCAAACCCCAGAACTTGGATTCGTCCGGGGTGACATGAATCTTCTCATAGCGATCACAATCACCATTGCGATGACACAGGTAACCGACATTGTAAAGCTTGCCATCCACCATCTCAGGCATCGAGCCGGTGATGATGTTGACGTTGTAACTCATGGCAAACTGGATGAACTTCTCGCGGATCGGCTCGGTGAATTCCGCGAGTTGACGAATCGCCTGGGCCTCCTGCATGTCATTGAATCCCGACATCAATGGTGCATTGAAGAACTCAGGGAACAACGCAAAATCGCTTTGATAGCTGGAGACGGCATCGACGAAAAACTCTGCCTGATCAAAAAGCTCTTCGAGTTTCTTAAGCGGTCGCATCTGCCATTGGATCAAGCCAAGCCGGACCACCAGTTTGGTTGCATCAATCGGCTTGACATCTTCCTCGTAGTAAATATTGTCCCACTGCATCAGCACGGCATTCTGACAGGACTCCGCGTCTTCAGGCAGATAGTTTTTCAGCAGCTTCTTGACGTGAAACTCATTGGAGAGCTGGAAGGTCAGAACCGGGTCGAAAATTTCCTTGTCGCGCACTTTCTGGATGTACTGACGGGGGGTGACCTCGTCAGCATACTTGTGGTAATTGGGAATGCGTCCGCCAAAGACGATCGCCCGTAGGTTCAGATGCTCACAGAGTTCCTTGCGGGCATCGTAGAGTCGTCGCCCAAGTCGCATGCCACGATACTCAGGCACGATAAACACGTCGATGCCATAGAGCACATCGCCCTTACGCGTGAAGGTGTCGAAGGTGTAGTTGCCTGTGATCTGTTCATAGGTGTGTTTATCACCAAATTGACTGTAATTTACGCGCAGTGTCAGGGCGCAGCCTGCGACTTTGCCATCGACGATGATGGCAATCTGCCCCTCGGGAAACAGCTTGATCAGATGGGCAATGTGCTTTTTCTCCCAATGTCCGACGGACCAGTTTTCGTACGCCGCATCCATGGCGATCTCCAACTGGGCATAGTCTTCGATCTGGAGGTTGCGAATTTCAATCTGCTTGATATCACTCATGGCGGAACTTTCTATGCATCTACTTTCGGCCAACCCCTTAAGTAGTGGGCGGGATTGTATCACCCGTCATGATAAACGGGAATGTGTCAGATTCACGGAAATGACAAATTTTTTCGGATGATGTCACAAATTCCGACGCTTGTTCGTCAATACCTGTAGACCGACATTAAACGCATACAAGGAGAAAAAATGTCTGACACCATGAATCAAACCACAATCGATTACCGTCAACATTTTCCACAGGCCTTTGAGCATCTGCAACAGGTTCACGTCCACATCCAGGCATCAGGACTAAACCGCGAATTGGGGCATTTGATCATGCTTCGTGCTTCGCAAATCAATGGCTGTGGCTTCTGTGTTAAGATGCATACACGTGAAGCCCGGGAAGATGGCATGACCAATCACCGCCTGGATCACCTGGCAGCCTGGCGACAGGTTGCGGATTACACCCAGCCCGAACGTGCTGCTTTGGCGTGGCTTGAAGCCTTGACGATACTTGATCCCAAAACCGATTTTCAGACCCTGCGACTGGCATTGCTCGAGCATTTTCCCGAGCAGCAGATCGCATCGCTGACCGTTTTGTGTGCGATGATTAATTTGTGGAACCGCATTCAGATTTCCAACCATTAGACATCAGCATGAAATTGCACTGCCATGGAATCCGCCCGTCATCAGCAACTCTTTGAAGCTTCACGCCCGCAACTTCTGGGCGTGGCGTATCGCATGCTCGGGTCGTTTACCGATGCTCAGGACGCCGTGCAGGAAACGTATCTCAAATGGCATCAGGCAGACATCACGCAGATCACCAATCCCGCAGGTTGGCTGACGACCTGTTGCACGCGTTTGTGTCTGGATCAACTCAAGTCGGCTCAGCACAATCGCATGCATTACGTCGGCCCGTGGCTTCCCGAGCCGGTGCGTTCATCGCATTTGAAACAGACTGATGACCCGATCACCCTCGCAGAAACGTTGAGTACCGCTTTTTTGCTTTTGCTCGAACGCATGAACCCACGCGAGCGTGCAGCGTATCTGCTGCGTGAAATTTTCAGCCATGATTATGCTGAGGTTGCCAAGATTCTTGATGTCAGCGAAGCAACATGCCGTCAGTTGGTCTCCCGCGCCCGAAAGCATGTTCAGGCAGCTGACAAGCATCATCGTGTTCCAGTCGATAAACGCCAGCAATATGTGTAGCAATTCATGCAGGCCATCCGTAAAGGGGATGCCAGCCAACTCGGTGCGATGCTGGCAAAAGATGTGGAGTTAACCACCGACAGTGGGGGCAAGGTGCAGGCCGTAACACGCATTTTGCAGGGGCAGGAACAAGTCCTCAGTTTTATTCACAAGGGACTCATGCGCTTCTGGGAGCCATGCGACTTTGCTTTCACTGACATCAACGGCCAACCCGGCGTGGTCATCTGTAACCAACAAACAATCCATGCCAGCCTGTCATTGTGTTTTAATGAACAAGGCTTGATCCATGCCATTTACATCACGCGCAACCCTGAGAAGTTGATGCATGTTTGAACGATGGACTACTTGTCATGGAAGCCTGGTCAGGTATCGGGTGAGTTGGATTGGTGTGGGGAAGTTTTTCTGTACTTGCGGTGGTTGTCATAAATGGCATAAACGATAAATAGGCATAGCCACATCAGACCATTGAAGAACAGGATATTGAGTGTATCTGTCCAGAATGTCGATCTTAGATAAACCTGGCCATTCTCAATTTTGTACATGTCTGGCTGAATTCGAATCCAAGTGTTTGAGAAAACATAGAGTGAGCCACCTATCAGATTCAGGACACCCAATATGAAGGGCGTTATCCAGAACAGTCGGTGTAACGTTTTGCTTGTCATGTGTGTCTCGATCGACTTTGCGTGAACAATGGCGCTTACGCTTCATCCACTACAACATGATTGCCATGCACTTCGACGATTTTAATGGTGGCACCTTTGTCGATCAGTCCGCCGTTGGTGACGACGTCGACGAGTTGGCCGTCGAGTTTGGCTTTGCCGGAGGGGCGTAGTGTCGTCGCTGCCGTGCCGGTGAGTCCGATGGCAAGGTTCACTTGTGCTTCCTGATTCTCTGCCCGGTAGTGGACTGCGAGCTTTTCTTCTTCGGTGGGTTCCTTGAAGATCAGTCGATTCAGTCCGGGGATGCTGCCGTAGTACCGCGTCATGGCGATCATGCCACCGACTCCGAAGATAAAGCTCAGCAGCATCCACATGGCGGTAACCTGCAGTCGGCCGTACATCTCCGGCGCGGGGAGTGGGAGTGGGCCGTTACCTGTTGTCGGGATAATCGCCAACGTGAGGCCGGTGAGAATGCAGACGATCCCGCTGACACCGGGGACGCCAAAGCCGGGCGTGATGATCAACTCAACAAACAGCAGTCCGATACCAATGAGGATGAGGATGATATGCCAGACCTCCGCCAACCCGATGAGAAATGGCGCACCGATGAGTAGCACCAAAGCCGTTGCCGCCACCGCGCCAGGCAGTCCGAGACCCGGTGTCTGAAACTCGGCGTAGGCGCCGATGAGTAAGGCAAGCACCAGCACTGCACGCACGGCTGGGTGGGTCAACCAACCCGCAAGGTCCTCGGACCAGCTTTGAGTGATGGGGGCGACGATGTTGGCGTTGAGATATTTTTTGAGATCCGCTTCGTTTCGGATGGTATCGGTTTCAGCCAGGCCGACTTCCACCGCGCGGGATTGATTGAGTGTCAGCAGGGTTTTGCCATCATGAATCTGCTTGATGAGTTTCCATTGACCAAAGTCCTCATCCAACGCAACATCACGGGAGACCGCACCCACTTCATCAAGAATCGGATCGCCGGTCTGCTTGTCGCGGCCGAAGGCTTTATTGGTGATATTGCTTTCAGGGAGTTTGCCATCGACCATGAGCGCTTTGTCGATCTGGTTGACGAGTTTCTGCTTGCCGGTGGTTTTGTGTTCGATGAGAAAGACTTCAACACCCAGCACGCACATGGCATGGTACAGCGCAAAGTCCTTGTCATTGGCGCGGGCATTGTCACGAAACTCTTCGAGTAACGGGGATAACGCCTTGGCACGTTCGGTTGGAGCTAACTCCTGCCCCGGCACGATTGGTGCGCAGTCACCGGTGGTCGATGCCGGGGACATGATGATGCGATTGCAGCTTGATGCAATGAGAATCCCTGCCGAGTACGCTGAGTCATTGATCCATGCGACGGTGGGGACGGTGATCTCACCCTTGATGTACTTGGCGATGTTCAAGGCTGCCATCACCTCACCGCCTGGGGTGTCCAGTTCGAGGACGATCATGCTTGCATTACCTTCCATCGCGCGGTCGACACGACGTTTGAGACTCTCAAGCGTAAAGCCGTAGATCATGCCCTCGATCTTGATCACCGCGACATTGGCCCCGCCCGGTGTCACCGATGACGTTGCAGCCTTGTCAGCAGGCGTACGTGTTTCAGTGGGCTCTGATGCTGTGGCTTCTTCTACTGATTCAGAAGCAGGAGGTGTGGATGCGGCTTGGCCGATCATCGCAAAAACGAGTAACAGAAGTAAGAGAGGACGCGAGATGAGGTGCTGGCGTTTCATGTCTGCATTATACCCTAGTGAAGGACAAGGGAGACAAAACCGCTTGCGGTTTAGCGCGTTATCATTGCTCTGTTCTTTTCTCATCGCGGGATTGATCGAAGCCCAGCATCATCCTGTGGTGTTCAATGCGCAATAAAAAAACCTCGTCAGAAACGATTGTGTCTCCGACGAGGTTTTAATGGTTACTTGAAATGTCCGTGTTGAACTTAATAGGTAAGCTCAATCACCTGCTTGTTGTTGAGCTTGGCGAGCTGGATGACCTGTCCTTCTTCAGACTCGGTCACCGGCACCTCGACACCTTCAGGAACCAGCGTTGCCCTGGTGATCGGCTTGGGCAGGTTCAGTGTTACCGTCAGATCATGCAGCGGGATGATGTCTTCGACGATCTCGATCTGTTCACTCTTAAGCTGCGGGACATAGTTAAGCAGATGCATCACGTAACGGCTTTGATCTGCCTGTTCATTGATCGCGGTAAACAGATGCGAAGGCGCGTTGGTCTTGAGCATCGGCCTGGTGATTAGTTCATCAATCGCAGCACCGACCACCTGCTTGCACCAGCGCGGTGCGTTGAGTTGGTACTGCGTCAGATGCGGCTGAGACAGGTAGATGCAGTTGTCTTTGATGGTCACTGCCGGGCCTAACACTTCGCCGGTGCTTGGGGAGTGACGATGTGAGCAGTAGTGTTCCCATGTGCGGTTGAATGTCGAACCGATGGTGTCCGCGAGGACGGTGGTGCCATCGCATGCACTGACCTGCGAGCCTTGCTCGTAGACCACGTGATCCGCATCGGGCAAGCCTGCAAAGCCTTCACGGACATGCAGGAAGTTGGGACAGTATTCGCTGGGGCCTTCATACTTGATCCCCAGGCAAGGCAGGTTGTCGCCGGCTTTGTCCAGCGCGATGAGCTTGCCACCATCTGCAACATAGCTTTCCAGTCGATCACGCAGTTCATCGGTGACAGTGATTTCATCGGGGACGATGATCAATTCATAGTCCGCAAAATCAGCCTGCAGGTCGATGATGTCATACTGGTGATCCAGTTCCTGGAGTATGCGAACCGCGCCCTGCGAACTCTTGGGCAGTGCGTTGTGGCCCGAGGCGAGGGTGAAAGCTTCGGGCGTGATCACGCCGATTTGCGTGACCGGCTTGACCTTGGTGCACCAGGGCTCGACAGCTTTGATTTGGTTGTAGACCGAGCCGATGAGTTCGTAGGTCGTCTTGCAGATTTTGCCGTTGGGAGGCAGTTGATCACCGATGGAACAGCTGCCACCCAGCGCAACGGATTGGAAGCATTCGTATTCAAGTGCTGCCTGGTTCTTGTAGCTGTGGAAGTCGCCCCATGATGTATGGAACTTGCCGGTCATCCCCAGGAAAGGCAGGTCCAGCGTGCGGGCATATCGGGCAGTCAACGGGAAGTGCATGTAACCCCAGCCACCTGAAGGAAGCGATTCGAGTTCAAAGTGGGTGTAGGCATCCTGCAGATCACGATGACGCGGGCCGATGTGACCGGCATTGTAAAACACCGTGCAGTCCTTGCTCAGCGTGCGGATGTAAGCGGTCATATCCCGCATGAACTTGGCTTCGACTTCTTTACCGAAGTCCACGCGCGTTTGTTTGTCCGACGGATCAAGGTTGCGTGCGATCATGTCCGCTTTGCACTTGGGGCAGGAACAATCCATCGGTGCAACAATGTCCCAGAAAATCCCATCGGTGGGCAGCATTTCGATGACTTCCTTGACGTGAGCCTTGAGGAAATCGACATAGGGCGTGTTGAGACAGAACCGACGGTAAAAGCCTGCATGGTAGGGCTGTGTGCCTTCAGGTTTACCCGACTCTTCAATGACGCGCCACTCGGGATGCTGCTCAGCGAGCATCTGATCCCATTGCACGGTGATGTAAATCGGCACGCGGATGTTGCGTTTGTGACAGGCTTCGATTTGTTCACCCAGCAGGTTGGGGCGCTTGAGATTCGGGTGAATCCGCTCAGGCATCAACTTTGACGGATAGTAGAGATACCCATGATGACAACGGGCAAAACAGGTGATCGAATCCACGCCTGCATCTTCGAGTGTCTGGGCAAATTCTTCGGGGTCAAAATCAAGGCCGATATTCTCAACCATCCCCGCTGTATGGAAGTCAAGATGGACCTGGCGTAAACGCAATTGCTCGATGGTGGACATAACCGTTTTCCCGCGCAAAAAAGAGTCTGAATTTTCTGTGTCACAACATGTCGGAAACCTGAGCCGACAGGCCGTTGTTATACGCTGCTTTGGGCGGTTTTGCCAGCATTGGGGCAGACTGATTGGGACTTGCCCGGTGTTTATATCCAAAAATCAAGTCAATGTATCTCAATGGCGGGAGATGAGCCTTCAAACCGCTTGCGGTATAGCGCGTTTGGCATCTCATATTACGGTGTCGCAGTCTGCTTGAGTGACTGGGTCACCGCTTCGTTGAACTGCTGCAGACTCAGCAGACTCACCGCGGTGGCCTTGAGACTCAGCGTATTGTCCCATGGTGATTGACGCACACCACCGACACAGTCAACCGCCGAGTCTCCGTAGAAGACTTCTTCGGGGCGGTAAGTCAACTGCACGATAAACCGTGCAGCCAGGGCGCTGCGCAGCAGTAACTCGGTTTGGGAGAGTCCGACACTTTCCGCCAATCGCGGCCGAAGTGCTTCATCCTTGAGGATCGTAGCAAGCAGACTCACACCGTAGCTGCTTCGCCAATCAGGGGACGGGGCGACATTGGGTGATTGCCGCGCCAGATCAAATCCACCAATCACGTCCGCCGGTCCCATGCTCGGGTTCTGTGTGATCTGATGATTGAGCAATAACGCCCGTGTCTGCTTGATCACCATCACTGTATCCACCGGGATCGGCAAACCCGTCTCCAGTTTGTCCTGCAAATCACGGATGGCATAAAGTGTCGGGATTGCCATGAGCGTCTGCTTGGACGCCTGATTGGTCAGGATGTCGGCCGAGCGTGAGAGGATTTCAAACAGGGTTTTGTCACGGGTCTGGTCATACTGTTTGAGTAATGCCAAATGGATCAACGCCTGGTTGAATCGATTGACCGGCTGGGTGACAAACATGCCGTTGGCATCAGCGCGTTTTTGCGTGAACTGGCCGTCGGTCTGCTGCACGGTCATGAGCATTTTCGCCAATTCATCGCGACGCGATTTGAGGTCTGCAAGTGACGGTTCCTGGATCAGCGTCATCAGTAACCATGCCACCGCATCCGGATCGCGTGCAGCTACGTGGTCATTGATGATACTCAGCAGATACGTCACACTGCTGCGCAATGCCTTGGAACACGGGCCATAGCCTTCCCAGTCCGGTTGGGTGTCCAGCGCCAATAGCAGTTGGTTGGACAGCGCGTAGCCGGTCATCGCCTGCTCATCCAGCGGGGCATCCTGCAGTGAGTATCGGCTGGAGGTCGGTTCGTAGGTTGCAGCAATGCGCCCGTCTTCACGGAAGCGGTGCGCCAGATAGGTTGCCTGCTTCCAGGCTGCGTCCATGATCTGCTTGTGT
>MDTD01125434.1_pt1 | contig 12995 bp, 10 predicted proteins | sample 811221 | NCBI WGS metagenome assembly MDTD01 (sample SAMN05326646, study PRJNA326480) | marine metagenome | isolation source: seawater | place: Pacific Ocean: South West | collected 2011 | reverse complement strand
TCGGCCAGGGCGCTGATATCCACGGCCTCAACTTCCCAATTACCGATTTTATTGATTTTAGGGGCCTTTTCAATGGTGTTTCCCTTTTCATCACCCAGGGTGATGCGGACAGTCTGCCATGGCTCCACCCCTTCTGCATAGCCGTATACGGAAAGCTGCGTTTTTTGCTCAATGACCGTCTCTTCGATCACCAGCCTGACATCATCTGCAGCAAATAAAGTGGCGGCCCAGTGAATGGTCCAAAGACAGCTGAGAATACATAACAGGAAAAATGTTTTTAATGGTTTCATTGTGCCTTACATATCGATTTGGGTGTCGGTATATCCGTCTTTAACACTGGTGGACAGATAGACATCAGATTGTGTTAAGTTCTTTACAGCCGTAAACCCGTACTGCAGCCCCGTCATGACAAAGCCCACAGGCACCCACAGGTAAATATAGAATACCGGCAGGCCCAGGGCCGGCAGAATCCGGCCGCTCTCGTATACCTCTGCGATGTAGGTAATAGAATAAAAGGATAAAAAGAACATAAAGGCCGAGGTCACGGAGGTCATTACCACCATTAAAATTCTGCGCACCTGTTCGGGCATGGCGTCATAAATGGCGGACATCCTTATATGACGACCGTTTCGTGCGGCATAGCTTAAGCCCGCATAGGTCACCAGGACAATGAATATCACGTTGAGTTCATCGGTGAAGGTAATGGCATCGTTAAAGATAAACCGGCTGATTACTGCGGCAATGGTATTGACGGTCATGGCGATCACCCCGAAGGCCAGCATGACCCCTTCAAGCCTGCTGATCTGGGTGTCAATGAAATCAATGGTTTTCAGCAAAGGATTGGACCTGACCTCCGGGGGAGTGCGTTTTTCTATGGCATCCATTGGTTCTCCTGAACGGCAAAACAGACCCGTCAGATCTGTCTTGCCGTTCTGTTCGGTTACGGATTTATTTGGTCTTTGCTTCAGCCTCTTTCAGGTCTGCCATCATCTGATCCAGCAGTTTTTTGTTGGAATCGCTCTTTGAGGCAAAGGATGCCTGTACAGCCGTTGCCGCTTTTTTAAAGGGGGCGCGTTCTTTTTCAGTCAGGGTGACGATTTTATAATCCGGGTTGGTCCTGACGATGCGGCCGATCCCATAGGCATCCAGTTTTTCAGCTTCTTCAAGGATGACCTGGTGGGCATGGTCGGCAGCCGCACGGACCAGTTTTTTATCCCGTTCGCTCAGCGCGTCAAAAAAGGCTTTGTTCGCAGAGGCAGAGGCGTTGAAATGACCGTGGCCGGTATAGGTCAATACTTTTGTCAGATGGTCCAGGTCATAGGCTTCGATCCAAACCGTGGGATTTTCCTGGCCGTCCACCATGTTGGTTTTCAGAGCACCGATCAGGTCACCCCAGGTCATGGGTACGGGAGAGGCACCAAAGGATTTATAGGTTTCAACCAGGATGGGGGATCCGGGCATGACACGCATTTTTTTACCCGCAAGATCGGCGGGAGAGTGAAAGGGCTCAAAAGTGGTCACCGCCATCTCGCCTTCGGGAAAGATCGAGAGCAGCTCAAGCCCGTGGTCGTTGAAAATCGGGGGGAGCATCTCGTTGATGGCTTTTGAGTTTTTGAAAAAATAGTCCAGCTGCTTGGTATCTGTGGGCATTACGTAGGGCAGGGTGAAAAGATCCATCTCGGGAATGGTGCCGCCCATGTAACCTGTGGACTGTCCCAAGAATTGAAGGATACCGGCTTTGGTCTGCTCCATCATGTCTGTCTCTTCTCCAAGGCTGCCCACAGGGTAGATCTTGATCGTATGCCTTGAGTTTTCTTCAATAAAATCTTTAAATGCGGTTGCGTAGATGCCCTGGGGATCAGTCTCTCCCTCTCCCATGGCGTACTTCCATTCTTCGGCGTGCAGGTTTGTGGCGATCATTAGCAGAAAACTTGCAACCAATAGTTTAACCGTTTTTAAATACAGACTTGTTTTCATTATCCAGCTCCTTTTGTTTGGGTTACTGTTTTATGGTTTATGGGTGGGGCGCTACTTATTTGTATAATTTACAGCGCCTTTGACATGCAGCTCTACTCCTTTTGTTAATACGTCTTCATCAATGTTGAATTTAGGGTTGTGCAGGGGGATATCGCTTTGCTTATCCGTGTTGGCACAGCCCAGGAATATGAACACCCCCGGAATGCGGGAGGTGTATTCACTGAAATCCTCACTTGCGATATACCGGCCGGCGTCAATGACATCCGGGCTGCCGAATACATCTGTGGCAATCGTCTTTGCAAAATCCGTCATCCTGGGATCATTGACCAGGGGGATGTTCTCATGTTCGATATCGATTTTGCAGGTGCAAAGATGTGCCTGGCACACCGATTCACAGATGCGGATGAACCGGTTGGTGGGACTTTGTGGGTCTCCCGGATCTGCATCGTGGAGAAACCGGATGGTCCCTTCCAGATAGACCTCTTCGGGAATGATGTTGGATTTTTTCCCGGCCGAAAGTTTTCCGAACATGATAATTACGGGCTTCTGGGCATCCATTTCCCTGGTTTGAATGGCCTGGACCGACTGGATGATGCTGGCTGCGGCAATCACCGGATCAACGGCTTCGTGGGGATAGCCGGTATGGCCTCCTTTGCCGATGACCCTCACCTTGAATACATCCAGGCCTCCCATGACCACACCCGGGGAGATGGAGACCCGTCCGGATGGGGTCAGGCTCCAGATATGAAGCCCCATCACGCCGTCCACCCCTTCCAGTACATGGTTTTCCACCATCTTTATGGCGCCGGCAATTTCCTCGTCCGGCTGGAAAACGAATTTGATACGTCCCTTGAGCAGATCCCGGTTTTCCGAAAGGACTTTTGCCGCCACCAGCAGCATGGCCATATGGGCATCGTGGCCGCAGGCATGCATCACGCCGTCATTCTTTGATTTATAGGGGATATCATTGGCTTCGGTGACAGGCAGGGCATCCATATCGGCACGGAGCATCAGGCAGGGGCCCGGTCTGCCACTGTCAAGAACCGCCACAACACCGGTCCCGGCCATCCGGGTGGTGGTAAAACCGATATCCTTAAGATAGCGCTCTATCTTTTTGGCGGTTTCAAACTCGGCAAACCCGAGTTCCGGATGCATGTGAAAATCCCGGCGCAGGTCGATCACCTCGTTTTTTAACTCGTGGATACGCTGTTGAATAGGGTCCATAACGGCCTTTTTTAATCCCCTTGTTTATTTTTCAATCAATGACAAACAGCTTCCTGTCAAAACTGGCAAAGGTTTTCGCTCCTGTCTGCGTCACCCTGAAGGATTCCGAGCATTCAAACCCGAAATCGTCCATCCACATTCCCAGGATCATGTGAAAGGTCATATTGGGTACAAGTTCGGTCTTGTCTCCGGGCCGCAGGCTGGCCGTGTGCTCACCCCAGTCCGGGGGATAGTTCAGTCCCATGGAGTACCCGATGCGCGATTCCTTCTCAAACCCCTTCTTTGCAATATGTTCCCGCCATACCCGTTCCACATCTTCCCCTGTCATGCCGGGCTTTATGGCATCGAGGGTCAGGTTGAGCCCCTCTACGGTGATATCCGCCAGATTCTGAAGCTTTTCCGGAGGTGTCCCGCCGATGAAAGCGGTTCTGGCAATGGGGCAGTGGTAGCGGTTCCGGCAGCCCGCTAACTCCAGGTTTACGGCCTGGCCGCTGACATAGGGTTCGTCTGTCCAAGTGAGATGTGGGGCGCTTGTCTTTTCCCCTGTGGGCATCATGGGAACGATTGACGGGTAATCTCCGCCAAATTCCTGGGTACCCGAAACCTGGGCCTGGTAAACCGCGGCCACGGCATCGCATTCCCGGGTGCCTGCCGATATTTTATCTATGGCAGTGGCCATGACATTTTCGGCGATGAGGCCTGCCTGTTTCATCATGGCGATCTCTGCATCGGACTTGACGATCCTTACCCAGTTGACCAGGAGGTTGCCGTTGAGAAGGGTATCCCGTCCCAGGCTCTTTTTAAGTTCGGCATCACTTCGGGCCGTGTAGTAATAGGCATCGGTTTCAACGCCGATAGATTTGCCGGCCCATCCCTTTTCCTTAATAAAGTCACCCATAAAGTTCATCGGGTGTTTGACATCGGTCTGGATATAATCCTCTGGATAGCCAATGATATTATCTTCCTTTATAAAGGCTGTATGACGGGCTCCGTTGGCATCCATTTTTCTGCCGATCCATATGGGCTCTTCCCGGTCATCTATCACCAGGACCGCCTGGGGCACGTAAAAGGACCAGCCGTCATAACCGGTCAGGTAGTTCATATTGGCAGGGTCGCAGACCATAAGGATGTCAATGCCCTTGTGGGCCATGGCCGATTTGGTATTGGCAATCCGCGTTAGAAACTCTGTTCTGGAAAATAAGGCCATCATTCCTCCGCAAGCGCCCCCGGCCCGAATAACCGGGCCGGGGGGCGGTTTAACCGTTTATATGGCTGCCACGCCTCTTGCGAGACGTTCCAGCGCGGTTTCAAGATTTTCAGACGAAGTGGCAAAGGAGATGCGCACGTATCCTTCACCGTTTTCACCGAAGATGGATCCGGGCACCACCGCCACCTTGTGTTCTTTGGCCATATACTTGGCAAAATCCCAGGAACTCATCCCCAAGGACGAGATATTGGGAAAGGCGTAAAAGGTGGATTCCGGTTTGATGCAGGAAATCCCCGGGATCGCGTTTAACCCTTCGTATACCAGTTCTCTTCTTTTGGCATACCGGTCCACCATCTTTGCCACACATTGCTGTGATCCGGCTATGGCGGCCAGGGCGGCCCGCTGGGCCACGGCCGTGACTCCGGAGACCATGTGCTCCATCAGTTTTTCCATCTCGCTGATGATGGCGGAATGGCCGGCCACATACCCCACCCGCCAGCCGGTCATGGCGTAGGACTTGGACAGGGTGTAAATGGAGACGGTCAGATCCTTCATCCCGGGCAGCGCCCCGATGGAGATGTGCTGGTTGCCGTCGAACAGGATGTGTTCGTAGGGTTCGTCCGAGATCACAATGATATTGTGTTCCTTGCACAGGTCGGCGATCTCTTCTAAGATCTGCCTGTCAAACACCGCACCTGTGGGGTTTGACGGGGTGTTGAGGATGAGTGCTTTGGTTTTTGGGGTGATCGCCTGTTTTATATCGGCAGGATCGACCTTGAACAGGTTTTCTTCCCTGGCGGGAATCCGCACCGGCACCCCGCCGAAAAGGCGGATCTGGGAGTAATAGTCATAGCCGGGGTCCACCACCATGACCTCATCTCCAGGGTTCACCAGGTGGAGCATCACGTTGAAGATGCCCTGCATGGCGCCCACTGATATGAAAATTTCGGATTCGGGATCGGCTTTGATCTTGTTTTCCCGTTCCAGCTTTTCAGCCACCGCCTCTCTTAGGTCCTGAAACCCCGCCGCCGGCGGATACCGGGTGAATCCCTGGTCCAGCCCTTCTTTTGCCGCATCCCGGATGTGGACCGGGGTGTCAAAGTCGGGCTGGCCGATCCCCAGGTTCACGATGCCGTCGATTTTATCGGCCATGGCAAACATGATGCGGATGCCCGACCATTCAACACCGGCATTCCGTTCGGAAAATAATGATTCTATACTCATGATGTCACGCTCGCTTATGGGGTTGTCAGTACCAGGTCGTCAGGGCCCTGAAGAGAGGTCTTCATCTCGGGGGCATGTTTGTCCATGATTTCCATGACGATGGAGGCGATTTTGACCTTTTCTTTAATAAAGTTCTCGTGCCACTCTTCGGCAATCCAGGGCATGTAGATTTCGTCTTCCGCCGTGCCCGGTTCGAATTTGAAGTAACACGGGGATGCCACCTTGGCGATTTCCGGTGCTTCATAGGCCCTGAAGCTGCCGCCAAAGGAGTTGACAACGATGGTGTACACGTCAAGGGGGATGTTGATGGCCTGCCTGATGGAGGACAAAATGGGGCGGGATACATCGGAGATGGGGTTCATGGAGTTGGCGCCCATGCTCTCGATCACCTTGGCACCGGCTGCCGAGCAGTAGCCGCCGAATACGGAAAATTTAAAGATGGTTTCTTTGGGAATCAATCCCTCTTCGCGCATCTTGTTCAGGATAAAAAGGACCCCTTCGTCGTAGACGAGAAATCCCCTGAAACCGGCGTCGATGCCCCGCATGATATCGGCGATGTGAAAGGAGATATTGTCCGAGCCTCTCAAACGGAAGCCCTGCATCCCGCCTTCCCGGGTTTTCAGTTCGCTGGCACCGGTGTCCCAACCCTTGCGGTGTCCCACGGTCAGGATGGTTTCGATCTTTGCCTCTTTGGCCATCTGGGCCATGGCTTTGAGCTCTTCAAAATCGCAGAAGGTGGCGCCGCCCACAGCAGCAATGGCTCTGTGAACCACAACGTTGCGTCTGTCTGCTTCCTTGATCATGGCTTCCATGGTGGAGGCCCTTTCGACGCCGGCGATCTCGATTCTGAAGTTGGCTCCGTCGGGAAAGGCCTTGCCGCTGGGCGCAAGTTCATATCCGTCCCGTCCGGGAATACCTTGTTTTTCCATGAAATCTCTGATCTGGTTCAGTCTGTCGCTCATCTTTTTGTGTCCTTTAGTTTAATTTGGCTGTTAATTGGTCCAGTTCACCATCCACCATTTTGTAGGTGTGTTCAGGGGCGGGGAATCGCCCATTTTTTACATCGTCCCTGTAGGCTGAAAACGCCTGGATGGTCTTGTCTGCTAGGTTTTCATATTTTTTAACAAACTTAGGGGTAAAGGCCTGAAAAACCCCTGCTACGTCTGAAGAGATCATCAATTGTCCGTCGGCATCAATACCGGCGCCGATACTGTATACCGGTATGGACAGCGTTTTTCTGATGATATCGCATACCTCCGGTGGAACCGCTTCCACCAGCAGGGCAAATGCCCCTGCCGCTTCAATGGCTTTTGCATCCTCGATCAGCTCGAAGGCCGCATCCGCCGTTCTTCCCTGTGCCTTGAAACCGCCGAGCTGCCCGGAACTCTGGGGCGTCAGCCCGATATGTCCCATGACCAGCATCCCGCCGTCGGAAATGGCCTGGATCTGTGGGCATACCCGTTTGCCGCCTTCAAGCTTGATGGCGTCCACGCCTGCCTCCTTGTGAAAGCGTCCGGCGTTCAACACGGCTTTTTCCACGCTGACCTGGTAGGACAAAAAGGGCATGTCACCGATGATAAAAGTGTTTTTCGCCCCCCTGCGGACCGCCTCACTATGGTAGATGCATTGGTCCATTGTCACGGGAACCGTTCCCTCGTAACCGTATATGCACATTCCCAAAGAGTCGCCCACAAGAATCATGTCCATGCCAGCCTCTTCGGCAAAGCTTGCGTTCCAGTAGTCGTAGGCGGTGATCCAGACGGCGGATTCGCCGTTTTCCTTCATTTTCTGGAGGTCCCAGCGTGTTAATTTCTTTTTACCCATTGTCCCCTCTCCATCTTTTCAGCTTTGTAATAACTCTTTTGCGTCTCATATTGCGTGACGCATGTGTTTTATGTGTGACATGACTATGGATAAAAAAAATCCCCGACATTTGTCAAGGATTTTTATGCGAAATTTAAAAAAAGGGGGGAAAATGGACGATCAGGGGGTGCCCATCATTTTCGACAACTCGGCTGAGGCGGTCAAAAGGGTATCTTTTGCCTCCTCCAGGGTCCTGTGGGTAACGCGCATGGCAGGTCCTGAAATGCTGATGGCATATGCGGGGTATGCGTTGTGGTCAAATATCGGTGCGGCAATACAGCGCAGCCCGACGTTCAATTCCTCATCATCCACGGCATACCCGTTTTTGCGTATCCGCTCAAGCTCTGCCTCAAGTTCGTTCCGGTCGGTGATGGTGTTGGGGGCAAGGGGAACAAGCTCGGTATTGTCCAGGTAATGGGCCAGTTCGTGCTGGGGAAGAAAGGCCAGGATGGCCTTGCCGAGCCCCGTGCAATAGGCCGGTGCCTTGTCCCCGAGGGCAGAGTCCATGCGCAGTACTTCAAGGCTGTCGATTTTATCGATGTGGATGATTTCCCGGTTTTTGAACAGCCCCAGATTGATGGTCTCTTTGAACATCATGGAGAGCCTGTGCATATAGGGCTTTGCAACCCGACGGATTTCAAACCGGTTGGCAACCTTGGTCGCAAGGCTCATGACCTTCAGCGTGGGCTGGTATTTGTTGCTGCTGTTCTTTTCCACGTATCCCAGATCCTTGAGTGTGGAAATAAACCGGTGGCTGCCTGCCCGGTTTGTATCCATGAGCCGGGCCGCCTCACTGACGCTCAACTCCCCGTGTTCTGCCAAAAGTTCAAGAATCCGTATTCCTTTTTCCAGGGAGGCAATCCGATAGTATTTCTTGTCTGCCATGTGAGGTCCTTATTTTATCTGCGTCACATATAATGTGACAATTGTCTCGTATAGGTGACGGATTTTAAGGCCTGGCATGGGTCCTGTCAAGAAAAATTGCAGATGCCTTACGGATTACTCCGTGAATCTGCGCACTGTTTCAAGGATTTTCCCGGAACTTTTCAGTTCTTCCAGCGCTGTGTTGATCCGGGGGATGAGGGGGACAAGGGATGATCGTTTGCTGATGCCCATATGAAGCACCCACTCGATAAACGAGCGGTCTGAATGATGGAATTTGCCGCGAAGCTCCGGATGTCTTTTGAACAGGCCTTTGGCAACGATTTCGTTTCCCGGAAAGATATCAATCCGGCCGGTAAGCAGTATTTTATAATTCAGATAATCACTTGCCGCACGGTTTACGATCATGGTTTCCATCAATTCGTCCAGTGCCTGTCCGTAGCTGTATCCCAAAGTGGCGCCCATGACATAGTGGCGCAGGTCTTCAAGGCGCTCAAAATGAACGGGGCCGCCGGGACGGTCTGCCCGGGACCAGATGAGGCCACGGACGGTGAGTACAGGTTCGGTGTAATGCAGATATGCGGAGCGCTCTTCTGTCTTTATGAGGATCATGATCCCGTCTATTCTGCCTTCCCTGGCATACCCCAGGGCCCTTTTCAGGGGCAGCATCCGGATCGTCGTTCGAATCCCCATGGGCGTGAAAAGCTGATCAATGATATCCACCGCAATGCCACGGACCTCGCCTGCCTCCTCATAGTAAAAGGGTGGATACTCGAACGCGCCCAGCCGGATCGGCTCCGGTGCCCCGGCCCAGGCGGGAATGGATATAAGCCAAATGAGGGCACATATCAGGGAAAGCAGAAAGATAGGCGTATGCCGGTGTAACATCCGGCGGGTTCCTGAAATTTTTTTTCCGGTGAGCAAGCGGGGGCATCCTTTCTGAAAGAATGTAAGGCGAAATCGTCAGGATAAACCAGGTGCCTGAATGATTCAAAACTATTGATAACAAAGCTAATCATTTTCAATAGTAATGCAAGAATGAAAGATGACAGCACACCTGCTTTCGGTGATCAGGATTTTCGCGGGGAAATCAGAAACCATACCAGGCACAGGAACTGGCAGGCCAGCAGCGCCAGGAAACCGGCCCGGTACCCTGCCGGATCATAGGTGTTTGCCGCAGAGACCTCCCAGAGGTTGATGATGGCTCCGATGGCCCATTGCACCCCGAAGGCGGCGATGAACACCAGCATGTTGATCCCCGTGGTCACCCTGCCGGACAGGGACATGGGAAAGGATACGGTCAGGGCGGTATAGGCCAGGATGCCGGAGGTGCCGAAAAAGCCGAACATGGTCATTAACAGCGGCGCCGGAACAGGGGCGTTGAAGGTCATCAGCCCCTGGACAAAAAGAAAGACAGTCATGCCGGACACCGCGGTGGTGCGCACGGAAATCCCCCTTGCGGCAAGGCGTTCGGCCAGGTATCCCAGGGCGATGAACCCCGTGATCATGGCCATGGCCGACCAGGATAGATACCGTGCCACCCCTTCTCTGGGGATGCCTGCCACATCCCGCAGCCAGGGGCCGGCCCAGAGTCCCTGAAGGGAGATGTATCCCGCCTGGGACAAGGTGGTCAGGGGAGCGATTCGCCAGAATACCGGGCTTTTAAACACCCGGATGATACCACGGATCTGGTCGCTCAGCCGTTCGGGGTCCGGGCGGTTCGCAGAGCCCGGGACAACGGAAAATACGATGAGCGCAGTGATAAAAGAGAGCAGTGCCAGTCCCCAGAAAAGCCCCCGCCAGTCCGTGAAGTTTAGGGCCCATTCAACGGGGACGGTAGCTGCCAGCGCCCCCAATCCCCCGGCCGCCATCTGAAAACCGTTCACCCGGGACAGGATATCGGCCGGAAACCAGAGTACGTAGGACTTGAACGCCGCCATCAGGCATGCCGATACCCCGAAGCCGATGAGCGCCCGGCCGGCAATGACCCCGGCCAGATTGTCGGACGCGGCAAAAAGGGCAGCACCTGCTGCGGCAAACAGCAGGAGAAAGGCCTCCACGATCCGTGGGCCGAACCGGTCCAGCATGATGCCAAGGGGCAGCTGGGAGGAGGCAAAGGCAATAAAATAAGTGGCGGTCAGCAGCCCCAGTTCCGAAGGATCAATGCCAAGATCACCCACCAGGTCCGGAGCGATGACCGCATTGACCACCCGGAAGAGATAGGAGAGAAAATACCCCAGGGCAAAGGGGAGAAATATCCTGAGTACGAGGCCAGTTCCTGTCCGGCCGGATGTGGGGTGCGCCGTCATTGAAAAAGCTTTCAGTTAAAAGGTTCCAATGCCCCGGTGAAAAGGGGCGAATGTGACCATAGCACAGGCCGGCTGGGGGGAAAAGGAATTAATTTAACGTGGTGCTTCATATTGTGTGCTGTTCGTCCGGGTGTTACAATATATAGTGTTTTTCGGCGGGAGACGTCATATGTTTTGTGTTGTTTATCAATCCTTATAGCAGGAGTTTTAGCGATGAACAGTGATCTCAAGGATACGGCGCAGATAAATTTTCTGACCGAAAATGCCAGAACCGTGTTGGAAAGACGGTATTTAAAAAAAGATGATGCCGGAAATGTCATTGAAACACCGGCGCAGATGTTCCGGCGGGTGGCTGCCCATATTGCCCGGGCGGAGGAAAATTACGATCAGGATGTGGACGTAACGGATATTGAAGAAGCCTTTTACACCCTGATGGCGGAATTCAGATTTCTGCCCAACTCTCCGACCCTGATGAATGCGGGCAGGTCCCTGGGGCAGCTTGCGGCCTGTTTTGTTCTCCCGGTGGAAGACAGTATCGACGGTATCTTTGAGGCGGTGAAAAACGCCGCCATCATTCATAAGTCAGGCGGCGGGACCGGGTTTTCCTTTTCACGGCTGCGTCCTGAGAACAGCAGGGTCGGGTCCACGGGCGGGGTGGCCTCGGGTCCGGTCTCTTTCATGAAGATTTTCAATACGGCAACGGAGCAGATCAAGCAGGGAGGGACCCGGAGGGGGGCGAACATGGCTGTGCTCCGGGTGGATCATCCGGATATCATGTCCTTTATCACCTGCAAGGCGGGTAAAAATGAACTGAACAACTTTAATATCTCTGTGGGGGTGACGGATGAATTCATGACCGCTGTGGCCCGGGACAGGGAATATGACCTGATTGATCCCAAGACCTTCAAAGCCGTGGGCCGCCTCAGCGCTGCGGCCGTTTATGACGAACTCATCAACCAGGCCTGGGCCACCGGAGATCCGGGTATTATCTTCCTGGATGAGATCAACCGCTTTAATACGACCCCTGAGGTCGGTGCCATCGAATCTACGAACCCCTGCGGTGAACAGCCTCTGCTGCCAATGGAAGCCTGCAACCTGGGATCCGTAAACCTGACCCGGTTCGTGATGGAAAAAGAGGACGGCCCTGTGGTGGATTATGACAGCTTGCGGGAGACCATCCACCTTTCCGTGCGGTTTCTGGACAACACCATCGATATGTCGGTGTATCCCATAAATGAGATCGATTCGATGGTCCGTGCCAACCGGAAGATCGGGCTGGGCATCATGGGATTTGCCGATCTGCTTTTTATGCTGGGCATTCCCTATGACTCGGATGAGGCGCTGGTATTGGCCGAAGATATCATGTCCTTTGTCCGGGACGAATCCCATGCGGCCTCCTGCAACCTGGCACAGGTCAGGGGGGCCTTCCCCAATATCAGCCGGAGCATATTCAAAGACAAAAAAGACAAGCAGATGCGCAATGCCACCACCACAACCATTGCGCCCACCGGCACCTTGAGTATCATTGCCGGCTGTTCAAGTGGTATTGAGCCTGCCTTTGCACTGAGTTACGTGAGAACCGTCATGGACAATGACCGGCTTGTGGAAGTCAACCCGGTATTCAAACAGGCCGCGGTTGAGGGCGGGTTTTACAGTGATGCCCTGATGGATGAGATTGCAGGCAAGGGCACCGTAAAAGAGAACCCGAATGTGCCATCCGATATTCAACGGGTGTTTGTGACCGCCCACGACATCCCCCCGTCCCACCATATTAAAATGCAGGCCGCCTTTCAAAAATTTACGGACAATGCGGTGTCAAAGACGGTGAACCTGCCCCACGAGGCCACCCGCGCGGATGTCAGATTTATCTATGACCAAGCCCATAAGGCCGGATGCAAGGGCGTCACCATTTACCGGGACGGCAGCAAGGACCACCAGGTGTTGACTGTGTCCAAACAACCGGTGCCTCCCGCAGATGACACCTTCCTTCTGGCCGGCCGGCAACGCCCCCAGATCCTGGAAGGGTTTACCGAAAGGATCAAAACCGGCATGGGCAGCCTCTATGTCACGGTGTCCGAGTTTAACGGACGTCCATTTGAAATTTTTGCCACCATCGGTAAATCCGGAAAATCCACCCAGGCCAAAACAGAGGCCATCGGCCGTCTGATCTCCCTGGCCCTGAGATCCGGTATTGGCGTGGGGGACATCATAGATCAGATTTCCGGTATCCGGGGAGAGCATGCCGTGTTTCAGGACGGCGGCCTTGTGTACTCCATTCCCGACGCCATTGCCAAAGTCCTTTCGAAAAG
>MDTD01066168.1_pt1 | contig 12995 bp, 7 predicted proteins | sample 811221 | NCBI WGS metagenome assembly MDTD01 (sample SAMN05326646, study PRJNA326480) | marine metagenome | isolation source: seawater | place: Pacific Ocean: South West | collected 2011 | reverse complement strand
TGGTGAGAGGAGTTGAATGACGAGAGGGTAAGTGGCTTCGAGCCTGAATTGCTAATGGAGACCGTGGCGCTGAACCCATCGTCTTTGGCGGTAACTGGGAGGTATCGCTTCGTAACCTCTGCAATGGGCGCGTTAACATCGAGGTCAACGCGATAGACCTCGATCCCGTACCAACTGGCTGCATAGACGTAAGGACCCTGGGTGGCGACTGCAAAGGTTAACGCACCCATTGGGCCCGAGGGAATGCGGCGTCTTGCTCGCATGCTTGGTTTTTTGCGGTCTCGGATGTCATAGAGCCGAAGACTCTCTGTGTCGGCGAGTGCAAGGAAGTGCTGACTTGCATGGCCCCTCACGGCAGCACCTCGGGTCGCTATCCATCCTTGGAATTTGGGGGCCATCGGATCTTTGATGCTGACTGCGGCGAAACCGTTAGAGCCGCCGAGTAGGAAGATCCTCGCTGACCAGGGATGCAAGGCTAGGCCCTGAACCGTGCCTTTGATGGGGAGTTTCGACATGACTTGTTCACGTTTCTGATTCGTGACATCCACGACAACGAGCCCCTGCTTGGGGGATGCCACATAGAGCCTCCCTCCCCAGTAAGCCACATCCGTTACGGAACGGATGCCCGGAATCATTCCGCTCGAAACGAGCCGTCCGCCTTCCTTTCGAAATATCTGTACACCACGGCCTTCCATTCCGACGAACACACGATGTGGACCCACCGCGATACTCGAAAAGGTTCCTTCAGAGGGGAACTCGATATGTACCAGAGCAGGCTCTTTTGTCGTAAGTGAGTAGATTGCTAGGTAGGAAGGGCTGAGGAAGGAGTCTCCCCGGTGAACCGCGTAGAGGAACCCGTATCCTTTGGCTAAGCGGCCACAACGACTCGACTTACCGCCGCCGGGATACCGCTTAAAATTAGGATGGTCTGGACCTAAGTGACGAACGCTACCGAGGATACCGCCACTCTTGATCCGGGCGGTTAACAGCCCATCCACGCTGGAACATGCAAAAAGGCGCCCCTCCGCCACGAGTGCGTCTGCAAACGCGATATAATCCTCCCCGAACCGCTCAATCCAGGGTGTTTGACGCTTCCCAAGGAGACTGGGGTCGCGAAGGTTTGCTCCTTTGAGCTCTTGGAGCGTGTTGAGCGTGGATGGTACGACCCGTAACACTTCATCCGGTTTGTCGTCTGTTACACTTGGTGCCGCGGACGACCTGGATGCAGAAGCCTTTGTCGACAGAGTCCCTGATGAGGCGGCCGACGTCGAAGTGGAGTCTTTCGACGAGCACTGGCCACAGCCGATAAGCGGAGCTGCTAGGGCGAATGATAGGAGGGCTAAAATGCCGATTCGGAGATGCTCTTTCATAGCTATGAAATCTAAACTCAGACGCTCCAAGTTGCTAGAGGGTTCTCTCGAGAACACCGTCGACGTTGATCAAGGCGTCCGAGCTTGGCACGATAGACGATGAAGGACAGAATAGGCCTATGGTTGGATTGGGAGTAGATCATCGTGTGTACCGTCTGAGGCGTCGACGACTCGTCGTGCAGGACCTCCATGGGCCGTTTTCCGGTGATACGCCGTGCTGGCCGGCACCGTACAGACACCCCATCGAGTCCGACGCTCAGGCCGATGCTATCTCGTCCCCGATCCAAGACGGTGCCGATGCCGTATGGGTGCACGGGCAACTAACGCATGCAATCGACGACGTCACCCTCGAGAATTTGCGTAGCACTTGGGGAGAACGTCGAACTGCTGGAGCCCAGATCGGTCCCATCGAGACGGTGCCCATCTCCGAGGCGGATCGCCGCCTAATCGCTCAGTTTTGCTCGCGGGGATGGCAACGGCTTCTAGTACGAGCTTTCGAGCATGTGGGGTGCAAGGCCTCGCATCTTGGCCTACTGACGCCCGCTGCATTAGCCGACTATGGGGATTGCGGCGATGCCATTCTGCAAGCGAAAGCACGACACCGGCTTGCCGTGCTGGAGGAGTTGCTTCTCGCACGAAACGGAGATGTAACCGAACTCTTCGGTGCTCTAGATGCGATGGACCAATCTCTCGATCAAAGGGGAGGCAACACCTCGTGGACAATTCAGAGCGTGCCAGAGCATGTGAGGTCTTTGTGGCCGATGCGTAACCTCATGCGCTCGGCGGACCGAATGGGTGTCTGTTTTCAGCCGATGCGTTGGCAGTCCTACGAAGATGCCAACACCTACGCGCCAGAACTGCATATCCTCGCGCTAGAGCCCGATATCTACGGTGCGGGTGTAGAGCACGACATCACACATTATCTCGAGACCGTCTTTTGGTCGTCGGAACGCGTACCCTTTGAGGTAGGCAACAATGGCAGCGAGGGAGATGGCCAAGCAATGAATAACCTCATCCTCGCATGTCGCTATTCGGGGCCCGAGTACGAAGGCTATGCTGGATGGCCGGGAGCCCAGCTCTTCGAATGGCTCGAACGAGCGTTTCAGGTCACATCTATTCCTCAGCTTTTCGGTGTACTCCGGACGTTTACGGTGGTCCTGCACCGCGAATTTACTGGGGATCCTAGAGAGGTCTTGCGTGATCTCGTGCCCGGGCTGGTGGATGGCTCTCACCTCGATGATCTTCTACGATTCTACCCGGGGTACGTGCAGCATGATCATGACTTTCTCGGCCGTATGCATCCGCGTTACCTCACACCCGTGTTTCAGCAGTGGAGAGATGTCTTTGGTGAGTTGATTACGAACTCGCTGGAGGAGCATGTTACGGCATGCGACGACATGCTCTGGGACTTGGAAGACATAGATTTACGCACTTTTGACTTGGAGGTGCTTGGGCGACTAACTGCATCCCGCGAGCAAAATCGGATCGTTGGTAAGAAGCTCATCGAACTAGCTCATCTCGTCGAGCTGGCGGGATCCGATGGTGCTGCATTCGTAACCCGAGTCCGGCGGCTTTTAGAGCGTGTGTTGTCGGTCGACAAAGAATTCAACCAACCGATTGAACTTGCGCTAGAACTGACTAGAAGTCCTCTCGACGCTTCGGAAGTCCGACTCTTACCTCTGGAAGAAGACGCCGGACGGCTCAGTTCAAGTGTGGCTAAATACCACGCGGCGCTCCAACGTTTGGTTGAGAATATTCGCAGTGAACAACCAGGCTGGTCTGATGTTATTGTGCCGCTCGACGATACGTTCATGAAGCCCGACCATGAACTGTTTCGAGGCTATTACTTCGAGCCTGCGATTCATATCGGGAGCGATGACCGACCTGGCCCGAAGCGCCTTGGTGAGTACGAGTCGGTGGCGTAGAAATGGAGCGAGATGGATAACATCCAGCCACAGCGAGCGAGACCTGAGATCGAATGGTCCGTGAGTGTGTCCGAATCGGCTACCGCCACGGACCGCTTCGTTATCTACGGGCTTGAGCAGGACGAAGTTGTCGACTTTTTGGAAGCACACGGTGTGGCTGCCAATGTGGCATTTGAAGCCCTCCTGGGTGATTTTGGACGGCCCGTACAAGTAGCTGTGGGGCGGGATGGAGAGCGTACTAAACTCTATTGGTTCCTACCGTCTCGCGAACCCTACTTTGTTGGGGCTGATTTCGTGGATGGGACGCCGTTACCACGAAAAATATACTCGGAGATCCACGTGGGGGAGTTGTCTGATGAGGCTGCCCAACTGCATCGGAAGGTCAAGCCACATATGGAATGGCTGCTCGACAGGCCAGAGTGCGAGCCCGTCAATCTTTTCCACGGTGTGGCGTTTCGGCGCAGCGAGAACGGACCAGTTGATGGAATGCACATCGGTCTGAAGCCGAATTGGCGCGGATTATTGGCCGGCGATAGGTCCTTATTACGCCGTGAGTTGGTTCACGACCTTATGGTCCGCCTGGGATTTGAGCACCATTGGCGCGAGGTCGAACGTCACGCGTTTGAGTCTCCGATGGCATGGACCTGCTACATCAGTCTGCAGGTTCGCCCCACCGGTGAACTGGGCATGACTGTTTACAGCCGCGCGAGTCCGGTGGTGACTCTCGAGAGTGGAACGGCACTTGTTGAACCAGGGGAGGGGGGAACATTTCCGCGGCCGGCTGTCATCACCTGCGCCCATTCTGAACTGCAGAACCTCTCGCTTCGTTTTAGATTTCAAGGGCCGGAGCGCAGCTTTGTGCAGCGAAATGGCTGGTTTGTCGACTATGGCCCGGCGCGGGGCGACCACCGTGTCCTCTCTGCCGAAGCACTGAGTCTCGTTGAGACGATCGCTCATCAGGCCTGCGGCCAAGCGAAGCCAACTGAACCCGTCCGGATGTTGGAGGTCTTAGAGAGCATGGATGGGATTTACAATGTTGAAGTGGGTCCGGATCTACGTCGGGAAAACTGATTAGTGTCCCTTTTTTGAGATCTGTTTCCAGACTTCCATTCACACGATTCAAAGGGTAAAGTCTGGTTTCCGCTAACCGAAGAACTAAGTTTCCCGAGGAACGACCAATGACTCGAAATCTTGGAATGCTCGCTATCTTCGCTGTGCTGGCCATGGCCTGTGAGTATAACCCGCCTCTAGCTGGCTATGAGGGGGGACGCTGTATCGAGCAGAAGTGTAATTGGGAGCTCGTCTGCGCAGGTGGTTACTGCGTGCCGGCAGACCCAGTTGTAACACCGGAAAACGACACTCAGATTACGCCGGACGTAACTGAAGCTGTCGATGTCGGAACACCCGTCGATGTGCCTCTTGCGGCGACTCCTAGTGAAGTCGACTTCACAAAGGGTGGCGTGCTTGCAAGGTACTATGGCGAGATACCCAAGGATTTTGATAGCCTTGGCGAACCCATCATGTCTCGAATCGAGCCAGACTTAAATCTCACGAAAAATGAGAGTGACCTCTCCCAGGTCAATGATGGCGAGCCTTTCGCGGCAAGATACCAGGGGGCTCTATACATACCGAAATCGGGTAAGTATCGCATCGGAGTGACCGGTGCTGACTCCGTGCGATGTACGCTAGGTGGTACGTCCTTGGCGGAGTTCTGGAAGGCGGGTGTGCTCGTTCACTCGGAGAAGGAGCTTGAGCTAGAAGAGGGTTGGTACCCACTAGATATCGTCTACGTCCGAAGTAATTTTCTCGCGCACTTCCAGCTTTGGATAGAGGGCGGAGATCTGGAGGTTGGTCTGGCTGGGGCAGATATGCTTGGCTACGATACGACCCTGCCGGATGATGTTCCAGAGTTGGCTGTAGAGTTTACGAACGAGGAACCGACCTTCTATTCGGTGAAGGCCAGTGTCTTGGCTAACGTGCCCGTGGTTGTCAGTGCGTTGGGGGGAGATAGCTCCGAAATTTGGTCGATAAAGGACTACAAGAGTGAGCATGCATTTAGCGTTCCTCTGATCCCAGCGAAGTCTCAGTCTGTGACATTCATCGTGACGGACGTATGGGGACGCCAAGAGGTCATCCCGCTAGGGGTTCTGACGACTCCGGACTTGCCGGAATATACGCCAGGAGGACTCCTCGGTGAGTACTACAATGGGACAAACTTCGACACCTTGATGGCGACAAAGATCGACTTCTCGGTGAACTATCCGTACGAGGCCGATGGCGATCCCCTGGGAAGCTTTGGGGCACCCATTAATCCCAATAACTTTAGTATTCGCTGGTCGGGGGCACTGTATGTCGAGACCCCGGGCGAATACACCATCTATATTGGCACGGACGATGGGCGTCGAGTGTGGCTGGATGGAGTTCTGATCTCGGATGCTTGGTATGGCCAGGCTGTTGCATACACGGAGGTGACACTCAATCTCGTGGAGGGTTGGCACCCACTCATTCTGGAAATGTACGAGAGTGGAGGGGCTGCCCATGCTTATCTCGAGTGGTCTGGACCTGACCTGCCGCGAGACATGATCAGCGGGGCGAACCTTGGCTACATTCCGCCACCGTCGGATGGGAAAAAGCCGGCACTCAAAACCAAAAATGTGTGGTTCGGCCCAGAGACGACGACCGCCAACGTGAACATTGAACTGACGGAACTGGCCGAGATTACAGTGAAATTCACTTCAAAGGGAGAAGTCGAAGTCATCGAATACCCTCTTCCAACGTCGTTCTTAAACACGCGTTTCACGAATCTTCCAAATCTGAAGAATTGCGGGAATGGTGCGTTCTGCGGAGCTAATTCGAAAGTTGAGCTCATACTGAAGGACATGGAGGGCAATACGGCCATCCCCGGTGTCATTGACCTCTCCGTCAACGTACCTCCAACGCCGAATAGCCATGTCGATGATTTTAGCGGTGAAGAATTGGACCCTTCATGGGTCTCCGTCACGCAAGGTATGTCGGACCCGACCTCCAATTGGTTCTTGAGTTCCAATAACAACAACATCGATGAGGGTGGTTTACTCGTTGAAACGGGGAACGCGAATGGAGGCGGCGACCAGGTGCAGGGTCAATATGGCACGTTCATGTGGAACCCTGATTGGACGTTCCAAAACGGACGCTTTTCCGCACACGTCTTTGCCGGTGACGACGACGGTTTCGGTCTGATGTATGGCATTCAAGCCAACGGTGCGGACCCAGGTAACCATAAGACATGGAAGTATTACCGATTCGTTACTGCGAACGAGGGTAAGTACACCTACGCTGCGAAGGCGTTTAATGACATCTTCACGGTGTTGGATACGAACGATAATTTTGTGGTTCCGACCGGTCGGTGGATCATGATCGAAGTCGAGCGACAGGGAAGCCAGCATAAGATCTTCATCGATGGCGTGAAGGTGCTTCAATTCAATGACAATTCCTACGGAGCCGGGTCGGTCGCACTTTATGCGTTTGCCATGGGTGATTATCGTATCGATTGGACCAGCGTAGAGAGCTTCTAAGACGAGTCAATGAGCATGGACGAATCAGATAGTGGTCAGGACGTAAAGAAGCGGATACGGCACATTCAGCCTTTAGGAATGCGTGTGTTGGTGCGCTTAGCCAAGGACGACGCCCGCTCCCCCAGCGGTCTCTACCTGCCAGAGGGTGTGGCGGAAAAGCATCAAGACGCACTCTACGGTGAAGTCGTTGAGGTTGCGCGTACAGAAACAGACGAGGAATCGTTGGGAGCTAACGTATCGGGTGTTCCCGCTGGCGCATTTGTTCTTTTTCCAAAGGACGAGGGATTCGGCGTGCCTTGGGATAGTGAGCTTCGAATCTTGGAGAGTAAGGCCGTTCTCGCGGTTGTCGAGGAGCTTCCCTACGAGTCTGCTCATTAGTGTGTGGGCGCTAGCAGCGGAACAGTCGTCTGAAGTTTTCCCGGATCTGCCCCGCTAATTCATCTGTAGAAACGCCTTTGACCTTGGCCATCGCTTCGACCCCACGAGGGACATTCTTGGGTTCGTTACGTTCACCCGAGTCGGGTCCCATATACGGGCAATCGGTTTCCGTGAGTAGTTGTTCGACCGGTAATTCCGCGACAATCCGTTGAAAACTCTCTGCCTTTACAACGACCGGTGGGATCGAAAGGTAGTAGCCTGCCGCAGCGATTCGTTTTGCGAGTTTGAGTTTCCCACCATAGCAATGGAAATCTGCACGTTCTACACCCATCTCTTGTAGGATCTCAAAGGAACGTGCTTCCGCCTTTCGCGTGTGGATGATGATGGGCTTGTCATGTTTCTGAGCGACCTTGATGAGCTCCCGGAAGATCTCCTCCTGTCGTGCAGCATGGTTCTTGACCCAGTGCTGATCGAGACCAATTTCTCCGATCGCTACAAGTCTATCGGCGACAGAGTCGATAAACGCGATTTCTTCCTCGGGATCGAATATCGCTGGTGGCTCAAAGCCATGTTCCCAACCTTGCGCGTCGATCTCACGCGCGATTGCGTCCACCGGGTAGATACCGCATGCCGGTAAAAGGTGCGTATGCCGTTCGCAAAGATCTAAAACCGCTCGGTTCGAGACCGGTTCAAGTCCGTTCACGATCACATATTCGAGCCCGGCTTCCAGCGCCCGTTGGGCCACAGCATCTTCTTCGCCCTCAAACTTCGGATGAATTAGGTGAGCATGAACGTCAACATACATGCACCGACTGTAGTCGGAAGAACCTTTTAGTCCTAGCGGATCTTTCGAAGCGGCCTCGCCGGATGTGGACCTATCTGCGTTGCGGAAAGCAACCGTGACAAATATGTCCGTTTTTTGTGACTTAGCTCTTTTAAAACGGGCTCCAAGTGGGTAACGGTGACCACCAAACAAGGTGGTGTGATTCAGCACACCCGTCGGCTAGGTGGAGCGGAACATGGGTGAGAACGTTGAGTCCTGGGAACTCCCAGGCAGTTTAGACTCTTTCGTCGGGCGTCATATCGGACCTAATCAGTCCGAGATCGACGCTATGTTGAGCACGGTTGGCTACGGAAGCATGGATGACCTGGTCAAGGACACCATTCCTGCATCGATTCTTCGATCGGATGGTCTTGATCTGCCCAGCGAGCGAGACGAGGTCAGTATGATCGCGCGTGCTCAAGAACTGGCGAACAAGAACGTTGTGACACGTTCATTCATCGGCATGGGCTACAACGCCTGCCTGACGCCGCCGGTTATCCAGCGAAATATTCTTGAGAATCCGGGATGGTACACGCAATACACTCCGTATCAGGCTGAGATCTCGCAGGGGCGCCTTGAAGCCTGCTTGAACTTTCAAACGATGGTGACAGATCTCACTGCCATGGAGATTGCCAATGCATCTCTCCTCGATGAGGGAACGGCGGCAGCTGAGGCGATGTCGCTGGCATTGAACGTTGCACGTAGCAAACGACATACGTTCATGGTTGCCAACGATTGTCATCCGCAAACTATCGCAGTGGTTCAAACGCGTGCGGAGCCTCTCGGGATCACGGTTGAAATCTGCGACCCAGAAGCGATTGAGTTTCACGACGATGTGTTCGGACTGCTTCTTCAATATCCAGGCACCGAGGGCGTTGTTCGCGACTACGAAGAACTCGTTGCAAAAGCCCATGAATCCAAGGTGATGGTCGTTGTCGCGGCGGACCTGCTGTCCCTCGCGCTACTTCGTCCTCCCGGAGAATTTGGGGCGGATATCGCCGTCGGCAGCACTCAGCGCTTTGGCGTACCCCTGGGCTTTGGTGGACCTCATGCCGCATACTTTGCAACCAAGGAAGAGCATAAGCGCCGCATGGCAGGCAGGCTTGTAGGTGTGTCGAAGGATACATCAGGAAAGCCGGCCCTAAGGCTCGCGCTGCAGACGCGTGAACAACACATTCGACGTGACAGAGCCACGAGCAACATTTGCACGTCACAGGTTCTTCTGGCCGTCATGGCAAGCATGTACGCGGTGTACCACGGACCTAATGGCATTCGCCGCATCGCAAAACGAGTAAAGGGCACGACAGAAATCTTGGCTGCTGCGTTGCGTGGCCTCGGGCATTCGGTCGGTTCGGCTCCTTTCTTCGATACCATTCGCGTAGACGTTAAGGACGGAGGCCTCAACGAGGTTCTAGATGCCTTGAAACGACACAATATCGAGGTGCGTCGTCTGTCTGACGGTGGATTGACCATCAGCCTGGATGAAGCGACGACTGAAGCTGAACTGGAGGCACTTATTGATGCGTTCGGCGGTTCGCGGAGTGACTTGGCCAAGGCCAGCGAAGGGGTAAGGGATACCTTCGACGGTACGTTCGCTCGGCAGAGCGACATCCTCACCCACCCAATCTTCAGTTCTTGCCGGTCGGAGCACGAAATGCTCCGCTACATGTACCGACTGCAGGGTAAGGACCTCTCGCTCACCACATCGATGATCCCCTTGGGCTCCTGCACGATGAAGCTCAATGCAACAGCAGAAATGTTGCCCGTGACCATGGAGGGATTCGCTTCCCTTCACCCATTCACCGCGGAGGAGAACACCAAGGGCTACCAGGAGCTTATTGGCGAACTCGAAAGTGCCTTGGCAGAGATCACCGGCCTACCTGGTGTGTCTCTTCAGCCAAATGCTGGTTCACAAGGGGAATATGCAGGGCTACTGGCGATTCGTCACTTCCACCTCGACAACGGTGAGGGTCATCGAAACGTATGTTTGATCCCCGGGTCCGCCCATGGGACCAATCCCGCGAGCGCGGTGATGGCTGGTATGAAGGTCGTCAGTGTCGGATGTGATAAACACGGTAATATCGACCTTGAAGATTTGGCCGAAAAGACTGCGAAGCACGCCGAAAATCTTGCCGGTATTATGATCACATACCCATCAACTCACGGAGTTTTCGAACATAAGATTCGGGAGATATGTCAGCTTGTACATGATGCTGGTGGGCAGGTTTACATGGACGGCGCCAATATGAATGCCCAGGTCGGCTTATGTCGTCCCGGCGATTTCGGCGTCGACGTGTGCCACCTAAACCTCCACAAGACCTTCTGCATTCCTCATGGAGGCGGTGGTCCTGGTGTTGGTCCCATCGCGGTGGCTGAGCACCTTGCCAAATTCCTTCCAGGGCACAGCTACCTACCGACTGAGACTCAGTGCGGACCGGTCGCGGCGGCCCAGTGGGGCAGTGCCGGTATTCTCTCTATCTCGTGGATGTACATTAAGATGATGGGAGCGGAGGGCTTAAAGCGTGCGTCCCAGGTCGCAATCCTTAATGCGAACTACCTGCTAAATCGCCTAAAGGATGCCTATGACATCCTCTACACAGGTAAGCAGGGTACGGTTGCACATGAGTTTATTCTCGACCTCAGGCCTCTTCAAAAATCCGCAGGCATCACCGTTGCTGATGTGGCAAAGCGCCTTATGGACTTTGGATTCCATGCACCAACCATGTCTTGGCCTGTTGCCGGAACTCTGATGGTCGAGCCGACTGAGTCCGAATCGCAAGGAGAATTGGATCGTTTCGCAGATGCATTGCTCACTATTCGTGAGGAAATTCGGGCTATCGAAACGGGCGAGCAGCCCCAAGAAGGCAACATCCTCAAGAACGCGCCGCATACAGCGGAAGTTGTGTCGGGAGATGAATGGGATTTTCCATACTCGCGTCGTGAAGCCGCTTACCCAAGACCTTGGGTGGCCGCGAATAAGTTCTGGCCTTCGGTAAGCCGTATTGACGACGCGTTTGGAGACCGCAACCTAGTCTGCACCTGCTTACCAATGGAAGCATACGAGGACTAATAAACCGTACAAAGCCTACGCTGCGACCACTCTTACAGAAGGGCGTCGTTTGACGTTTAGGGGTGTCACGTTCAATGATAGAGATTGAGCGTGACTCATTCATGGAAAAGGGCTGCTCATCGGGGGGATACGTGAACAAGGCTTTAGCATAGGGCCCGCTATCTTAGCCTGAACGGAGCCGTTTGCTTTGGACGCTTTACGTTCGACAGCGATGTTTGCTTCTGAGAGGATGATGCCGTGAATCCCATTCAACCAGTGTTAAACACAGTTGCGCAAGAGGAAGAGTTTGCGAGGCAAACGTCGGAACTCGCGTTGCATCGGTTGAAGATTATTGCAGCTCTGGGCTCCGCAATTTTCACGCTCTTTATTGCCTTTCGTTTTTATTGGGCGCCTGAGGATATCGAATCTACGCTAGCTATCCGGCTTGGCGGTTTGGCGGCAAACATCTTCTTTCTGGGGATTATTCACTTTCGTGTTTTCCCGCGCGCATCGTTTCCCATCGCGCTTTTGCTCAATCTTTCATGGATTGTCTATTTGGAGGCCTTGATTGTCGCCGGTGACTCGACGGAGCCGCGACAGTTTCACGCAGTGATGATGCTTGTGCCGTGCTGGGCCATGTTGGTACCAATGAAGGGGCGACAATGCGCTCTGCTTGTTGTGACGGCCGTGATAGGACACTGGACTGGCTTCACGATGGCTCCACACCTGACCGAACGTGTTCAGATGATAGATGAACTGGCGATGTTAGCTGCATCAGGAACCATTGGCATTATCGCAACATCCATCACCAACAAGCTCCGGCTTGCGAATTTTCAGGCCAATATTGAAATCGAACGCGAACGCCAGCGTTCAGAAGAGCTCCTTTCGAATATGTTGCCCGAGCCGATTGCAAAGCGCTTGAAGGATTCAGAGCGTGATATCGCTGACGGCTTCGCTGATGTGAGTATCCTCTTCGCTGATGTTTGCAACTTTACCGAGCTATCGTCCGAATTAACTCCGGAGGAACTGGTGATGTTCCTCAACGGCTTTTTCTCCATGGCGGATAAGTTGGCAGACCGTCACGGGCTGGAAAAAATCAAAACGATCGGTGATTCGTACATGGTCGCGGCCGGACTGCCGGAACCTCGCGTTGACCACAAAGATGCCATCGCACGCTTTGCCATCGAGTTAAGAGATTCGTTCGCGGCGATGCAGCATATTGGCGGACGAGAACTCCAACTCCGTATTGGATTGAATTCGGGGCCTGTCGTGGCAGGGGTGATTGGTCGGTCGAAGCTCTCCTATGACCTATGGGGCGACACCGTCAATGTTGCAGCTCGAATGGAAGCGGCCGGCACCCCGGGCTCGATTCAGCTCCCGGAGGGGATGGCCCTGTCCATCGAGAAAAACTTTCAAGTGCGTCGAAGTAAGGAAGCAGAGATTAAAGGGAAGGGTCGCATGGATATCTGGGTACTGGTTGGCGAGCTTCAGTAGAGCTAGATAACACCACCAATGGAAGTTTGGATGGCGGTGTGGGCTAACCGTTGGGCACTTGCACCTGGCCGAGGGAGTGTTTAGTCTGCCCACTGGCCATATGAGGAGGCACCTGTGGATTCAAATAAGGCGGTTATTACCTGCGCCCTTACCGGCGTATTGACCGATCCAGCACGACATTCAGTCCCCGTCACGCCGGAGGAAATGGCCGCTGAGGCACGCCGCGCGTACGACGCAGGGGCGAGTATTGTGCACGTTCATTTTCGCAAACAAGAGCCAAATATGGGGCGCTTCCCATCGTGGGAACCCGATGTTGCGCAAGCGATTTGTGATGCAATCCGCGCAGAGGTTCCGGATATCATCTTGAATCTGAGCACGGGGGTTGTTGGGCCCGATATCTCA
>MDTD01150937.1_pt1 | contig 12996 bp, 13 predicted proteins | sample 811221 | NCBI WGS metagenome assembly MDTD01 (sample SAMN05326646, study PRJNA326480) | marine metagenome | isolation source: seawater | place: Pacific Ocean: South West | collected 2011 | reverse complement strand
TTGAAATTAATTTGGCCCAGTATATATGACTATCTGTAATTGTCCCATCTTTGTCTAATATAACCCCCTGAATATTTTCAAGATTTAAATTATCTGAATGAAATGAAGCCATTATATTTAATTTGTAATTCTCTTTTTAATTAAATTTATGCGCGTATTCTCCTCATTGGATCTTTGAGAATACATATTTTATTTGAATTCAAGCCAAGCAAGTTCAAACTCTAGGCCATCATTAATTAATTACTTGTATGCATCTCATCAATATTTTTATTAAGTAAAAAGGTACATTTTCTTGATTCAAAAGATATTACCTTATCTTTTAATTTATTAATAAAATTATAGCTTTCACCAGTAATGTTGCCCCCTAATGTAAGGTCCATACAATAATCTTGAGATTTAAAAATTATATTTTATACAATCTCAAACATTGCTGCAGAATTTACATCATCTATATCTAAAGAGCTTGTAAGATCTGATCTCCCAATTACAAAAGATTTTATAGGTAGCTTTTTTTGAGATATAGATTCTAATATCGAATTTAGATTATTTACTGTTTTAATACTTTCAATATTTATGAATAAATTTGGTCTTTCATACATCATTTGAAAAGCATTTATTAATGATTCAAAAAATTCTGAACATATCTCTGCCGAGAAGGAGGACTCGACCATCGGCACCAAAATATTATTAGCGCCAAATTGAAAGGCCTCATAAATATCTCTTTTTGCGTAAGGTCCTCCAATTTTTAAGGTTAAAGGTATCTTCCACTTACAACATAATCCTGATAATACTGAAAGCTCATCAATTCTAGTTCCCTCAGTTTCAAACTCTGATTTTATAGCTAAAAGAGAATTCGAAGCTTTAAGTTTAGAAATCTTTTTTTCTAAAATAAAATACTTAGAGATTGAATGATATTTTACTTTAATGTAGTAATTAAAATTATTCTGTTAATTTACAAAATTTTTGGTTGTTAGATTTCAATCTAACAAAAGGTAAACGAGAATTCAAAGATATAGATCTCATTACTTAATTAATTTACTCCCAAGCCAAAGATCCATATCCCATATTAAAACTTATCCATTAATAACTAGAAGTTTCAAAAAATTAAAGCTATATTTGGAGAAGAGATTTGTATTTATTTACCAATTTAGACATATGTTGCTTTCTATAAACCTTTTAATTTACTAATTAATTTCATTTCTAAAATCAGCAAATGTATAAGTAAAATATTCTGGTTTCTCATAAGAGTTTAAAGAATATGAACGATAAGCAAAATCTATTAAACAATTTGCTGCGGCTGAAGCATCGGAAGAAGAATCTCCAAAAAAAATATAATCATTTTTATTCTTAATCCTCAAAAAAGAATTAATATTTTCTGTTTTAGATCTTGGGCTGCCAAATATATTAGAAAATGGGATTTCTAAACCAATAGTATTTGAAATATTTTTAATCTCTTTTTCTGGAGCAGCTGAAACTATATAAATATTCTCTTTATTTTTTAATTTATTAAAAAAATCCTTGAATCCTGGTACCCATTTAGAAGCTATTACTAAATTTGTTGCAATATCACTAAATTTTTTTAAATAATAATTTACGCTATCAGAGTTCACTTCTTGATCACAGAAACCCAAATATATTGGAATTTTTTCATATCTGCTTACTCCTCCATTTTTTAAGTGATGTTTTTCGATTAGGTGAAGTTTATCTTTATATTTTGAGAATAAATCACAATAAATATTTTTTTTAATTGCAACTGATTCTTTTATGATTCCATCAAAATCAAAAATAAAATACTTATATTTTGCTATAAAAAAAGAGCTATTAAAATTATCCTGCATTTTAAATTATTAATAGAAATGAATCTAAATTTTTACCTTTCCAAAAATTTGATATAGTTTGGCAGTTGGTAAGTATCAATGCAGCAATTAAATTATTTTCCACAAATAATTCTTTAATTTCATTAATCTTAATAGTTAAAAATAATGATTATTAATAACTAATAATTAAATTTTATTAAACTATATTAGACTATATTTTAATTAATTATCAATGTAAATATTAAAATCTGTATTAAAGTTTATTACTAGTATTTTTTATTAATTAAAAGTTTTATTTAAATTCAAAGATCTGTCATCAATTTCTAAAATAAAAAAAGTTTAAAGATCTATAAATTCCTTTTGAATTATATTTTTTAAAGAAATATTTTTAAGTACATTAAATATTTTCCTACTTGAACCTCCATTTCCATATGGATTAGTTGCACTATCGAGAATTAAATTAAATTTTGAAGAAAATAGTTTTTCTAAGGCTTTATCAATTGAAGACTCATTAGGTTCACAATTAATAATGCTAGAGGCCTGTAGCCTTCCTTCTTGCCTATTGCCAATATTAATAGTCCCGATCTTTAGTGATGGGGCTTCAAGTAGACCGCTAGAAGAGTTTCCAATCACACCATTTACAATTTTCATACAAGACAAGTATTTACTACTACCTAGAGATGAAAAATAATAAGCATCTTTTTTTTTCTCACAAAAACTTTTAATCATTTCAGAAATTCCTTTACTTGAAATATCGGCATTTGGCATAGTAAAAATTAAACCAACATCATTTAATTTTGATAGGGATTTAATTAATTCGAAAAAGTGAATATTTTTTTCGTCATTTTCTAAGGTAACAGGATGAAAAGTAATTAATAAATTCTTTTCTTTGAATTTTAAATTTAATTGATCTTCAAGTTGAGATTTTGATAGAAAATCTGTTTCTTTAATTAGATCAACTCCAAGCCCTCCCACGTTATAAATAAATTTAGACGGTTCTCCAAGTTGCATTATTCTATTCTTATATTCTTCAGATGCTACGAAATGTATATGAGACATTTTCGTGATGCTATGACGAATACTGTCATCAAAACATCCTTTCGTAATCTCTCCACCATGAATATGAGCTATTGGAATTTTCGCAAATAAAGCAGCTATTGCCGCAGATAATGCCTCAAACCTGTCGCCTAAAATAACAACGATATCTGGATCAAGATCATTAAAAACATCTGCAAAACTAATAGCTCCTATTCCAAAAGATTTTGTCACACCTACAGCACTATTTGAACTCATTAGCATATCCACTGACTTAGTAATAGGAAAACCATCATTTATAATTTCATTTATAGTTAATCCATAATCTGATGAAAGGTGCATACATGACGGAACTAATTGTAGTTCAAGATCCTTAGATTGATGAACCAAATTAATTATTAATTTCAATAATCCATATTCAGCTCTTGTTCCAGTAACTATACAAATCTTACGTTTTCTCATTACCATTTTATTAATTCATCATAATCGTAATTTCTTTTGGCTTTCATTCCTATGATTTTTTCCCAATGAATTGGCGAAATTCCTACCCCAGGTCTTTTTGTGGTCAAATTTTCTTCTGAAAAAATATCTCCCTTTTTAATTTTTACAGAAGCTACTATAGATTTTCTCGCAACTTTAATATTCTCTATTTCAGAAGCTAAAGGCCTTTTATTGCCATCTCCTAAAGATTTTTCTACTTTTTTAATTGCTTGAATCATTTCAACTAATTCATGAGGCTCTAAGCTTGCTTTATGATCAGGCCCTTCCATTTTTCTATCAAGAGTAAAATGTTTTTCAATGATTTTCGCTCCCATCGCAACAGCTGCAACTGGTATAAAAAGGTCGCAGGTATGATCTGAATAACCTACGTTTACATCGAAAGCTTCAGAAATTGTTTTCATTGCATTTAAATTTATTTGATCTATTGGTGCAGGATAACAAGTTGTACATTGAAGTACTGTAATCATATCTTTTGGTGTTCCAGATAATTGAATAGTTTCAAGAGCTAAGGCTATTTCTGACATGTTTGACATACCTGTTGATAAAATTATGGGTATCTTTTGGGAACCTATAATCTTTAAATAAGGAATATTTGTAATTTCGCCAGAGGGTATCTTCCACCTCTTTGGATGTAAATTAGTTAAAAATTTAATACTTTCAATATCAAATGGAGTAGATAAAAACTCGATATTTCTTGAATCGCAATAATTTTTTAATTGAATTTGTTCATCAAAATTCAACTCCAATCTTTTCAACATTGATTGTTGTGACTCGACAGGATTAGTTGCCCTTTTCTGATACATTGCTTTATCAGCGTTTAAAGTAGCTAATTTTTCAGCTTTAAAAGACTGAAATTTTATAATATCTGCTTTAGCAGTTACAGCTGCATCAACCAAATCAAATGCAGTTTTTAAATCTCCATTATGATTTACGCCTGCTTCTGCAATTATTATTGTCATAAGAGCCTACTTCCAACCTTTAGATTAACCTTTGAGGACCATTTTGTAACTTTCAGATAGCTATCCAAGGTTTTAACGTAGAAATTCTCCTTATTTTTTGTAAGTATCGTTCCTGGTATACCAATATAATTTGGAGCATTTTGTATCTCTTCAGCTGAAATAATTTTAACTAAATTTTTATTAAGATAAGTTTTTGCGCATGGACCGGGAAGAGTCAAAGCTCTTATAAAGTTAAAAATTTTTCTAGATGAAGTATTCCAATTTATAATTTCGTCCCCCTCTATTCTTTGAGAACAGTAAAGTCCATATTTTGATATTTGATCTTGTTTTATTCGTTTAACTTTTTTATTTATTATTAAATTAATAGCGCTATATAACAGTAAACCGCAGTTTTCATATGCTACTTTTAAAAGAGAGTCATAATTATCAGAATCTAATACTGGGAATACTTTTTGAATAATTATATCCCCAGTATCTATACCTTCATCAACATAATGAACAGTTATACCAAATTCTTTTTCATCATTTATTAATACCCAATTAAGAACATTTCTGCCTCTATAAAAAGGAAGTTTCCCCGCATGACAATTTATAGTACCTAGTCTTGGTAATGAAAATAATTTAGTTTTAAAAATCTGATCAAAAGACATTGAAACATATAAATCGCAATTATATGCTGATATTTTTTTAAAAAAAGGCTTTGAATTAATATCAGAATCATTAAAAAAATCTATTCCTAAATTTATAGCTTTGGATTTTAAAATTGGATCAGGGTTTTGGTTCCTAGCGCAAATAAATAATATTGATACCTTTTTATCCTTAATTAATAAATCCAAACTATTATGTGCCCAAGGACCATCACCAAAAAAACCTATTTTTAAAATGTTCATAATTACTTGATCATTATTAAAAAATTCAATAATCTTTTATTTTACAAGTTGAGGACTACTTGGCAAATTAACTAAGCGATTTGCGATATTATCCGTAACTTTGAGTGAATCTCTTGGATTGTTCTTATAAATTGGGAGATGGTGAAGAGGTTTCCAGATAGGTCTAAGTAGTATCCCTTTTTGATGAGATATTTCAAGAAGTTTATTCCTAAAATTTTTTGTATCTTCAGAATTTTTTAAATTAATTTTTAATGTTACTAACCAATTATTTGAAACAGAATCGGAAAGATTATTTTTTAAAATATCGATATTAGATAAATTTTTAAAGGCTTCACAATATTTTAGAAACAATTTATTTTTTAAGGCTAATTTAGTTTTTAAATTCTCTAATTGAGATACACCCAATGCTGCATTTAAGTTTGGAAGCCTATCATTCCATGCTATCTCATCATGAAAGAACTCCCAAGGATGCTTCAACTTTGCTGTAGTTGATAAATGTCTAGCTTTATTGGCTAAATTTTTATCTTTGGTAATTAAAGCGCCTCCACCTCCAGTTGTAATTATTTTATTTCCATTAAAACTTATAACACCAATATCTCCAAGTAATCCACAATGCGTTTTTCCTATAAAACTTCCTAAAGCTTCTGCAGCATCTTCAACAACAGGAATTGACCATTGGTCCGATATCTTTTTTATAGATACACAATCTGAAGGATTTCCAAATATGTGTACTGGACAGATAGCAGAGATCTTTCTTCCTGTTTGTTTATTTATTACTCCTGCAGAACTTTTAGTAGAAATATTTTCCAAATAATTATTTAATAAAATCGGATCAATTCCTAAAGTAGATTTCTCAATATCAACAAAATGAGGTATCGCTCCTAAATGAGAAATTGCATTAGCTGTGCCAACAAAGGTTAATGAAGGAACTAAAACTTCATCATTTGGCTTGACTCCCATAATATAAAATGCCAAGCGTAAAGCATCAGTTCCATTTGTAATCGAAATAACCTCAGGTGCTCCAGTAAAAGTGCTAATTTCTTTCTCAAATTTATCCACCCATTTTCCAGATGAACTAACCCAATTAGACTCAATACAATCCCTTAAATAATTAAGCGCATTTGTATTTACAAAATCAGGTTCATGAATCTGCACTGAATTTTGACAGTTTTTCAGACCAAGTATCTCAATTATCAACTCAAGAACTAATTCAGGATCAACTTTTTTCATATAAGGTATTTAACTGAAGGATATTTTCTTAAATTTGAGGGATTAGTGAACCATTCTGCTGTAAGAGTTAGTCCTTTTCTGAAGCCTTCTAAACCAGCAAATTCTGGATTCCAACCGGTAAGTTTCTTTAACAAAGTATTATCTCCAAATAATCTTTCAACTTCTGAGGATTTTGGTCTTATACGCTCTTCATCACAAATAATATTTATTGAGGTATTCATTACATCAGAAATTAAATTAACAGTTTCTTGAATAGAGATTTCAAAATTACTTGCTGAATTAATAACCTTTCCAAAACTATCTTCACAATTGAGTAAATGTATAAATGCTGAACAAGTATCATTAACAAAGTTGAAATCCCTCGTAGGTGATAATTTCCCTAGCTTCACTTCTTTTTTACCAGATATAATTTGTGTTATGACTGTAGGAATTACTGCTCTTGTACTTTGTCTTGGTCCATATGTATTAAAAGGTCTGATAATTGTAACTGGGACATCAAAACTTTTCCAAAAACTAATCGCAATATGATCTGCGCTAATTTTAGATGCTGAATAAGGAGATTGACCTACTAAAGGATGATTCTCATCAATAGGAACATATTGAGCTGTCCCATATGTTTCGGAAGTAGAAGTATGAATAACCTGTTTTATGTTTAATTCTCTTGCCACTTGCAAGATATTAAAAGTACCGTAGATGTTTGTGTCAATATAACTTGAGGGAGCTACATAACTATAAGGAATAGATATAAGTGCCGCAAGATGTAAAACATGACTACAATCTTTCATTGCCTCCTTTACACAGTTTAAATCTCTTATATCTCCAAAAAAAACTTCTACTTTATTTAAAAATTTAATTGGTATTGTTTCCAACCACCCTTTACTTCCAAAAGAGTTATAAAAACAAAAGGCTTTAACCTCAAAATCTAAATTTAAAAGTCTTTCAACTAGGTGCGAACCAATAAAACCATCTGCACCTGTTACTAATATTTTCATTATTTAAACAAAAACAAAGTTAATATTTTCTTTTAACAATTTTATCATTACCATCTCGCTAGATCACAACCTGAATCGAGTAAGAATTTTCTTGCATTAGGCAAACCGTCACCAATAAAATTAAAGAGATTAGCTGTTGCTACTGCATTAGTTTGAGAATTAGTTAAGCCCTCAAGCAGATGATTTGCATTCCCTGCTCCTCCAGAAATAATGATAGGTTTAGAGAAACTATTATCTATGTAATTCATTAAATCCATTTGAAAACCTTGGCCTGTTCCATCTTTATCAATTGAATTTAAGAAGACTTCTCCAATTGGTAAGGACTCTAAGTAGTTAAGGTAGCATTTAAAGTCTTTATCAATAAGTCTTAACCCATTTTCGATGAATACTAAGTAACTACTATTTTTAACCTTCAAATCTACTGAAGCAATAATTGATTGACTACCATACCTCTTTGAAATATCTCTTATAAGATCGCTACATGAAAATAAGGCAGAATTAATAACTATTTTATCAGCTCCATTTGTAAAAAGTATTTCAGCATCCTCGATGGTTTTTATACCACCTCCTAGAGATAAAGGAATAAAGCAATTCTTGGTAATTCTTAAAACATCATCACAAAATTTTTTTATATCAAAATCCTTTCCAGATAAATTCAAAATAACCAGTTCATCAATGGAAGAAGCAATTTTCTCAAAATTATAATTTTTTATAAGCCAATCAATTCCTCCAACTTTTTGAAGCCTAAAATTACGACTTAAATAGAAATTATTTTGTTTATAGAGAAGAGTAAAGATTAGTCGTTTTTTTAACATTTAATAATACTTTAAAAAATTCTTCAGCAAATTTAAACCGTTTATTTGACTCTTTTCAGGGTGAAACTGTGTCCCAAGGACATTACCATTTTCAACAGCAGATGCAAACTTCTTCCCATGCATTGTTTTACCTATAATAAATGAATCTCTACAATTAGCTGTGTAACTATGAGTAAAATAAAAATCTAAATTATTAGGTAAATTTTTAAATAGCAATGAATCATTATTTATGTAAACAGAATCAAAGCCTACATGCGGTACGCGCAAACCCTTTACGTTAGAGTTAAAACAAAAGTGATTCACTTCTCCAGGAATTAAATCTAACCCTAAAGAATCTCCATCTTCTGTACCTTTAGTAAAAAGAAGTTGCATACCTAGGCATATCCCTAAAAGAGGTTTCCCTTCTTTTGCAATATTGACTATACACTCATCCCAGTTTAATTTTCTAATTAAATTTATCGATCTACAAAAAGAACCAACCCCAGGCAAAACTATATGTGTAAAATCTTTCATTGATTGTGGATTTTTAAGAATATTGACATCTGCACCAATATATTCAAATGCCTTAAGCACTGAAGTTTGATTGCCCGCACCATAATCAATTAAAGCAACATTAGGTTTAGAGTTCATTGAATACTAAATTTTGGTTCCCAATAACCATCTTTCTTTTCGAATAATTCCTTGTTTGTCCAACGATCAATTACAAGATCAAACTCCTCTCTTGTCATCTCGTAGTAATCTAAATACATTTCTATTTGGTCATGAGGATAGCCTCCATCATATAAATTAACTAAATTAATTGCTTGATCTCTAGTCATTGCACCTCTTCTTATCTCTATGCCTGCGTCTTGCGTGGCACGTCCAAATCCAAATTTTAAATACATTAGATAATAGTGTAACGCACATAAAAATTGATCATTTTGTGCAAAATTTGTAAAAGTTCCAGTATTTCCTTCTTGACTCTCCTGCAAATTACAATTTTCTTTTGCTATCAGGTAATTTCTATAGGAATCCCAAGGTTCAAAATATCCCCAGTGTGTCAATGAAATATTCTTTTTAAGCAATTCTTTATCAGAGGGTAAATTCCAAAAATATAGAGAATTCGTATCAATATCATCAAATAGCTTTAAGATCTTTTCATAACCGCCCTCAAGATATACACTCTTTATATAGTTAACATCAAATAAGGCTTTATTTTTATTTTTAGTTGACCCGCCATATTCAATCTCTCCATCTTCACCGTAAAATATTAAAGGAATATCATAGTTTACAGCTGTTCTTATGACAGTAGTAAATATTGCAGTTAGCCATCCATAATAAGGAAATCCTTTTTCAATAAATCCATACTTATTGAATCTTTTCATTATTTTTGGATCAGGAGAAATATGAATATGGTCATAACCCGAATTAATAAAATTAGTCAAATTCTTATCTCCTAATTCAGTCGCCAAGTCAGGCCTTACTGTCATTGTTAATGGGTTCATTTTATATTTATGTTTTAACTGATAAGCAACGTAGCTCCCATCTTTACCTCCACTTACTGGAACTAGGCAATCAAATGAATCCTTACTCGACCTAAATTTATTTAATAGCTTTTCAAGTTCTTCTTTTCTAGATTGCCAGTTAAGGCTTTTCTTTTCTTCCATCCACTGACAAGCATTGCACCAACCTCTATTATCAAATGAAATTCTTGGCCGAGTAGACATATTCAAGCAATTTTTACACCAAAAAATAGTATTAGTCATTTTAAAAAATTCACCAAACTCCCCATCCTCCATCAACAATTAAGTTTTGCCCTGTTACCCAAGAGGAAAGATCGCTTGCAAGATAAATTACTGCACCTACAATATCACTCTCGGAGCCCATACGTTTTAGTGGGGTTTTTTTAATATAACTTTCAATAAATTTTGGAGGTTGACCTCTTAAAATCCCTCCTGGAGAAATTGAATTAACTCTAATTTGTGGAGCCAGAACTGTTGACATCCATCTAGATAATTGTAAAAGACCACCTTTGCTCGCTGAATAAGCCGCTGGATTATTCATATCAGTTCCTTCATAGATAGATAAATCTGGCCCATATAAACCATAAATAGAACCAATGTTTATTATTGATGCGTAGGATGACTTTTCAAGTAATTTTTTGGTAGTTTTTATTATGTGAAAGCATGACGTTAAATTAACTTCAAATGCCCTCCTCCAAGTATCTAAAGATTGATTCTCTAAAGATGTAGACCATCCTTTTAAATTAGAATCCCCCACAAAAGCAGCATTATTGATTAAAATATCAAAATAACCAAACTCATTTTTAATAATACTAGGGATTTCATCTATTTCTTTAGATTTTTCTAGATCGCACGAAATAATACTAACCTTATTACCGTATTTACCAGAGATTTCATTTGATAGTTTGTTCAAATCTGACTTTGGATGATCAAGAATAATAACATCACAACCTAGTTCTGAGAGGGCATGAGTTATTGACCTACCACAATAACCTGTAGCACCCGTAATCAAACAAACCCTCCCTGAAATATCTAATAATTTTCTTGCAGAGGTATTCATGAATTAATCTAAAAGCAATTAAATTTACAGCTAATTTATATATTTGAATTTTTCATGATTAAAAAATACAAATTAATGATTTTTATTTTTTTATTATAAAGTAATATCATTAGGATTTCGTAAGCATTAAATCTTTTCTGTGCTTTATAAAATATTCTGCAATTAAAAAATCATATTTATCATCTATATCTAAAGCTCTCTCTTTGGGTATTATTACACCTTTTACTTTATTATCCCAAATTGAAGAAGAACTCAAAATAAAGTTAGGTTCAGCCACATATGCAACAGTTGTAATATCATAACTTTTTGGAGATTCTTGTCTTCTAGTAATGGTATCTCCTTTGGATAAAATTGATAGGTTTTTTTCATTATCCATAGAAACCATATTGAACCATGGGCTTCTGCTAGAAGGAGTTATTGTTATTATTGTTCCCTCATTTTCATTAAAAGCTTTTAAACATTTTTGGGTATCCTCTAAAGATCTCAAAGGAGATGTTGGAGGGAGACTTATAAAGATATCAAAAACTCCTTCTTTAGTATAAACTTCTTGAATTGCATGTTTCCATGATAAATATTCAGGAGAATTATCTTTTGCAAGTGATTCTGGCCTATTAATTACCTTTGCCCCATATTCTTTTGCAATACTTGCAATTTTATTTGAATCTGTAGAGACATAAACATCATTTATGTTTGGATTAATTTTTGCAATATGGATTGAATATGCAATCATGGGGTGGCCTTTTAAAATAAGCTGATTTTTCAATGGCAATCCTTTAGAACCTCCTCGAGCGAAAATAAAGGCTATTGTTTTCTTCATAATCAGATCAACTTATAATATTTTTGGCAGCAGAAATCAGATTTAGGACTTTTAAACCGTCTTCTAATGGACAGATTGTTTTTCCTTTATTTGAAGCAAATTTAAAAAAATTTATTAATTGCATTTTATATTTATAGTCGCTATCAAAAGTGGATTTAAAAATCATGAATTTAAGTCCCTTATCATCCTTAAATGAAACGGATCCTTCTATTAAATCCCAAATCAATTTACCATTAGAGAAAATTGCTTCAAGGTATCTCTCGTTAGGTTTGGAACAAAAATTTAATCTTATAATAATCGAACTACATTTTTTACTTTCGGCATATATTAAGGCATTATCTTCAACATCAATTTTCAAAAGACTTGATTGACCTGCAGAAGCATACTTTATATCAATTGGACCAAACAAATAATTTACAAAGTCGATTTCATGACTTAATTCCAGAAGAACTCCACCACCAAGTTTTTCGCGTGCTGAAACAGATTTCTTATAGTCAAAATCTTTTCGCCAATCTGGAAGCCAAGAACCGCAATAGCTATTGACTTCAATTAATTTTCCTAATTTATCAGAATTTAAAAACTCTTTAAAATGATTAATACAATCGTCGTGTCTGAAAACGTAACCTATCATTACAGGAACTTTTTTTGATAAAGATAATAGTTCTTCCCATAATTTAATGTTTTCTTTCCCATTGCCAATAGGTTTTTCAATCAGAATTGGTATATTTGCGCGAGATAAAATAAGTGCTTGTTCTAAATGAAATGAGCTTGGACTAGAAATGATCGCACAATCTGGACGCCATATTAATCCTTGTTTAATTGATTCAAATTTATTCGATATGTAACTTAATCTATAGTGGGAATTATTTAGAGTAGATGAAACAATTGATATTTCAGTTTTAGGCCAAAATTGGTTAATTATTCTCGCATGTTTTTTCCCTATACTTCCAAAACCGATTATTAAAATCTTTTCTAAATTTTGCATTATTTAAAAATAAATTTTAAATCGATTTCGGTAATATATTTATCCTACCAGTTAATGTTTACCTCCAACAGATTTCTATTTATATGCATAAATTAAGTATCTAAAATGTCAAATTTATCTGAGAATTTTATTTCTTTAAAAGCTAAATAATATCCTAAATTACTAAAACATTAATTTGTTTTCAATTTCTAATTAATTATTTTTATCTTTATATTTCAAAAATTTACTTATAGTATGGATTACATCACTTGAGATTTCTTTAATAAAATCAATTGAAATTTTATTATTTTCAATTTTATAATCAAAATCTGAGAATATAATATCCTTCAAATTTAATCCATCATATTTTATAGAACATTGGTTTGCAACTTCTATAATATTAGATTGATTTTG
>MDTD01027171.1_pt1 | contig 12996 bp, 10 predicted proteins | sample 811221 | NCBI WGS metagenome assembly MDTD01 (sample SAMN05326646, study PRJNA326480) | marine metagenome | isolation source: seawater | place: Pacific Ocean: South West | collected 2011 | reverse complement strand
GTTCTCAGCGTAGGAAGTGCGATCCCTCGTAAGAATCTTGGGATCCTGCCCGAGGTGTTCGCAGAGTTCCTCGCCCGGGAGCCAGATTTTATGCTGGTGCGGGCTGGTGCGACCCTTCCCGCCGAATTGCGCGAGCGGTTCTGCCGCCTGTGTGGAAAAGAGCGCTTAATAGAGCTTGGCCGAATTCCTGATGAGATTCTGGTGCCGCTCTACCAGCACGCATCCATCTTCTTTTTCCCCTCACTCTACGAAGGTTTCGGATTGCCTGTGATTGAGGCGATGGCAGCTGGAACGCCCGTTGTCTGCAGTAATACGACAAGTCTTCCCGAGGTTGGTGGAGACGCTGCGATATATTTTGATCCAAATGTTCCTAGCCACGGTGCAGAGGCTCTTCTTGAAGCACTCTCGCAGGAATCAGAGCTCATCAGCAGGGGCTTGGAGCATAGTAGTCGTTACAGCTGGGACCGAACAATGGAAGGTCACCTCACCTGTTATCGAGAGCTTCTTGCATGAACGGAATGCTTTCAGAGCCTCCTGACCGCTCCACTGGTTTCGGGTTCAGTCCCGAGGTTTCAGATTGTTGGTTGTGATGAAGATCCTGCAACTATTTAATCGCTACCGGCATCGCGGCGGAGAGGAGAAGTCTGCGGAGCGGATTTTCAGGCATGCTGGTGAAGGGTTTGAGATTGATCGCCTCTGGTGGGATAGCCGGGACTGGGATGGCCCTGATGGCCCGGGGAAGCTGGGGCAGGTTCGCAAAATGTTTTGTAATGAGGATTCCGCCGCGGCCTTGCGGGAAAGGATTCAGAGTTTCGGACCTGACTGTTTACTTTGTCATAATTTATACCCGGTTGGATCTCCTTCGATCTACCGGGAGGCTCTGGCAGCAGGAGTCCCGGTGATTCAGTATGTCCACAATTTTCGGCCGTTTTCTGTTGGTGGAACACTCTGGACCGGCACACGTGTCGCAGAGGAGAGTCTAGGTGGTAATTACTGGGCAGAGGTAAGGACCGGGGCCTGGCAGGGATCCATTCTCAAGTCCGGTCTTTTTGCACTGGTTTTAAGGCGGTTACATAAAAGTGGATGGCTGGACGCGGTAAAGGGCTGGGTTGGGATCTCCGATTTCATGCATGATACCCTTCTTCGCGCGGGCTTGCCTCGCGAACAGGTGTTTGCCTTGCGGCATTCATGGGACTATCGGAAAACCGGGCCAGAGTGGAAGGACGAGGGCTACTATCTTTATCTCGCGAGATTGGTAAGGGAGAAGGGGGTGAGGACTCTGTTGGATTCATGGGAGAAATTAGAGGAGGCTCTGGGAGACTCGACTCCACTGTTAAAAGTTGGGGGAACTGGTGATGAGGAACAGTTGGTGCGGGCTGCGGCCGCTCGAAGTCGCAAGGTGGAATATGTCGGCTACGTTGATGGAGATGAAAAAGAAAAGCTGATCGCTGGGTGCCGGGCGATGCTTGCTCCTTCGGAATGGTGGGAGCCTCTCGGCTTGGTGACCTACGAGGCTTATGACCTCGGTAAGCCGATGCTGGCATCAGCTTCGGGAGGATTGACAGAGACCGTGGAGCACGGAGTGAGCGGTTTGCTGTACGAGAGTGGAAGCCCTGCGGCGCTCGCCGCAGTCGTGCAAAAGATGGAGGCAATGAGCCGGGATCAACGCTGGCAAATGGGCCTTGCTGGACGCGAGTGGCTCAAGGAGGAGGCGGATCCCACGGAATGGAAAGAGTGTTTCGAGAAAATCGTCAGGCGGGTTGTAGCACGAGCAAAACAGGCATCAGGCTAGTTCCCTCGCGCCTTAGAAAAGCCACACCTCTGAATCATGAGCAAATCGACAAGTATCTCTCGCCGAGCCCGGCTATGGGTTATGAAGCGGTGCCCAGAAACGTATGTGAAGCTATCCCGAGCTTACAATTCGCGGCTCTGGAAGAAGGAGCAACGGGGGCTGGAGGGAGAAATCATGCCTGCAGGGCCTCCAAGTGTCTTGTTCTACAGCTACTATCGATGTGGCTCCATGTTCCTTTCGCGGGCACTCGAGGAACTCGCGGTTGCCAATGGATTGGAGCACATTGATTACTGCAGCTATTTCGTCAAAGTCCACCCGGATCAAGGATCCCAACTTTTTGACAAGGTGACTCTGGCCAGAGCCTTTCATCCCAACGGATGCCACTATGGAACCTTGCGGAGGGCTTATCCTATCCCTTCCCATGAACTTTACCGCTCGGTCCTTTTGTTGCGAGATCCCAGGGACTGCCTCGTATCGCATTACTATTCAGTTCGAGACTCACACACCTTGAATAATCGGGGAAACTTGGAAGCTCGCAAAGAGGCGCTTCGAACCGACATAGATCAGTGGGTGCTCAGTAAGGCTGCCCAATACGCACAAGATTTTGAGCAATTCCATTCCCGGCTTGTTGGGAAGCCCGGCGTGCTTTTCCTGCGATATGAGGAAATGGTAACGGCTTTTCCTGATTTTCTCCGGAAGGTCGTCGCGCACACGGGGCTGGATCAAGATCAGGAGGCCGTTGCCCGTATACTTGAAGAAGCGGATTTCGAGGTTTCCGGGGAAAACCTGCTGTCACACAAACGGTCGGTCAAACCAGGGAATCACCTGAAAAAGTTGAAGCCGGAGACCATTGACCGGCTCAATGGAGCTCTGGCAGAGGTTCTGGAACTTTTTGACTACCGATGAATACGGATCGCGACGACTGAATTCTTGCCACCCCTGACCGTTCGGTCTTGGGTATGCCCCTCTCATGAGCAACCATTCCACTCTCTTTGACAAAGGTCATCGCGTGCCTCTTGCGGTCATGCTTTGTTGCGCTGTCTCTGTGATTGGATACCTCTATTTCGGGTTTGGTTATTCTACGGGATACATGTTCGAGAGATCGACCCTGTGGAGCAACATGAGGCAGGGCTACAGAATGGAGCAGGCAGAGTGGGCCTTTGGATATTTCGTGCCCCCCGTGGTGCTGATTCTCTTTTATGTGACCAGAAAGCGGTTCGCGGATATTATTCCTCGTCCAAGCTACCTTGGGCTCGTGGTTCTGGCGTTGGCGTGCTTCGTGTATTTTGGAGGCTACAAGGCGAATGAAAAATATGTTGGCTACTTTGCCGGCCAGCTTTTCGTTGCTGGCTTCGCCCTCTGGTTTCTCGGTCTCGAGTTTTTTAAGCGGGTATTCTGGTTATGGATTCTCTTTGGGCTAACTTGGCCGCTGGTGTTTTTAATCGAGCCCATTGCCAGCCCACTGCAGCTTCTCATGACCCGGTTGACCGAGGGCTATCTTAAACTAACCGGGGTTGAGGTCATTCGCTCGGGGACTTCCCTGTTTTCCCCGCCCACTGAGTCGCTGGCTGCCGGAGAAAGATTTTCGCTGGGAATTGCGGTGGCCTGTTCAGGTCTCCGGTCGCTTTTTGCTCTAGGCATGGTGAGCCTTCTCTATGGGTATATTTCCCTGAGGAAAGGATGGCACCGGCTCCTCCTCGCGGCCTGTGCGATCCCCTTTGCGGTTTTTGGCAATCTCGTAAGGATGCTCCTCCTGTATTATGGCACAATCTGGGTCTCCAAGGAGTTTGCTATCGGCTCTGACGATCACCCTTCGACGTTTCACACGGGAGCTGGGATTGCGGTGTTTATCGTTGCTCTCGTGTGTATGCTGGTGCTAGTCGAGGTTCTCAAACGGGGTCCAAAGTCTCTTGGAAGGAAACGTGTGCGATCTCGAATAGTCGGAGAGTCAACGGAAAAGCGGGAGGATGCTGCGGAATGATGACAACGAAACATGCCGCAGTTCGTAGTGGAGTCGCCCTGCTCCTCGTTTCCCTGACAATAGCTCTTTGTGTGCGCTTTCCAAACGCTGCGGAAAATTCGGCTGCGGGGATGATTTTGAAACTCCCTGGCCGAGACTCTGTCAGTGGACACGTGGGGTTTGCCAGGCCCGTGACCAAGGAAGAAAAGAAATGGCTGCCTGCGGATACCGGTATTCTTAAAATGCTTTATGTGCCGGTAGCGTCAAAGGTTTCAAACGAATCAGAGGCGACGGAGGTGGGAATCTCAGCAAGCCTGATTCTGAGTGGGACAGACCGGCGGAGCCTGCATCGGCCAGAAGTATGCCTCCGCGCGCAGGGTTGGAGGATTGCGGGCAAGGAGGTTGTGGACGTTTCGGTGGGAGACCAGAAGCTCAGTGTCACAGATTTTACGATCGTCAGGAAGCTCAATGAGAAGGACGGAACCATTCGGAATATCCGGGCTCACTATTTTTACTGGTGGATCGGGGCGAAGCGTTCGACCCCTTCTGATTTCGAGCGCATCCTGTTCACCGTTCTCGACAACATGTTTAAAAATATAAACAACCGTTGGGGATATCCCAGTGTGATGGTTTATGCCGAGCTGGAAGAAGGAATGACTCCAGAGGAGGTTGAAAATTCCGATGAGAAAGCACGGGCGCGGGCATTAAATTTTGTGCAGCAGTATGCCCCGATGTTTCAGAAATCCCTTGGTGCGATTGAGGATGAATGAAGGCCCTTCTCCGCAGGCTGCATGCGCCGGTATATGAGCGGCGGCAGAGGTCCCTCCTCCGCCTCATAGGTGGCTGTCTGCCTTCGGGCGAGTCCCTGCTTGATATCGGTTGCGGAAGCGGGACTCTTTCCAGCGCTCTGGCGAAGGAACGTGGTCTTGAAGCAAGGGGGTTGGAAACCCACCCACGTAAGCAGTGCGCGATACCAGTCGATCCATATGACGGAGAGACGATACCCCATGGGGACAACTCTTTCGATAATGTCCTTCTGGCCGACGTCCTGCACCACGAGGAGGACCCCTTACGTCTTCTCGAGGAGGCGTGCCGTGTCGCCGCCAAGAGGGTGATCGTCAAAGATCACAAGACCGGCTCGATTCTGGCTTGGCCTCGCATCAGCCTTATAGACTGGGCGGCAAATGCAGGATATGGGGTGCGCTGCCTTTACCGCTATCCTGACCTGAAGGGGTGGCATGATCTCTTCCATGAATCGGGCCTTTCGATTCACAAAGAGCTTAAATCACTCGATATTTACCCTTGTTTTCTCAACGCTATGTTTGGAAGGAGGCTCCAATATCTTGCAGTTCTGAATCCTGCTGCTCCATGATGAGAATACGTCGGTCTGGGACAATGCGCCTTGCTGCTTCCATAGTAGCGGTTTCATGGATTTGTCTGGAAATCTGGGCAGTGGGGCCCGTCATGCGCGAAAGCGATCAAGCTTCGCTTCTGGAAGGATCTCTTCGGCTGATCGCCAAGGACAGGGCGGTAGCCGCAAACGATAGCTATAACTATGACAAGCAGTATTTGTCATACTGGATCACCGCCGCATGGCTCAAGGTGCGTTTGGCTGGAGATCAGAGATCGATGGAAATAGTCCGAGAAGGCAACCTCCTCACCATCACCCTGTTTTCACTGGCTCTGCTTGCGGCAGTGTGGACTCGGAAAAGATGGTCGGGAGTGCAGGTTGCGGCTCTTTATGGAGCGCTCTTTACACCCGTTCTTTCCTTCTCTGGAGTGTTCCTCTCTCCCAACATGCTTTCGGCCTCTTTTCTACTCCTGCTTGCGGTGATGTTGCGTAATGACAGTGGGACATCAGAGAGACCTACGCCTCGAGGCGCTCAGTCAAGGGTCCGGGTTTGCCTCGTGGGAATACTTGCTTGGGCGGCTACTGCTACCCGCCAGGACGCTCTTTTGCTCATGCCTCTGCTGGCGCTCTTTGCGGCACAGGAGGAATCTGTCCGCGCGACCCTCCGGGATCAGCGGGTACAGGCCATGATCATTGGCACGGTTTTTGCCATTATTCTTGGACTGCTGCTGAGTGAGAAGTTTGCAGTCTTACCAGCTCCATTTTTTGTTCTCCCCACTTTCTTCGCCTTTGTCGGAGGAGGTCTGGGAGCGCTTCTTCTCCTGGTAATCATCTTTGCGATTGGTCTTGTGTCCAAAGGATCGTTCTTTCGTGCTTTCATGGCTCTGTCAGTGCTGCTTCCGCTGATTTTTTACGGGTGCGTGCTCTACACGCCTCGCCATCTTTTTCTGCCAGCGCTGGCAATCCTCCTCACGCTCTTTTCAGACCGCGGCCGTGATTGCTGGAATAGCCTGGCTCAGAGGCGATGGGGCCGGCTGGCAGTTCTCATCACTCTGCTAGGGACTGCACTGCCGTGGGTGTTCGGGGTGCGGATGGCCGGTTGGAAACAGGCAACCGTGGTTACGTCTGCTCCGACCCTATATCCTTCGACGGATGGGTTCTGGCCGATGGGGTCCTACGCTGAGTTTCTTGGCCGACTGGCCAATGGCGCGAAAGATCCCGTGGACCACAATCAGCGAGTTTGGGGGGCGTGGAGTAAAATCACACCGGAAGATCTTCCCCCGGGGAAGGGGGCTGTGCTCAGTAGCGGACTTGTTTCCTATGGGTCCTTTCACCTCGCACTTTTTGGAAGGGAGAAGGCGTCTTCTGTTCGGGATGCGGATTATGTTCTTTTTGACGAAAGAACCCTTGGGAAGAGGCAGCGAGGAGTGAATGCTACCGAGGGGTCAAACCGTTCTACCCTGCTCTCATTGCTTGGGAAAGGCCACCTCCGACCATTAGGAGGCGATATGGGTGAGCGCGTTTTCCTCTGGACCCGTGGAATGAAACCTACCCCTGATCGGCAGCCGGACCATGGAGTTAGCATCAAGCTCGCTCTACATGACTACTTCAATGGCAATGATTTCATGGTGCGTCCCTGGGGGGAGGAGCGGTGGAAACTCAAAGAGCTGTCAGGGCATCGAGGGGTTGTTGTGGCTCGAGAAAGAAGTGCCCTCGAGAGGCTGGCAGGGAGTCTCGACGACCTGCGGGATCTAAAGGAGTATGGGAACTCATACGACCCTGCGACCTGGTGGACGGTCCCGATCACTGCGAGACAATGGAACAGTTTGGCTGAAGGTTCGGTGCCCGGAATGAAGAATCTGTGGGTGGCATTCGGGGCGCTGCCGAATTTTATGGATGTGGGGAAGTATGCGGGAGCAGGGTCGAGTCGTTGAGCACGAGAATGATGGTCGGGAAAATAGTGTGCCTCTATCAGGGATTTTAATGTCAGGAACAACAACAGCATTGATTCGAACTCCGATCTGCAGGTGGCTGGTTTCCCTGCGTGTGAATCACTGGACGAAGAGTGGATTCTGTTTGGCGGCTCTTCTTTTTCACGGAGCGGTCTTTGATGGCTCAGCCTGGTTTGCAGTCTTACCTGCGGCGATTTGTTTCTGCCTGATTTCCAGCGCGGTTTATCTGGCAAACGATATTTTCAATCGAAAGGAAGATAGCTGTCACCCTGACAAACGGAATCGGCCGATCGCAGCTGGTCACATAGCCGTTAGGGCGGCGTGGGCTGTAGTAATCGCGTTGGTCGCCACTGCACTTGGTCTTTCATTCGTGTTCTACGGCGGAGGCAGTGTGACCCAGGTAATAATCGCGTATTATTTACTCTCATGGCTGTATTCCTTCTGCCTTCGGGGCCTCCCGCTTGTGGATGTCCTTGTCATTGGGCTTGGATTTGTCGCCCGGGTTGCAGCTGGGGCGTTCGCTCTTCAGAGTTTCGATTTTACGGCCCATCCCACCGGATGGCTCGTGGGATGCACCTATTTCCTCGCACTTCTTCTGGGTTTTGGGAAAAGAAAGGGAGAGTGGTTGCTTATGGAGAGCGCGGGCATGGCTCTTGGTTCAACACGGCGGGCTCTGCGGGGATACACTGCAGAACTTCTGAACGTTCTAATTGGGTGCAGTGCGTTATTCGCTGGGTCCATTTACGTGGCCTACTGTCTCAGCAGGTCGGATAGAATGCCCTTCATCTTAACGGCTGTCCCAGCCCTGTGGGGATTGCTGAGCTACCTGAAGCTGGCGTGGGGATCGACCGCCGTGGAGACTCCGGAGTATTTGCTCCTGCGAAGCCGAAGCCTTTTAATCTCTCTGGTAGGCTGGTTAGTTTTAGTTGGTTGGTTTACTGCAGTTCGCTGAGACCGCTGACTCATCTGTTTGAAGGTGCCGAAGTAATGAAAAATCGAACGTTTCAAGAGCAACAGAAGGAAAGCAAGTGGCTTTCCTGGTCTGCGTTGATTTGTCTGATGGCAGGGTGGCTCGTAGCCGTTCTCATTGGCGGAGGGCTCGAGCTCCACCGTAGCGCTGTGGCTGTTCCCTTGGTCGGGCTGGCTGCACTTCTGGGGCTGACGGATGCGATTCGATCTGGTCGGGCGATAAGCTTGCCTCTGCTCATTGGGGGCGGGCCTGTGCTTTTGTATTTCGCGGCCAGAGCGATCTTCTCCGAGGTCTGGGACCTTGGTCGCCATGACCTTCACCTGCTCAGCATGGCATGGCTGACTCTGGCAACGGTGTCGACGTGCGCGATTGGTCGTCGTGAGCGACTCGTTGTGTTTGTTGGGATTGTTGGTGTGCTGGGAATGCAGCTGCTCGCTGGGCTTTACCAATACTTCTTCGATCCGGGTTTCACTTTCTTTCGACACCAGCGTCCCAGTAGCGAGGGTGTGAGTGGTCTTTTCTGGCAGTGGAACAACCTGGCAGGGCTTCTCGCCATCACAATGCCGCTGTGTGCCGGTCTCGTGCTCTGCAGGCCCTCGTGGATACAGAGGGGGCCTCTATTACTTCTTGTCCTTCTCGGGATCTGGCTTGCATGGTTAACCAGATCCCGTGCCGGTTTTGCGGCCATGACGGGGGGGATTGGTTGTGCCTGTGCGATTTTGGTTTTCTTGCGGGTAAGAAGCCGGGATCTGGGCGCATGGGTTATAGGATGTGTAGCTTTTGCCGCTCTCGGACTGGTTGCGCTTGCCGTCGTCATGCTCTCAACGTCAGCGCTGAGTGAGGAGCGAGGTCAGGACTCGGACGTCGGAAATCTCCTCGGCTCAAGTTCGCGGCTAGGGCTTGCAGCGGTTGCTTTTGAAATCTGGCAGGAGAAACCTTTGTTCGGTAACGGAAGTCAGAGCTATCGGTATCTTGCGGTCCAGCATTGGGATACGGATATTCCCAGCTGGGTGAATGACCCGGAGCTTGCCCATAGTGAATATCTCCAGGTGCTGTGCGATTACGGAATGGCAGGTCTTATTCTCATAGTTGGATTCCTGTTGATCGTTGTCGTAGGAGCGGTGGTGAGAATTTCCCGGAGTGGCTCAGAGGGGTCCTCTCTCGAGCGAGGTCTGGGAGCAGGCTGTGTTGGGGCCATGGCAGGCGGAATGCTTCATGCCGCTTTTGATTTCCAGACACATCTCCTTCCTATTCTAATGCTCGCTGCGCTAGTGACGGGATTACTGTTCCCCTCACCTGGGGTTATCCGTGCGACCTCAGTAAAGCTTATCCACGGGACGCTCGTGGTTCTCATGATCTCTCTGGGAATATTTGCTACCGGCAAAGAAACTCTGCACATGGGTCAATGGCTCAAGTGGGAGAAAGAAAGGGCGACGAATTACGAGGTGGGCCTTGCCGAGTTGCCGCGATTGCGCCAGCTCGTGGAAGAAAGCCCTCATTACTTCTCTGCAGAATTATATGGGCGCCTCCAGTTGAGTGTCTATGCACGTACGCCGGAGGAGCTTCGCTCTGAGATGGGGGTGTGTCTGCAGGAAGCCCGCTGGGGCTTGGAGATCGCGCAGAGGCGCCATCCTCAGGATGCCCGCGCTCTGGTTGAGCTTGGACTCGTTTATGATTTGCTCGGAAATTTTGATAAAGCTGCTGATGTCCACCGGGAAGCAATCCGGGTCGCTCGACGAAGAGAGCGCAAGTTTGGTGCCTTCGCAGGGCTTTCTCATCATCTCGCTCTTCGAGGCAAAGAGCTTTGGTATAGTCGCAGGCCTGAGAAAGCTCTCGGCTGTTTTCTGCTCTCAAGGGAATACCTCGAGCTCTCGATTCGCCGAGGGTACCGGTTCAGTCAGCCGCAGGAATTCCGGCAGAGACGGGAAATTCTGGGATTCTATATAAAATCATTGCAGGATGGAAAAATCCGGCCTGACCTTCCGGACGATATCCTCAACCGGTTTCCTAGGCCGGCTGACCCCGAACAAGAGTGATGGCCCAAGGACGCAAAGAAGCGCTTTCAGTACAAGCACTGCAGTTTGCCGATGCCGCACTGGTCTATCTGGCGTTTGTCATCAGCGCCTCAGTCCGGGAGGATCTCCTGAGAACTCTCATAAAATGGGGGGTATGGCCCGGAGGGGGTAATCCGGTCGAAGTCGGACTTGCGGACCTGATTCCCTTGTTGGTCGTTATTGTGCCCCTTACTCCGGTTGCACTGGGAGCCTTTGGGTTTTACCGGCATCCTTTGCGCAAACGTATCAGGGATTCATTATCCCAGATGTTTAAATCCCTCATTATTGTTGGAGTGGTTGTAGGGGCATTAGTGGTGTTTTTGAAACTTGGCGACACTCCGAGGCTTACGCTGGGTGTAGCAGTTCCCATCGCGGTGTGTCTTGTGCTGGCCCGGGAGGGAATGGTTCGAAGCTTCGTCCTGCATTCCGTGCGAGCAGAAGACGCAAAGGAAGCGGTCATCTATGTGGGATCGAAGGAGGCTATCACAGAGTTTGAGGCAAGCCTGTCGTCTGAGGTTCTCGCTCAATATAAGGTGGTGGCTCACTATCACCCCACCGAAAGCAGCCCTGATAACTTCAGCAGCTTGCTTAAGAATGAATCAGTCGCACGGGCGATTTTTGCTCCCAAGCAGACCGAGTTTGGCGAACTGGCAGAGCTGATCGAGATTTGTGAACTGCAGGGTGTAGAGGCTTGGATCTCAGCAGGATTTCTCCAGGCGCAGGTGGCACGACCGGATTTTGACAGCATGGGAGGAAATCCAATGCTGGTTTTACGTTCGACTCCGGAGCTGTCATGGGCCCTATGGATCAAGACCATGGTCGATGTTGCTCTGTCCGCTCTTGTCCTTGCGATTTCTCTCGTCCTGATTTGGTGGTGGGTCGCTCTGGCCATCAAGATAAGTAGCCCTAGGGGTCCAGTCTTCTTCCGACAGAAAAGAGCAGGACGCCATGGAAAGCCTTTCACGATGTGGAAATTCCGGACGATGCATCCGGGTGCGGAATCCCAACTTGATGCCGTCAAGGAGTCGGAGGGAAATGAAATGTCAGGCCCCGTTTTCAAGCTCGAGAAGGATCCAAGGGTCTTCAGGTTTGGCAATTTTCTTCGTCGAACCAGTATCGACGAACTGCCCCAGATCCTGAATGTCTTGCGCGGGGAAATGAGCCTCGTGGGTCCGCGCCCCCTCCCTACCTATGAGGTTGAACAGTTCGCCAAGTCGGAGCATCGGCGTCGTCTAAGTGTGAAACCCGGAATTACCTGCCTCTGGCAGGTTGAAGGCAGGAATAAGATTACCAACTTTGATGAGTGGGTGAGACTGGACCTTGAATATATCGACAACTGGTCTCTGGGTCTCGATCTCAAGATACTTCTCCGGACCATCCCTGTGGTGCTTCTGAGACGGGGGAGCAGGTGACGGTCCAACAATCCTGAAATTTCAGACCGGAGTGCAGGCTCCGACCGATTCTACTCGCCCTGTGCGCCCGAAACTAATAACCAAGGTGCCCCCACCAACTTCATGAAACTTCTCACCGGGAACGCCCACCCTTCCCTCGCCCAGGGAATCGCTGACCAGATAGGAAGCCCTTTGGCCAAGGCGGAGGTTAGTAGTTTTCCTGATGGAGAAACATACGTCAGGATCGATGAAAATGTTCGCCGGCAGGACGTGTTCCTTATTCAGCCAACGTGCCCGCCGACAAATCAGAACCTCATGGAGCTGCTTATCATGGTTGATGCCGTTCGCCGTGCCAGCGCCGAGCGAATAACGGCAGTGATTCCATTTTTTGGCTATGCGCGGCAGGACCGTAAGGATAAGCCACGCGCCCCAATTACAGCGAAGCTGGTTGCCAATCTAATAGAGGCTGCTGGTGTTGACAGGGTGCTCACCATGGACCTGCATGCCGCTCAGGTGCAGGGGTTCTTCGATATTCCGGTTGACCATCTCTACGCCAAACCGGTCCTGCTCAAGCATCTGCGTGAACAGCGCAAGAACTACGATCGGGAGCTCACCGTGGTTTCGCCCGACGTGGGAGGGGTCAAGATGGCAAGAAGCTACGCGGATGTCCTTGGGGCGGAACTCGCAATCGTCGCGAAGCAGAGAATCTCTGCGACTGTGGTAGAACCGATGAAGCTCATTGGAGAGGTTGAGGGGCGCGATGCGATCATTGTGGACGATATGACGGAGACGGCAGGAACCCTGTGCGCTGCTGCTGAGACTCTCAAGAGTAACGGAGCGGGGCGGATTTTCGCAGGGGTCTCTCATGCAGTTCTCGGGAATCTCGGTTGCGAGCGGATCATGGATTCTGCAATAGATGAGCTGATTACTACGAATTCTACCCCTCCTCCGCCCGATGCCTGTCGCTCGAAGGTGACTTCTCTGGACATCGCAGGGCATCTCGGAGAGGCGATCCTCAGGATTCACAATGGAAAATCGGTTAGTTCTCTCTTTGACATCGACGGTGGATCCGTGTAGCTAACCGCCCCCCAGCTGAGCGGAAAACGCTCTCTGGGAGCAACAAACCTTGCAGAAAAATGGCTAAAACGCACTCACTCAGAGCGGAAGATCGGAAGCGCACCGGCAGTGGTGTGCTTAAGCGCATGCGCCGGGAAGGGTTCATCCCCTCCGTGGTATATGGTGGCGGTTCTGAAAATCGGAATGTCAAGGTGAGTGCCAAGGGGGTTCGTGAAATGTTGGCCGACACTGCGTCTACCAACGTTTTGGTTGACCTCGAACTGGATGGTGGGAGCAACCAGCTAGCCTTCCTCAAGGACCTCCAGCACGACCCGCTCAGCGGAAAGGTCTTGCATGCTGATTTCATTGCTGTCGACGACAAGACTGAGATCACGGCACAGATACCCGTCTCGCTTGTGGGCGAAGCGGTAGGAGTGAAGCTTGGCGGCCAGCTGGAACAGATGATCTAT
>MDTD01067102.1_pt1 | contig 12999 bp, 10 predicted proteins | sample 811221 | NCBI WGS metagenome assembly MDTD01 (sample SAMN05326646, study PRJNA326480) | marine metagenome | isolation source: seawater | place: Pacific Ocean: South West | collected 2011 | reverse complement strand
TCCTCACATAAATCATTTAATGCGCTCCATAATCTTTTAGGATTTCTCAAATGATTGAGCAAGCCATAATGACCAATAATAAATTTATCATTTGTCTTGCCTATATTCTGAAAATCATCTTCATCATAACCATTAGTTAATAACTCTACACGCTCTGCCCCTAACCTTTTTAAATCTCTAGCCCAAGTTTCACTGACAGTTAAAGTAACATCAGCATTTTGCAAAACACTTCTCTCTAATCTCTTATGTTTTCTTCTCGCTAAATATGATAAATGAAAGGTATCTAACAAATCGTATTCACTCCAAGGATCTCGAAAATCTGCAATCCAATTTAAATTAGGAAACTCTTCTTTAAGACCTAAGCCTATTAAGTGCATAGAATGAGGAGGGCCAGTAGTAATAATATGTGATATTTTATGTTCTTGAATTTTATTACTCAAATATGAAATAGAAGGTTTTACCCAATATACTTTAGGATCAGGAATAAAAAAATTACCTCTTACCCAATTTAACAATCTATTTCTAAATGATTTCTGGTCTAAAATTACACCTGAGGTTTGAATATGTTTCTTTCCTTTTCCTAATAATTCATCTTTTAATGTATATGGCTCCCAAATTGAAGTTTTCCAAACATCAACCTCTGAAGGTATATTTGCTGATAATTTTTCATCTTCTACCTCAAAATATGGGTTTTTAGGAGTATAAATAATAGGTTTCCAATTATTTTGAGGTAAATATTTTGCAAATTTCAACCATCTTTGAACACCTGACCCTGCAGAAGGAGGCCAATAGTATGAGATAATTAAAACTTTATTCATTAGGATTTCAACTCCTTAAAAGACACAAAAACTAATAATAATAAAAGAATAATAGAAGAAGCTAATGAGAGTGACTCCCCTATATTATAAGATGCAGGTTCAAATTTAAATTCAATAATATGATTACCGGCAGGTATCTTCATTCCTCTTAACACATAATTAACTCTAAAATGTGGATAGAGTACATCATCAATATATGCATTCCAACCTTTCTCATAATAAATCTCTGAAAAAACAGCAATACCATCACTTGTAGATTTTGAATCATATTTTAAATAATTAGGCTTATATTCAAGTAAAGAGATTGTTCCTTTATTACTGGAAAGATTAGTAATTAACTGATCTTTGAAACGTTCATCAACAACTGCCATATTTCTAACATCAAGTCCATTTAAAGCAGCAATTTCACTATCAGCATTAGGTACTACATTGACAGCACTTACAAACCACGCATTACCCATAGCATTAATATTAGTCTCCACGCTTCCTTGTTTATTAATTATATACTTTGTATTTAGCATGTTGATTACAGAAGAATTCTCTTTTGTAATATGATAATCTATAAGTTCCTGATAACGCTTTAATTTAGCTCCATGATATCCTCCTATTGACTTATGAAAATATGAGGTATTAGCATCATTAAAAGTATTAGCAGCCTTATTATGAACTCTAAAATGCGGAAAATCTGGATATGATTTGAAATCAAAACCTTCTTTATTATAAATAATTTTATCAGCCTGTGTCGGTTTATAAGGTGTCTTTACTTTTGATTTTCTCACAAAATGATCATTATGTAGATATCTTTTATTGACAGTCCACATATCAGATAAAACTAATACTCCCACAATCAGAATAACATATTGTTTTTTTATTTTATTCTTCAGAAAAATCCATAGGAGTCCAAAAGCTAAAGAAATAAAAACAAAAGATCTCCAAGCGTCCATACTTAATAAATGAGCTCTGTCAGCAACTAAGCCATCTAAAAAACCATTTGGAATTTTAACATCTGGAGCTAAAGGCCTAAAATCACTCTCTGAAAGAAAATCAAAAAAAATAGAAGGCATTAAAGCAAAAATAAGAGTTATACCTCCTGTAATATAAAAAGCTATTTGTAATGATTTCTTTTTCCCTTCTTTATCAATATTTAAAAAATTATCTAATACTATAAAAGCTAATAAAGGTATAGTGAATTCTGCTATAATTAAAATCATAGATACTGCTCTAAATTTATTATAGCCAGGAAAATAGTCTAAAAATAATTCTGTTAAGGGCATAAAGTTTTTTCCCCAAGCAAGCATAATAGACATAATAGTAGCTAATAAAACCCAAATTCTAATATCAGATCTCAAAAACAATAAAGCTAAAACAAACAAAAAGATAACAATAGATCCTGAATAAGTTGGCCCTGAAGTAAAAGGCTGATCACCCCAATAAGATGAAGATTTCTGTGCTAATGCATTTGCTATTTGTTTATTTCTAAATTGTCGTAAGAAATCTAAAGTTTCTGAATCATCTTCTAAAGAGAATACACTATTTGAACTACTCCCTCCATGAAAATTAGGAATCAAGAGAGTAAAAGTCTCTGCAACACCATAACTCCAAGCTGTAGCATAATCCTTATCTAAACCTGATGTTTTATTATCTAGATTATTTGTCAATTCAGATTTCCCTCTTGTACTATCTTTACCATATTCCATAGTAGTAGAAAGTCTAGTAAGCGATGTTCCTGAAGCTAATAATGCTGCAATTAATAACACTGCAGAACGTTTTAGAAAATCAACTAAATTATTTGTCTTTATTGACTTTACTAATTCCGTAAAACCTATAAATAATAATATTAGAATCAAATAATACGTAATCTGCAAATGATTAGCATAAAGTTCTAATGCAACTGTAAGGGCAGTCAACACACCTCCTAACAACATTTTTCCTCGATAAGTATAAAGAACTGCAGCAATAACCATAGGCATATAAGCAATCGCATGTGCTTTTGTCATATGACCAGCCTGAATAATAATAAAAAAGTACGAAGAAAATGCAAATGCAATAGCACCAATAGCTGAAATACGATAATCTACTTTTAAAGATAACAGTAAAATATAGAAACCTAATAAGTATAAAAACAACATATTAGCTGGTCTGGGTAATCCTAAAGAAAGTATAGAAGGCACATACTGTATAAGATTACCTTTATATTTTGTAGAAATCTGATAAGCTGGCATTCCTGAAAACATAGAATTAGTCCAAAGTGGCTCTTCACCTGTTGATTCTCGAAAATCTACAACCTCCTTACTCATACCTTTCCAATGAGTAACATCCATCATATTAAGCATCTTACCTTGAAGTAAGGGAGATAAATAAGTTAATGAAATAACCAAAAATAAAAGTATAATTATAAAATGTGGTGTTATTTTTTTTATGTTACCCATAATATAGTATTTTAATCTTCTATTTCTTCAAAATCTACATAATCACCAATATCTTTAGATTGTTTGCGTGAATTATTAGTTTTTTCAATAGTTATTTTACCTTCTTTCTGAACAGTATCTTCTGATCGTGTATATTGCTTATGAAATTGATCTTTAAAACGATCTTGCATCTTTATTGTTATGTTTCTTAATAATATTGGAGCTAAAATTCTTACTAATACTTTGACAAGATAATAAATAAATAAAAACCAACATAAAAATTTTAGAAAAGCTAACATTCTATCTACTTAAATATAAATTTCTTTCAGAATATACTTTAGTAAAATAATCATCTTGTAAATCATCAATAAAATAAATTGCTTCTCCTGTTGATTTCATTTCTGGCCCTAATTCTTTATTTACATTAGGAAACTTATGAAACGAGAAGACAGGAACCTTTATTGCATAACCATTCTTAGTAGGTTTAAAATTAAAATCTTTTATCTTCTTCTTGCCCAACATTACCTTTGTTGCATAATTAGTATAAGGTTCTTTATATGCTTTAGCAATAAAAGGCACCGTTCTAGAAGCTCTAGGATTTGCCTCAATAACATATACTTTTTCGTCTTTAATAGCAAACTGAATATTAATTAAACCCACTGTTTCTAACGCTACAGCTATTTTATTTGTAATATCTATCATTTGCTGACGCACATTATCACTTAAGTCAAAAGTAGGTAATACAGCATACGAATCGCCAGAATGAATACCACAAGGTTCAATATGCTCCATCATACCAATTATATACACGTCTTTTCCATCACAAATAGCATCTGCCTCAGCCTCAATTGCCTTATCAAGATAATGATCTAAAAGAACTCTATTACCTGGAATATCTTTTAATAGATTAACAATATGATGTTCTAATTCTTCTTCATTAATCACAATTTTCATTCCCTGACCTCCAAGCACGTAAGATGGTCGAACAAGTATTGGGAAATTTAAAGATTTAGAAATTTCTAATGCTTCTTCTGCAGTTTCAGCAACTGCAAATTTTGGATATGGGATATTATTCTTTTCAAGCAATTCTGAAAATCTACCTCTATCTTCTGCGACATCCAATGCATGATATGAAGTCCCCATAATCTTAATACCATAACGCTCAAGTTTCTCAGCTAATTTAAGGGCAGTTTGCCCTCCTAACTGAACAATTACACCTTCTGGTTTCTCATGACAAATAATATCATAAATATGTTCCCAAAAAACAGGTTCAAAATATAGTTTATCTGCAGTGTCAAAATCAGTAGAAACAGTCTCAGGATTACAATTAATCATAATAGTTTCATAACCACACTCCTTAGCTGCTAAAACACCATGTACGCATGAATAATCAAACTCTATACCTTGTCCTATTCTATTTGGACCTGATCCAAGCACAATAATTTTTTTATTATTAGTTACATCACTTTCATTTTCAGCAAACTCACAGCCATCTTCTTCTTTATTCATTTCAAAAGTAGAATAGTAATATGGTGTTTCTGCTTTAAATTCAGCAGCACACGTATCTACTAGTTTATATACTCTCTTAATATTACAAGCATTTCTTCTATCATAGACAGCACTCTCTAAACAATTAACTAAATATGCAATCTGTCTATCAGCATAACCCTTCATCTTAGCTTCTAAAAGAAGATCTTGAGGAATATCATCTATAGTATATTTCTCAATCTCTCTTTCAAGAACTAAAAGCTCTTCTATTTGATGTAAAAACCAATAATCAATCTTAGTTATATCATGTATTTTCTTAGTAGGAATACCTATACGCATTGCATCATACACTCTAAATATTCTGTCCCCACTTGCATGTTTTAATTCATGTAAAATAACATCTTGATCTGTTTTTCCTTTTCCATCAGCTCCTAAACCATTACGACCTATTTCCAAAGATTGACATGCTTTCTGTAATGCTTCTTGAAAAGAACGACCAATAGACATTACTTCACCAACTGACTTCATTTGTAATCCCAGTTGAATATCTGAACCTTTAAATTTATCAAAATTCCATCTTGGTATTTTAACAACAACATAATCCAATGTAGGTTCAAAGCAAGCAGATGTTGTTTTTGTAATCTGATTATTTAATTCATCTAAAGTATATCCTACTGCTAATTTAGCAGCTATTTTTGCAATAGGATAACCTGTTGCTTTTGATGCTAATGCAGAAGAACGGGATACTCTGGGGTTAATTTCAATAGCAATAATATCCTCAGAAGAATCTGGATTTACAGCAAACTGCACATTACAACCTCCTGCAAATTCACCGATAGAACGCATCATCTTAATTGCCATATCTCTCATTTTTTGATATGTTGTGTCTGATAATGTCATTGAAGGAGCTATAGTAATTGAATCTCCTGTATGAATCCCCATTGGATCTAGATTTTCAATATTACAAATGATAATAACATTATCATTATCATCCCTTAAAAGCTCTAATTCATATTCCTTCCAACCTAAGACTGCTTTATCAATTAACACTTCATGTATTGGAGAAGCATGTAATCCTTTTGATAATAAATCCTCAAATTCCTTCTTAGTATGTACAAATGAAGCCCCACTTCCTCCTAATGTAAAAGAAGGACGTATCACAAGAGGGAAGCCTAACTCTTGTGCAATCGCCTTACCTTCTAAGAAAGAAGTTGCAATTTTAGCTGGAGCCACTGGAATATCAATCTCTCCCATTAGTTTACGAAATTGCTCTCTATCTTCTGTAATATGAATGGCTGATATATCAACACCTATAATATCAACATTATACTTCTCCCAAATACCCTTCTCATCTACTTCTATACAAAGATTTAAAGCTGTTTGACCACCCATTGTAGGTAAAACAGCATCTATATGTCGTTCTTCTAATATATCAACAATTGAATCAACAGTTAAAGGTTTTAAATAAATATGATCTGCAACCACCTCATCAGTCATAATAGTAGCTGGATTTGAATTAATCAAAGAAACTTCTATACCTTCTTCTCTTAATGATCTTGAAGCTTGTGAGCCAGAATAGTCAAACTCACATGCTTGACCAATTACTATAGGACCACTACCAATGATTAGTACTGACTTTAATGAATTGTTTCTAGGCATTATATAAAATTTTAAGTGCGAATTTAGAATTTTTAATTTCTTTATTATTTCTGTTTACCAATTAGATATTAACAACTATCTAATTTTATCAACGTAAAAAAAAAGTGCTGCTTATGCAACACTTCTATTTATAATTTAAAAAATAAACCCTATTTATGTTTAATCTCATCTGAAACTGTCAGTCTAGATCTTCCCTTTGCTCTTCTTCTAGATAATACCTTCTGACCATCAGCGGTAGACATTCTATCCATAAAACCATGTTTATTTTTCCTTTTTCTATTTGATGGTTGAAATGTTCTTTTCGGCATAATTTTATCTATTTAAAAATTCTACGGTGCAAATATAATATGTTTTTCTATCTTATTTAAGAAGTTAGTATAAAATTATCACTCTATATAGAATAATTTAATCAACTATATAATTAGTGTTTTTTTAATATAAGTTCTATGCTCTCTGGATTAAAAAACATAACGTTCCTGAAACCTTTGCAATATATATCTACAAAAATATGTGTATTGTTAACTTAACACATAGAATAAAAAAAAGCCAACACTCAGTGTTGGCTTTAAATTAGTAATTACACATAAGCTGGATTCTGTTCTCACAAAAAGAGTGCTATCATTTATCTAGGATGATGATTACTCATCACCTCAAGCTACCTCCCCCTCAAGAAAAAGCGAGCCACTTTTAAATCCTGATATACATGGTATTGCACCACATAGAGTTTACCTGATTTCACTACAGCCTAACTGTACTTCCTTTCTGTTGCACTAGTCCATACCTCACGGTAGACGGATGTTATCCGCTATGCTGCTCTACGGTGTCCAGACTTTCCTCTTTAATAAATTAAAGCGATAGCATCAGTAATTACCGTTACAAAGATAAATAATAGATTAAATTAATAATCTTAGAATATGACATAAGTAAATTAAGTATTTTTGTAGCCATGAAATTTAAAATTTTAAAAGAAGATAAAACATCAAAAGCAAGATTAGGAGAAATAAAAACTGCACATGGAAAAATTAAAACTCCTATATTCATGCCAGTAGGTACTGCAGGAAGCGTAAAAACAGTACATCAACATGAACTTTTAAAAGATACAAAGTCACAGATTATTCTATCAAATACATACCATCTATATTTACGACCTGGACTAGATGTTATTAAAAAAGCAGGAGGAATACATAAATTTATTGGATGGAAAAAACCTTTACTAACTGATAGTGGAGGATATCAAGTATACTCATTATCAAGAAAAAGAAAAATTAATGAAAAGGGAGTGAAATTTGAATCACATATTGATGGTAGCTATCATTTTTTACACCTGAATATGCAATTGATGTTCAAAGAACCATAGGAGCAGATATAATAATGGCATTTGATGAATGTACTCCATATCCATGTGAATATGGATATGCAAAAAAATCAATGGATATGACTCATAGATGGTTAAAGAGATGTTGTAATCGTTTTGACCAAACAAAAGAAGAACATAACTACAAGCAAACATTATTCCCTATAGTACAAGGAAGCATTTATAAAGATTTAAGATTAGAGTCAGCAGAAAAAATTGCCGAATTTCAAAGAGATGGAAATGCTATAGGGGGATTATCAGTTGGTGAACCACATGATATTATGTATGAAATGACAGATATAGCCTGTTCCGTTCTGCCTTGGGAAAAACCAAGATATTTAATGGGAGTGGGCACTCCAATAAATTTACTTGAGAATATTGCATTAGGTGTAGATATGTTTGATTGTGTAATGCCCACTAGAAATGCTAGAAATGGAATGCTATTTACCAGTCAAGGAACTATTAACATAAAAAATAAAAAATGGGAAAAAGATTATAGCATGTTAGACCCTTCAGGAACATCTTTTGTAGATAACATGTATACCAAATCTTATGTCAGACACCTTTTTAAAAGCAATGAGATATTGGGAAAACAAATAGCTACTCTACACAATATTCGTTTTTATATATGGTTAATGGAAGAGGCACAAAAACAAATAAAATTAGGCTCGTTTACAAAGTGGAAGAGCAAAATGATAAAAGCATTAGGCAATAGACTATAAATGAATAAAATAGATATTTATATCATCAAAAAGTTTTTAGGAACCTTTTTTTTCATCCTGAGTCTCATAATAATAATTGTCATAATATTTGATATATCTGAAAAAATTGATGAATTCCTAGAACATAAATTAAGCGTAAAGATTATATTAAATGAATATTACCTTCATTTTATTCCTTATTTTACTAATCTATTTAGCCCCTTATTTATCTTCATATCTGTCATCTTTTTTACATCAAAGATGGCTAATAATACAGAAATTATCGCAATATATAATAGTGGAATGAGTTTTAATCGACTATTAAGACCCTTCTTAATATCCTCAATAATATTAGCTGCTCTTTCTTTTGTTTTAGCGTCATTTTTTATACCCCCATCTAATAAAAAAAGAATAGAATTTGAAAACAAATATTTAAAAAATAATTATTCACTATATGCTAAAAATATTCATCTTCAAATACAGCCGGGGCAATATATTTATGTAGATAATTTTAATCACAACAGAAATATTGGTTATAAATTTACGCTAGAAAACTTTAAAGATGGTCAACTAACATCTAAACTAAAAGCAAATTATGTGGAGTTTGACACTATTACTAAAATATGGAGTATTAATAACTACGAAATAAGAATATTTAATACAAATGGACAGACTGTAGAAAAAGGAAGTAATATTGATACAATAATTAATCTAAAACCTTCTGATTTTAGAAAATACAAAAAAATAGTAGAAACTATGAATATATTTGAACTTCATCAATTTATAAAACAAGAAGAAATTAAAGGAGGAGAAGAAATTATATATCATAAAATTGAGAAAAATAAAAGAATAGCTTTCCCTTTTGCATCTATTATACTTACTCTAATCGCAGTAGCAATATCTAGTAAGAAAATCAGGGGAGGTGTTGGCGTCAATCTTGGATTAGGCATATTAATTGCATTTAGCTATATTCTTTTTATGCAAATTAGTACCACATTTTCTACAAATAGCAATCTTAGTCCAATGTTAGCAGTATGGATTCCAAATATAATCTTCTTATTAGCAGCAATTATACTCCTAAAAAAAAGCAATAAATAACCTAATCTTTTCTGATTCTTCTATATTTTATGCGTTTTGGAGAGATATCTCCTAACCTTTTTCTACGATTCTCTTCATAATCAGAAAACCCTCCCTCAAAATATACCACATTAGAATCTCCTTCAAAAGCTAGAATATGGGTGCATATTCTATCTAGAAACCATCTATCATGTGAAATAACAACGGCACAACCAGCAAAATTCTCTAAACCTTCTTCAAGCGCCCTTAAAGTATTTACATCTAAGTCATTCGTTGGCTCATCTAACAATAAAACATTAGCCTCTTGTCTTAAAGTCATTGCTAAATGTAAACGATTACGTTCTCCTCCTGATAAAACACCAACTTTCTTATTCTGATCTGAACCATTAAAATTAAATCTTGCAACATAAGCCCTTGAATTTATAAATCGTCCTCCAACTTTTACTTCTTCTTTTCCATCAGTAATTTGCTCCCAAATTGTTTTTTCCATATCAATTTGAGCATGTTTTTGATCAACATATGCAATCTTAACTGTATCGCCAACCTTAAAAATACCTGTGTCAGCATTTTCTTGACCCATTATCATACGGAATAATGTTGTTTTACCTGCTCCATTTGGACCAATAATACCAACAATACCTGCAGGAGGAAGGCTAAACTCTAAATCTTCATAAAGCAACTTATCTCCAAATGACTTACTTACTCCCTGAGCCTCAATAACATTATTGCCTAATCTTGGACCAGGAGGAATATACAATTCTATCTTTTCTTCTCTATCTCTAGGTAGATCAGCTAATAATTTCTCATAATTACTTAAACGTGCTTTAGATTTTGTTCTTCTACCTTTAGGAGACATTCTAACCCATTCCAACTCTCTTTCTAATGTCTTTCTTCTTTTACTTTCTGTTTTTTCTTCTTGAGCTAATCTCTTTGTTTTTTGCTCTAACCAAGAAGAATAATTTCCTTTCCAAGGTATGCCTTCCCCCCTATCTAATTCTAAAATCCACCCCGCAACATTATCTAAGAAATATCGATCATGAGTTATCGCTATGACTGTTCCTTTATATTTTGAAAGGTACTGTTCTAACCATAATACAGATTCTGCATCTAAATGATTTGTAGGCTCATCTAATAATAAAACATCTGGTTCTTTTAATAATAATCTACAAAGAGCTACTCTCCTTCTTTCCCCCCCTGATAAAATAGAAATCTTCGTAGATGGATCTGGACAACGTAAAGCATCCATAGCAATATTTAATTTTGTTTCAATATCCCAAGCTCCCAATGATTCAATCTTATCCTGCAAAGCACTTTGTTTATTAATTAAAGTTTCCATTTTATCTGGATTTTCATAATTCTCAGGCAAAGAAAAAGCATCATTAATAGCATTATATTCTTTTAATGCATCAACAGCTTCACTCATACCCTCTTTTACAATTTCAATAACTGTTTTGTCATCATCTAATTTTGGCTCTTGCTCCAAATAGCCAATAGTATAACCATCTGAAAAGGAAACTTCCCCCTGATAAGAAGTATCAACACCTGCTATAATTTTCAATAAAGTAGATTTTCCGGAACCATTAAGTCCAATAATACCAATCTTTGCTCCATAAAAAAAAGATAGGTAAATATCCTTTAAAACTTGTTTATTATTATTATTGAAGGATTTAGATAATCCCACCATTGAAAAAATCACCTTCTTATCATCTGTCATAATTATTTTTTTCTACAAATGTAACTATTACTTTAAATTAAAAAAATAAAAAACTATTCAGAAATCTTAAACAAACGACCCTGAAAAGTATCACGTAATACTAAACGTTTTTCAACAAGAGAATTCACCTCAAAGTTCTTAAGACCATATTTAGGGTAGAGTAGTAATCTAGCAGGTGATTCACTAAAAAATCTTTCTATAATAATCTTTGGATTTAGAAGCTCTATAAAATCTACCACTAACTCAATATATTCATCCAAGCTCATAAAATGAAACATTTCAGGTGTTCTTTTAAACTGTACAGCCATCATAGTATGCTTAACAATCTGAAGATGATGAATCTTAAGTGTATTAATAGGTAACTCTGAAATCATCCTTGAATGGTTTAACATATCTTCCCTGCTTTCTCCAGGCAATCCTAATATAAGATGTCCTCCTAGATGAATACCTCTACCATCAGCTCTAAAAAAAGCATCAATCGCCTCTTCATGTGTTTGACATCTGTTTATTAATTCCAAAGTTTCATTTTTAGTAGACTCTAAGCCAAACTCTAATTTTATAAAATTTCCTGCTGTAACCAGATTTTCTAAATAGTCTAACACCTCGTCTTTTATAGAATCTGGACGAGTTGCAATAACTAAACCAATAACATCTTTGTGAGCAAGAGCCTCCTCATACATCTCTATAAGGTTAGATAAAGGCGCATATGTATTAGTAAAGGCTTGAAAATAAGCTAAATATTTTTGTCCTTTATATTTCTTAGAGAAAAACTCTATCCCTTCATCAATTTGTTGACTAATAGATTTTATAGGCTTACAGTAATCAGGATTAAATGTATTATTATTACAATAAGTGCAACCTCCAACACCCTTAGTGCCATCTTTATTAGGACAAGTAAATCCTGCATTAATTGAAACCTTTTGTACCCTTTCATTAAACTTACTTCTAATAAAAGAAGAAAAACTATTATATCTATTAATTGTCTTCATATATAATGAAACAAAAATAGCACTTTCAAATAAACTTAAAACGATCTAAAAAATATTAAAAGTTTATATAAGTTTGTAATAGGAAAGATAGTATGAAAAAGAAAAACATAAAATCATTAGAAAAAATCGGCTACACAAAAGAAATACCTAAAGGAGAAGATGTCAATGAATATGAAAGTATTAATCTAAAAAATGTAAATGGACAAACTACTACTCTTTTTAGAAAGAGAAGAACTGATCATGATCAGAATAACATAAATGACTTCACGAATAGCTGGAAAATATTTAATTCTTATCTCCCTTGTTTCTTCTTCTTTGCATGTCTTCACTTAATGACTTAATTTTATCACTCACTGTTGTGATGTAAAGAAATGGTAAAATCGCATGAATAAAAGCTTTAGCACTCAAAGTTAATAATAAGAATGAAAAACTAAATGCATGATATAAATGTTCAAAATATGACTCTCCAACTGATTTAGGATGTTCGGTAAATATATTTCTCATAATATGTCTCTAAGTTTAAATGTCTCTTTTAATCGCACGCCTTTATTAGTATGCATAACTGTGCAACATTCATAATTATAATCGTGTTCCAAAAATAAAATATATTCTTTATCAGCTGCAATATTTAGAAATTTTTCTTTTTCACTTAATGTTAGTAAAGGCCGTGTGTCATATCCCATAACATAAGGCAAAGGAATATGACCAATGCTTGGTAAAAGATCTGCCATAAAGACTATAGTCTTATTCTTATAATGAATATGAGGAATCATCATACTATCGGTATGCCC
>MDTD01027728.1_pt1 | contig 13000 bp, 17 predicted proteins | sample 811221 | NCBI WGS metagenome assembly MDTD01 (sample SAMN05326646, study PRJNA326480) | marine metagenome | isolation source: seawater | place: Pacific Ocean: South West | collected 2011 | reverse complement strand
CCTCGTAGATTTCCAGATTTATTTGTTCTTACGTCACCTGGTGCTTCTTTAATATTTTTGAGGTCTTTACTTCTCATTTGATTCGCTCTCCGCAACAACTTTTTTTATGCCACGAGAGAATTTTTTAGAATCGCCTGATTTAATTGAATTAATTAGCCTTCTTTCTAAGTCCAATGCTACTTCTGGTGAATATGCTTCACGTAAAATTGCTTTTATGTTTTCTGCACTTGTTACTAAATGCTGGACTCTGTTTTCGAGAACATGATGACGACTTCTATCTACACTTATAGAATTTAATTCCTCTAAAATACTTCTCGATTTTCTCATAGACATATATGTTTCCTATCTTATATGCATATTTATCATTTAAAGGTCATTTTTCTTCATGAACTCCTGCATGTTCAATGCAGTACTGATAGTTTTCTGTGCTTCTGGCTCGTCTGCTTTAATACTATTGCCTCTTTTTAGTTGGTCAAGTAGGCTACCTGATGTTAATGTTAGTGAATCTTCATCCTCTTCATCTAAATCCTCTACTCTAAGTGTATCAGGATTAAATTTTAAATCTACTTTACTGCCAACACCACTACTAGAACGTGTTTTCATAAACTGTATTTGATATCTACCACGTTCTCTCATAGCATTACTTGTAAAAATACCCACAACATTATCTGCTGTTTGTATTTTACTAATACCACCTGCAATATGGTGGTGGTCAAATTCTATTTCTTCTACAGCACCTCTGTTCAACTGCGATGCTGTAACAAACAATGTCTGTGTTTCCATTGCTAAGTTTCTTAATTCTTCAGATACATATTTGTCCTTAATAAACAAATCTCCTGGACTAACTTTTGCACTTATTGGGCTCATCAAATCCAAATAGTCTACTAGTATTGCATCTACTTTTACTTCTGTGTTTATTTCATACTCTCTAACAAATGCTCTTATATCATTTGCAGTAACACCATTTGGCATTTGTTTTACTCTAAACTTACCTGCGCCTTTACCTTTCATACGAACTTTCAAATCTACATCATCCATATTTCTCATAATCTCTTTTGTGCTATATTCACTAACCATAGCATCAAGACGCATACTAATTAATTGTTCGCTCAATTCTAAACTGATATAAACTACATTAAGTCCTGCCAAACTCCAGTTTACACCTAAGTTTTGCAAAAACAAACTTTTACCTGCACCACTACCACCTGCAAAAATTGTAATCTCACCTCTGTTCAATCCACCATACAGTTTTTGGTCAAACATTTTCCAACCTGTACTTACTGCACCTGCTTGACTTTTTATGTATTGTAATCTTTCTTTTGGATTTTCAAAGTATTCAAGACCTAAATCTTTTACCAAACTAACTTGACTTGCTTCTTTTATCTTATTTTCTACTGCACCATAGTCTGCTTTTTCCAATAAGTCTGTGCTGTCTAATATTGCTTTTTCTAATGCTTTGTGTCTGCAAAATCTTTCAAAACTATCCAAGAACCAATCTGTGTGATTAGATGTAAGTCCTTCTATACGTTCTAGTTCTACATTTGTTGTTGCTTTAATTTGGTCAATGGTTGGAATACTACTATACTCTGCACTATGTTGTTGTATAAATTTTACTGTGTCTTGAAATCTTTTGTTAAACATATAAGGCTCAACAATGTTGTTTACCCTAACAAACAATTCAGGGTCTGTAACCAAGAAATTTAAAAACATTTCTTGTATTTCTTCTGTGTAGTTTTCTATATTATCCATTTACTCTTTTAAACTCCCTCATCAATTCACTAGCAATTTTTTGATGTCCATTAGTTGTTGGATGTAATGTGTCGTCAAAATCGTTAGCACACATATGAGTCATAGGTCTCTTAGTCCATTTATCCAATTTAATTTGCTCTAGCAATACATGTTCATAATCAGTTTTTAACTTCATTAATTTACAATGACTAAAATGCGACATACTAGTAAACAAATAAGGCATATCATAGTTTTCCAATATGCTTTGCATTAACAAAACATCTTGCAAAAACTTTACTTTATAATCAACATCACTGTTTAACCAAATATAATTATCAGATGCTGTCGTTAATAGTTTATCTAGTGTATTTACTTTTTCTCCGTGGTCTTCTTCAATTTTATCGAAATGTATTCCAAACATTTTATGTCTATCTAGTTGTTGTATTTCTTCTTGTGTTTTTTCTTCTTTATGATAAACATGTGATTGATTACATATATTGCCCCAAATATCATACTGTTCTATATAACGTTCAAGCCTATATAGTGCTGTCCATTGTATAATAACTCCATCATAATTATCATTATGTTTTAAATGCTCTAATGTTGTCCTAATAATTTTATCATTACTATTACCTGCTATTGCTAGATTTGTTGATTCTACACCCATATGATTACTCCATACATAATCTGGTGTATCTGTTAATTCACCAAATTCATTATGTATTACATCATTACCGCCTGTAAAACTGCAACCATTTATTAATAACTTCATAACATTTTTGCCTTTACTTGATTTTTTATTTTATTATCACTAGCATGTTTTATAATACTTGCTAAAGTAAGTAGTCTACCATATTTATGTACAGCATCAGCGGCGTCTTTACAATCACTGCTCCAAGGTGGAAAACTAATTTCCCATCCTAGTTCTATTGCTTTATCTATAAGTTCCTTACCTGCATCATCTCTATCAGGACATAGTATAACACGTTTATTAAGTTTGTCTATTAGATGTGCTTGTTCGGCTGTAACACCGTTACCTAACACACTAATACCATCAATTAATATTGCATCAAATACGCCTTCAACTACAACTACAACTTCTCTGTCTGTGTCAACAAATTTATCAATGTTAAACACATATCCACTTTGCATGTTGAGAAGATATTTTGCAGTTTCCTTGTTGGGTGGGTTTATGTGCCTACCTGTCCAGCCGACTAGTTGATTGTTATACATAAAAGGGACGACTAATCTAGCATTATACATACTATTGTTAATATGCAATAGAGGATAGTTACCTAACAAACCACGTTCAACAGCATATTGTTTGACTTTATGGTCATCAGGTAAATCATCTACAATCGAGGTTTCCTCTGGAAGTTGTCTAGTTTCAAATTTTGCCGCAGTATAAACATAGTCTGAATTATCTTCAGTTTCTAATACTTCTGCATGACGCATTAAATCTAATACAACTTTGTGTATGTCAGTTGCTGGCACACCCAAAGTTTCACATAATTTTTTGTACTTACCACCTAGTTTAGGACTTGGTGCCCACCCAGTTGTAAATCCACAGTTAAAGCAATGATAACTTATTTTAGCATTACTTTGTATAACACCACCACGTTTTCTTTTGTCAGTACACATTGGACAATTAAATGTAGTCCAGCCACTAGGAGTTTTGCCACTATTGACTGGCAAATTATCCATAAGTATTCTATGTACTTTGTCTACAAGTTCATGATGATGCATAACAAAACTATTATAACACCAATTTGTACAATGTCAACTAATTTCTTAGTAAAACTTTGTCCAAAGAACCTGAGGTTTTATCGAATTTAACCCTGACCCAATTGGTGTTGACTTTGAAGTTATAAGCATCTATACCATTAAATGCACTACTAAAAGGTATTGCAGTCTGTCCTATATCACCTTGTACGTTTATATCATACCAATCATTATCTTGTGTTGGTGTACTAGATAAAGCAGAACCTTGTATTGTAACATTACCAACAAAATTAGTCATGTACATACCTATAGTGTGCTGGCTGTGATTAAAGTTATGATCCTGATTACCATACATAGCACTTGTTACAAATACATTTGCAGGATCTCCTAAATCTGTATTCTGCGTTTGTGTAAATGTTGTTTGCTCTTGTGTTGCTATAGGGTCATACTCTAAACTGCTTCTAATTTCTAAGTCTGAAATAATTCTATCGTTTTGGTTAGCATACAACGGACTTTGTGTTACTCCACCATCACTGCTTTCACTGATACTAATTTGGTATAATCCTGGTGACAAATTTGTTAAATCTCCTGGTACAAAATTAAGTTTTGCTTCTCCTCCTGTACCACTATTAACTAAAGTGAGTTGTTTAAACATCACTCTCTTATTTGTATTAGGATTAATTATACTAGCATACAATGTTTTACCACTGAGGTTTTGCAATACTCTGTCTCTATTTCTTACAAAAAAGTTTAACTGAGAGTCATAACCTTTATGTACTGTTAGTTTAGTTTGATTCATTGGTCTATTGTCCACTGTTATACCGTCCGACGTTAAAACAAGGTCGATTGACGGGTTTCCTAAAATATATAATGTATTGTTACTGCCAAATGACATAATTAATCTTCCATTTATAATATGTATTTATCTATAGTGTTTATAAATATCTAAGATGACTAAGCAAGAAGAGTTACAAGAAAAGTATCCATTTTTAACAGGTATAGAGTTTAACGGCACTGAATTCGTAGGAATAGTACAAAACAAAGACCAACATATCATAAGTTTTTACGATATTGAAAAGTGTAGAAACAATGATGAGAAACGTTTAATGTTGGAACATGCCGATTTATGGTGGTGGGAATCTAATCGTATGCTACCTATCGATGTATTTTTATACCAAGAAATGCAAGACTTTAGACATTGTTTAAGAACATTTATCAACAAAGAAACAGAAATACTGTTTGGTCCTGTTACAAGTATGCAAAATATTTTAAGAAAAAGGATTAAAAGAAGAAGTATTCAATTAGTTAAGAAGATTCCGCCTGAAGAGTAGTTTCCACTATTAAATTTAATTGCACAATAATCAAAGTTGCATATCCTATTGCATGACTTCTTTTAAAAAAGTAATCATCTGTTTTTTGCCAAACTTCTTTTTCTATAACTGACCAATCATTTCCAACTAAGTATCTTTTACCTGGTCTTATCATAGCCAATATCATTGCTAGTTGTTCTACACTAGTTGGCATGTGTTGTTTTACTATTTCATAATGATTACCTATATGGAAAAGTTTTTCCACTATTTCTTTGTGTCCAAATAATTCCCACATAGGTTCTGTGTTTAAAAGTTTATCAAGATGTGCTTCATTTTTAATGCCTTCATACACATGATTATTTAAAAAGTCAACTTTAAAATAACCCATCTCTTCTGCTTCTTTATGGTCTATTGTGCTGTAACCTTCAATAGGAAAGTTTGGAATAGGTTGAAAGTAGACACCAGTATTGTGTTTTTCAAATTCACCATCACGTTTGATACTAGCAGGAACATGTTCAACAAGTTTAAGAAACTTGTCTCTATCTGCCATATCAATATCTACATCAAAGTTTATTTTCATCTTGTATTTTCATTTTGTCTAACATTTTTTTAGAATTGTACAATGCTTTTAATGGATTGTCATCATCTAAATCTTTTATTATGTCTAATAATACCATAATGTCTTTTAATTCATCTTCTGTTATTTTTGTATTACCAATCCTAATAGAATTATCCAACATAGTTGTATCAATACTAACTGTTCCAGAACTACTTGTCATACCTTGTAATGTAAATCCTGAATCTTCATTAATTGTAACAGTATTATAATCGTTTGTCAATGTAATAGTGTCTGTACTATAAGAACTTACATCCATATAATCATCACCCATTTTCTAAAACCTCATTTGCTAGTGGAAAAATTTTACTAATTACTTTTGCTACTTCTTTGGCAATCTCAATGTGTTCTAACTGAGTACCATTTGCACCTCTCAACTCAATATAGTGTACCCAACTTCTTAATGTACCATTAACATACAATCTACTTAATGTATTGCCTTCTGGTAGTACCGCTCTTGCCTGTTCTTTGGCTATGCCATGTTCTAATGCCCATGTATAAGCATACCTAGTTTGCCTAATAATGTCTTTTTGTAATTCCTGCCATTTGCTATTAAGTTCAAAGTCGTCAGTAGGAATACTATTTTGTCTATTTTTAGGATCTTGCATTCTTGCTTCTCTAACTACAAACTCTAAATCTTTTGTAGGATCTGCATATCGTTGACTGAATTCTTGAAAACTAAAACTTCTATGTCTAAGAATTTGTCTTGCAATATCTCTTGTTGTTTCTATTTCTAAACAAACACTAACCATTTCTAATGGTGACCAATGTTTGTGTTTCATCAAATATTTGATAAGTTTATCACTTGTTTCACTATTCATTTGATTGTCTGGATTACTTACTCTAGCACAAAAGGCAACAAGTTCTGTTGCATTAGCACTATCTATAAGATAACTGCCATCTGATTTACTATAACTTACTAAATTTACCTTCATATGTTTGCGTCCTTACACATTTGTTTTATTTCTTTTACTTCTTCTTTACTTGTTGTAAAGAGTTTCATCCAAAATGGAGGATCTATCATTTCCTCTATCATTTTAACTTGCTCATCATTAAATCTTGCTAAGAGGTCATTACCTGTTTGACTAAGATATATAACCCAAGGACTAATTTTAGCCGCTCTAATATCATGTACTGCTCTACTTGGACTTACATCTTTAAAATAAGTCTGCAAATCTTTATCATTTTCTTCACTCCATTTAGCAAGATAAACAATAGTTCTTTCTAGTGCTTTTAGTCCTGGCTCTTTTCTAACATAATCTTTTACAAACTTATCATACTGTCTATCTGATGTCCACTGTTTTAATTTAACACCATTTTTAATTAACCATTCTGTGTATCTTTCAGGTTGTAACCATTCATTAGTCATACAACTTCTACCAAATTTTGTAAACCCTTCATAGTACTGACTCATTATAAAATCTTCCATGCTTTTAGGTTGTTTGGTACTAGTATTCATTTCATAAAACATCTGAAATGCTCTGTGTCCTAAACGTATATGACTCATATCTTTATCAGCCCAACGTCTTTTCTTTACGCACATGTGGGCGGCAAGTGTTCTTTCACTTGTAAACTGTTTGCCACACCATTTACATTTCATTTCATTAACTCTTTTATTTCTTTGTCTGTGTAAGCATGTGCTTCAAAAAATTGTTTTAATTCATCCTTATCATTAATACTTAACAATATGTCTATTTCTTCTTGACTAATATGTGGATAAATTTTTGCAATAGCATCTGATATTTTGTTTTTCTTTCTTTTACTGTTTGGTGGTTTTATGTAAGGGTGATGTTGTACTTTACCACTACCAACTGCTGTCATCAATAACCATTGTAATTCTGGATATTTACTAACGTCTGTAAATTTATGATTTACCAATTCATTTACCATCCAAATGTAGTCTGGTGCTTGTCCACCTTGCACACTACTTGCATACCTCATCATCATCCAGGCACTAAAAGCCTTTTTTTGTTCAGCACTTAATCTGTTATACCAGTCACGGTCTTTTTTGTCTATGGCTTTCATAACTTCTGCTAAAGGTATTTGAGGTTTTTTAGGCATTGTTTACATCCAAGTATGCGTTTATATAATGTTGTTCTCCATCTGCAACTGTTTCTTGCCAATCTTTACTAGCATTTTCATCTGCTTGGTCACTAACATATTTAAAACATTTAAAATTTACTTCTGCTTGTTTACAGGCTTTTGCTATTGCATAGGCTTCCATGTCTACCACATCAGCGATAATATCCAATACGGAAGTATCACTAACAAAATTATCACCAGTACTACAACACATATCATCTATAGGGTCTCCAAAACTAATAACTGTGTCTTCTTCAAAAGGTGTTTGACCTAAATCAAAACCCATCTCACAACATAACATATCACGTTGTACAAAATTTTTAATTTGATGTAATCCACTACTTACACTAATACCACCTACTGTGCCAAAGTTCCATACAGTTTTAGGCTGATACTTTTCTATAAGTTTACCAGCAGTAATACCTGCGTTTATTTTTCCAACGCCTGTAAAAAATACATTTCCCCATCTAGCCATGTTAGGTGCTTCTTGCTCTAATGCAATTAAAATTATATTGTCTAACTCATTCCTCATATGATATCACACTAAAAGTATCCATTCCGCAATACTCTTGCAGTTTAGCACTTCCTTTTAAGAATGTCAAGTCAATTACACATGCATAATGCAAAGGTTGGCATTTAAAATTTTGTAACAATTCAAATATAGCACTTGCAGTTCCACCCGTAGCATTTACATCATCTATAATACAAACGTTGCTGTATGGCCCTAATTTTGCGTCTTGCTTTATGTTTAAGTTAGTTTCAGCATACTCATATGTAAAGTGATGTTCATATGTTGGCGGTGGTAACTTACCAGGCTTACGAACTATGTGCAAAGGTATTTCCATATCCAATGCCACTGGAGCACCCCATAAAAATCCTCTGGCGTCAGGTGCCACAATATCTGTAATCTTATTACGCATACAATAATCTGTTAATTTTGTTACTGTATATTGAAATGCTTTTGGTTGTGTAAGAATACTTGTAACGTCTTTATACTGTATTCCTTTAACAGGAAAATCAGGTACAGTAGTTATAAGTTTTTTAAGATTCATAGTCTTCCATTTCTGCATCATACTCTTCCCAATATTCAGAAAGGTCTGCTTCTTCTGGATCTACATAAGGATCTCTCCATTTGTTTGTAATCCAACCAACTGCGGCTTCATAACTTTTACCTGTTGTATCGTTGTAATCAAAATTTGCTTCTAATAATTTTTTATCATACCAAACATCTTCTATAAATTCACCTAAATGTGTTTCCACAATACTGTAAACTAACTTGTTAGGGTCAAAAGGTTCATCAGAATCTACAAACCAACTTGCAAATCCTCCTTTTTCTGCACTATGAAATATCAGTACTGGTGTATAGTCATCTGGATCATAATCTCCCTCAGGATTGTCAGTACTAATGTATGCACCTTCTCTACCTTTTAAACAGTAACCATCACTGGATATTTCCTCGTCATCATATGCCCAATCATCAGACTCATCTGTAGGCACTGAACTTATATAGAACCCACCGTCTGCATAAGCATTGTTTATATGTTCAATATCATCTAGTTCATACCAACCTTCTATTTCATTGTTTTCATTTAAAATTGTTGGTGAATCTGTATCAATATCTTGGTCATCATCGTCCCAATAACTTAGTGCAAGAACATGTGGAATAAAAGTATCGTATGCACCGTCTTGTTCTGTTATAGGTGCCCAATATTCAACAAACTCATTTGTTACAGTACCAACTGCAAGTTCGCCTCCATATCTACCACCTTCTATTCTATATCTATATTTTGCCATAACTCCTCCTAGTCTAACAAATGACCTATATCAATTTCATTTGGTATTTTATTTGCTTCTTTAACAAACATAGCACACATTGGATTTGGCTTACTGTCTAAAGGTGCCAACAACATGTGACCATTTTTTAATTTAGGAAAGAACCATTTTACATCTTGAAATATATTTGTAATTTTTACTTCATGACATTCAATGAGTCTACCACTTAAAGGATTTAAAGTTGCTGTTAAAAATCCTCTATTGTTTAAACTTGTTAAAGGTATAACTTCTATACCACTTAAATCTTCATCTGTTATTGCAATACTCCAATCCATAGGCATTTGTATATTGTGTTCGCCTATTTGTAAACATATTGCAGGTGCATAAAAACTCTCTAAGAAAATGAGAGGCAAAAAATAGTAATCCATCCACTCTGGATCACTAGTGTCAAATACACCAAATCTGATATCATCTATTTCATCAGGTACTTGGTCTATTTCATATACGGAATTATCAACTGTTAAAATTTTCATTTATACTCCACTTTAGTAACTTGAAAAGGGAATCCTTGTTCTTTATAGAATGCTTTTCTTTTAGTTAAATGTCGCTTACTATATTTAAGATTACTTGTAATGTCGACAACATTCAAGTAGTCTTTATCTTCTGCTTTACGGATTCCTCTTCCGATACTTTGTATTACTCTCACGAAACTTTTACCTGGCTCTAATAAAACCAAATTAAATATTCGAGGAATATTTATACCGACTGCCGCAACTCCGTATGTTGCAACAATTACTTTATTATCTTTTTCTGATATTTGTGCATACTCTTCTTGCCTATCAGAAACTTTCATATCTCCACTTATAAACACCCAATCCGGATTTTTGTCTATAAGCATTTCTCCTGTTGCTAATCTATCTATTAATACAAGTGTATTTCCACTACCACTTAGTCCTGTAATAATATCACTGATATGATTTACTCTATCATCATCTGTTACAAGCCATTTTAATTCTTGTGCATAATTATTAAATCCTAATACACCATCTTGTAACTGAAAAATATTAATATCTAAATTTGCTAGTACGCCTTTTTCTTGTAATTCTTTACTGCTAAGATTTCCTGTTACAGGACCTAAGCAACATGTACAGCCTATTGCTTCATAGTCATCTTTAGGTATAGTACCTGTTAGTCCCCAACGAATAGGAATGTTTGCAAACACACCACCTAATAGATTCCTTAATACATCTGCTTTTGCTTTGTGTACTTCATCAACCATTATACATACAACACCTTGTATGAATTGTTCAATAGGAAAATCTGCTTCATACTTTTTACTTTTCTTTTCAAGTATTGAAAGGCTTTGCCAAGTACATATGGTGTGTGTTTTGTCATATTCTTTTCTATCACCAAACAACACACCAACATCAAGACCTAAGTTTTTATAATCTTTTTCTGTCTGTACAACCAAGTCTTTGTTGGGTACAATAACTATAGTTCTACCATAGGGCTCACATAAATCGCTTAAGGCGGCAGTTATGAGCGTCTTACCGGCGCCTGTAGCCACTTCTTGCAAACTTTGTGGATTAGATAAAAACTCATTAATAACCTGTACTTGATAATCTCTAAGTATAATAGGCTCACCTTCTGCAGGATGTCCTTTGGGCCATGCTATGTTTTCATATCTTGTTTGTTCAACATGTTCAAAATTAAATTTCCACTCATCACGTTGGTCATCTATTTCTATTTCATAGCCATCTGCTTGTACAATAGGTATCAATCTATCAAGCAAATTCATATATGTTCTTCCACCAATATCACAGTACCTTACACAACCATCCCATCTGCCTAGTTTGTAAGCAGGCATATGATATGCATAAGGTAAGAAATATTTTGCTTCATCAGAAATTTTACGTCTAGTGTTTGGTGCTAATCCAACAAACTTTACGTTTACTTCATCTCTAATTTCAAGAACACATTTAGCCATAGTGTATTATACTACCATTTCCTTTGAACTGTCAACATAAATTGTCTTCCACGATTATCATAACCAGGAAGTACTTCTACTTCTTCATCTAATACATTGTCAATACTTAATGCTAAATCTACATTATTAGCAAAACTTTTAATGTATCTAAATGATAAGTTTTCTAAGTTTTCTAATTCATCACCATCGTATGGTCCAGGTTTTCTTTCAAACTGTCCTCTATATGATATATCAAAATTATGACTACCAAAAGATTGATTCCAATTAAACACCGCAATATACTCTGGCACTCTTGCTTGTTCAGTATCTGTGTATTTTAATGTAATACCAAAGTTGCCAAAAGTTTGTGAATATCTTATACCTGTTGTTTCATATGCTCCTGTATTGTAATAAGTAGGTGGAGTCCAAACTTGTTCTGTTGTTGTAATAACAGTTGTCTCACCTGTTTCCTCATCTGTAACAGTTGTTGATGTTGTAACATCTGTATTAAATCCTGGAGTATATTCTATTGCTTCTTCAAATTCATATCTAAACAAACTTAAAACACCAAAGCCAATTTCATAACCAACTGCTTCTTCTGGCAATAAGTCTAAATTAGCACTTACATAAGAGTCACCATTTAGTTCATACAATGTAGGTCTTCTAAAACTATTACCAACACTTAAAAAGAATGGTCCTTTTTCAAGTCCAAATCTTAATGCGTTTTGGTCTTCGTTGCCAACTCTAAAACCAAAATTATACTTCATGGCAAAGTCGGCATTTATGTTTAAGTAAGCACCATAATTATCTCTACTATGTGCTTCATTATTTAAACTTTCATATTTTTCATGACTTGCGTCAACTCCATATCCAACTTGTAGTTTGTTTGAAAGGTCCAATTGGTCACCTACTCTTAAGTAGTCTGTACTACTTTCATTTGCATATGACATCCATTCGCCTGTGTAATAGTCTGCTTTGTCATGTGTTCTACCTAATGTAAAATATTCATTGTTAATTGCAATATTATATTTTTCACCATCTTGTTCACATTCATTAGACTGATTAAAATTAGAATCATAACAGTTGTCATAATCATAACTGTAATCAGTATAGTCCATTGTGATTGTAAAGTCTTGCACATCAAAATTTAATTTTGCATTTCTATTTGTGTACAAGTCTTGTTCTACATTATCATTTCTTACACTATCTTGATTTACTTCCATAGCAGTATATTGAAACCAATTGCTAGGTGCAAAACTTACATATCTACTACTTTGTGTTCCAAACGATGCTGTAACACCTTTTTCAATTACATCTTTAATTAATACAGTACCAGCAATACTACCACTACCATATATAACACTATTTGGTCCAGATATAACTTTTACTTGTTGTCCAGTTGCTAAGTCTGTACCAAAATCATACCATGCACTACCAGGTAGATTTGCAGGTATTCCATTTTTATAAACAGCCGTGTGTACTGTTTGAGCACCACGTTCATTGTATCCTTGAAAAGCACCTTGACCTCCTGCTGTCCAAGTATGGGCAGGTAATAGTACTCTTATAAAAGACATGCCTTCTAGTGGGTCTGCTTCTGCAGTTTTTACTTGTTGTGCCACTACCACAACTTCTTCTATCTCTTCTGCTTGTGCTTTTGGACTTAGACATACTGCTACTGAAAACAATATCATCCAAACAAAAACAGCATACATTGGAGAAAAATTGATATGGAAGTTCCAATCAATCTTACTTCTATTATTCATTCTGTCTCCAGGTTATTAGTTCTATTATAATTATACGTCT
>MDTD01094269.1_pt1 | contig 13001 bp, 11 predicted proteins | sample 811221 | NCBI WGS metagenome assembly MDTD01 (sample SAMN05326646, study PRJNA326480) | marine metagenome | isolation source: seawater | place: Pacific Ocean: South West | collected 2011 | reverse complement strand
TCAATCAGTTCGTCCTTCGAAAGCCGCTGCAAATCATTTCGATCCATGGCTGTATGGATTCAGAAATCCGTGCCCGTGACAAGGGGGTGGGTAAATACGGCATCCTTCTCTTTAAAGCGACCCATTACTGGTGTTACCGCGACGGTCTTCAGCGCCTCCACGTATTGCTGGTGTCTGCGGTGTGCATCTGGTCGCCAAGTGGCGAATGCTGAAAAGTAGAAAATCGACTGAACTTCCTGCAGTGTCGGGTCGGTGAAACCTTCAACTAGCATTCTCAGGTTCAGCCACTTCAGGTGTGGAGCCTTGAGCTTATCAATCGCGTGATAGAGATTGAACCCATCAACAAAGCATTGGACTCGAGTTCGTTCACCCATTCCAACCCCTAAAATACGAACCCCCGAGCCGTGGCCCGGGGGAAGCGCCACAGCCGAAGCCATGACGGGATTAATATGAGAGGTATATGTGATTTGCAGATAATAAGTAAAGAGTGATTCGCCTTCTGCTTGCTTTTTTTATTAGAGTCAAGCCCGGTATCTAATTCGCCGAGCGATTGCTTCCGGTATAGTCCTTGGCTCCCCATCACCGGCATCCTACGCGTGATCCCAGGTAAACAGCCCGGAGGGTCACGATGGCGACGATACGCAAGCTCAGAGGGCGCTGGCAGGCACAGGTGCGCCGTCGTGGGTTGAAACCGCGCTGCAAATCCTTCGACAGCAAGACTAATGCGGAGAAGTGGGCGCGTGATCTGGAAGCCCAGGTCGACAGGTTCGGTGCCGCGCCGGATACGCGCCTTCTTGACGTGACCACGCTCGGCGATCTGCTTGAGCGCTATCAGCGCGAAGTGTCGCCGACCAAGCGCGGTGCCGTGCAAGAAATCCAGCGCATTGATGTCCTGCGCCGTCATGATCTCGCCTACCGGACACTCATCGGGCTGTCGCAGCAGGATATCGCCTCATTTCGCGATGAGCGGCTTGCAAGCGTAGCGCCATCCACCGTCGTCCGTGAGCTGGCGATCGTCAGTCACGTCATTGAGGTCGCCCTCCGCGATTGGGGCTACCCGCTGAGCCGCAATGTGGTGAAGCTGGTGCGCCGTCCGGTGATCCGCAACGAGCGGAGCCGGCGGCTGAAGCGGGATGAAGAGCAGCGACTGCTGGCTGGCTGCGATGCCGGTCAGATCCCATTCTTCAAGACGCTGATCATTGTCGCCATCGAGACCGGGATGCGCCGTGGCGAACTGCTGGGGCTTCAGTGGGACGACATTTCGCATAATCGCCGGGTGATCACGCTGCACATGACCAAGAACGGCTCCGGACGCGAGGTGCCTCTGTCGCAACGAGCCTTCGACGCGCTGATGACCTGGAAGGCGGATTGTCCCGTAGATCAATCTACCGTATTTCCCACGACGCCCGGTGCATTGGAACAGGCATGGCGTCGGCTTCTGAAGCGTGTCGGTATCGAAGGGTTGCGGTTTCACGATCTCCGCCATGAGGGCGTCAGCCGGTTGTTCGAACGCGGCTTGAACATGATCGAGGTGTCGAGCATCTCCGGTCACAAGGAACTTCGCATGCTGAAGCGCTACACCCATCTGAGCGCCGACGACCTGGTCGGACGTCTGGGGTGAGGTCTCCGGCGCACGCTGATGACCCTGTGGCGGAGCGTCGGTGGGCTCAAGCTTGACATTCTGGACCGGTTCCGAGGCCATATGTAAAACTCCAGCTCCAGGATTGCGGCCAATAGTTGTCCTCCGGGTGTCGCATGTAAACGTGTATGGCTCCATATTGCGATCTCAGATAGGTAAGCTTAACAGGAGCTTTACGTTCTCTTGACGAATGCAGGCAAGATCGATGATTTTTCAGCCGATGTAAAACTCGTCATGCGTCTGTTGGTTGTGCCGGACGGCGGACGCCGCGATCGAAGCTGGGGAGGCGATGGCGCTTGGCTTTCCTGGCCTGCTTCGATGGGAATTCAGCCAGCTGCGCTGCTGACCACGTCACGCGGAGCCGCTGGGCGCGTAATTCGAAAATGTTTTCGCGTTGAGTCCCGTGAGATGCGGCTTCGCTCCGTTCGCCAGTCACCGGCGAGCGTTCTGTGCCAGCCCGGATGCCGTTATCGCCTTCCGTGGGCGGCAGGTTTGGATCGTTGCAGACATCGCGGCCGCCTGAAGTCCCGGCGCGCCGTCCTTCTGCTGTCTCCAGGCCGGTGCCGGGACTCCTCCTTCCTCGAATAGATTGATCTACGACGAGTGGCGCTCCGACGACTTCGGCGGTGTGCGAAGTCCTAGAGATTTTCAAGCGTGCTGATGGGGATGCCTTCAGTCCCGGCAAGAGACGCAGCTTCAATCCTCCCATATCAGGAAATCGACACAGGCGCTCGCTGGCAGGCTCGCCGCAACTGCCTGCAGTTCTTTCGCAGGGCGACCTATGGTGCGCGCCAGTGCGAAACCTCGAAGCGCCGTTACGCTCTCAGATTTTTTTTCATGAGCGACCGTAGTCTGCCGCTCATCTCGCTATAACCATCATCAGTAAGCGCTTACTCACTTTCAACTGAACCAAGCTGGCGGACGTTTCCGCCGGAAGGAGAAACTGTGTCTAGCGACAAGAAAAAGCTCGCAATGCGCTTGATTGATATCATCCGGATGCGAATGGTGCTGCATCCGAGAGACTGGAAGAACGAGAGCCGGTTGATGATGAGCCGCTGGTTCGACTACCGGTTCACGTCGCCTCTGGAACTGACCCTGCTGTTCAGGGAGATTTATATCCAGAACCTTCGCAACCACGTCAGAAGGCATCAGGACGCCGACGTCGCCCATATGGTGACCGGCACCCGTGACGGATTGCCCCGGACAAGGGAGAAGTGGTTTACGGCGCTCTGGCATGCCAGGCAGCAGACCGACGCGCTCTTTGTGCCCTATGATCTGCTCGTGAACTTCAGCTTCGACTTCTCGTCGCGCCGCAAGCGCCGCAGGAACATGCTGCCTCATCAGCTTCATCCGTCGCCGAGCAATGCAGAAGCCTGGACGGCCGTATTTGATGAAGTGGTCAAAGACCAGCTTCCCCTTCATATGCGCCGTATTGGCGACATGCCGCACTATCGACTTGAGAATGACATCGGGCTTCCTGCCCAGCGGCATTTCCGGGAAATCATGCTTGAAGAGGTGAAGCACAGCCATCGTCGGCTCGATGATCAGATCGCGGAATTCGTCTTCGCCAAACGGCACCTCGAGTTGGACGCTGTTTTGCGGACAGCACCGGAAGACGAACGAGGCGACTATGCCAAGAGGGCGAAGTCATTGTTTGATGACGGTGGTTGGCCGGAAGCTGAGCGAAAGTCTCTCGAACGTGCGGATCTCCTCCCGAGCTGCTTCGGCATCGCGGAGACAATTACGCCGTCCGAAGCGCCCTGCTGTGATTGTCCGCTTCTCGCCAAGTGCAAGAGCTTCTCACAGCTGGCGATCGACCAGACCATCAAAACCGCAGGCTCGGCTTCTCCTATTCTGGAATTGGACCGGAAGCGCTCGCGTGCCTACGTAGCTAGGTTCCGCGACAACAAGAAGAAGGCGGCCGCGGTGGCCCTTTTCTGACACGCCCGTGCCTTTCGATTCACCGGGACGTGTAAGGCGTCACTATGGTCTATCATACTTATAAAGTACGTAAATACATAGAAACGTCTTACTCCTTCAGGGAGCTATGTCCCGGTTTTCGGAGAAAAAGAGGGGCGCGGGGTGGCAAGAAATGTCTCTCCGGCTCCGAAGACATTCGATAACCAAGTGAAATGAAGGAAATATGATGAACAAGCTTGATCTCCGGAGGAGCTTCCGGAACCGTTTCGGCCACTACGTGGATACGAAAGAAAGCCGGGACGGCTACGTCCGTGATGGCTCCCAGCTGACACTTCGAGACCTCTGCGTGGAGCTGATCCATGACCCGGAGCCATTTCCGTGCCATGCTTATCGCGCGGATTTCCGCGATCTCTGCGAACCCGAGCATCTGGTCTGGTTGCGAGGAGAGAGAAGCTATGGAGACGTCGCCCGGCTTCTTCAGCTCAAGTTCGCGGTTGACGACGGGCATTTGCCGCCGCTGAGCGGTCGCTGGGTTGCGAAGCTCCTCGGCGAGGCCAGCGAGCGCGCCGCTGGGCACCGGCACGCGGTTGAGGCAGAATAGCGCCTTCACGAGCCTCCCGTTTAGTGGTGCCCCGCCCTATTCTAAGGGCGGGGCGCTTCTGTTTCGGCTGCGGACAGTCTCAACAATCGAGAGAGCGTGCGAGGATGGACCTGGTATTCACTCGCCACCTCGGCGATGGTTCGGTTGGCCGCAACTGCTGCTCGGGCCTTTCTCAGCTGTTCAGTGTTCAGCGCGGGCCTTCTGCCGATGCGGCTTCCTCTGGCGCGGGCGGCTTTCATCCCCGCCTTCGTGCGCTCGCTCACCAGTGACCGCTCGAACTCAGCCATGGACGCAAGCAGGTGGAAGAGCAGTCGTCCGCCGGACGTGCTGGTGTCGATGCTCTCGCTCAGGGACCGGAATTCGACGCCGCGCTCATCCAGGTCTCGCACAAGCCGGATCAGTTCGAACAGCGAGCGCCCGAGGCGATCGAGCCGCCACACGGTGAGCCGATCGCCGGGTCGCAGCCTCTTCAGCAACTTGGTCAGTCCCGGGCGAGCGAAATCAGCACCGGAAACGCCCTGGTCGGTGAACACCGTCCGGCATCCGGCCGTTGCCAAGGCTGTTCGCTGCAGATCGAGATTCTGCTCTGTCGTGCTGACCCGCGCATATCCGAAATCGCCCATTGCCAGCCTTGGAACCTCCTGCGGAAAAAACATCGTGCGGTGCCGATTTTACCCGGCAAGGGATTGATTAAAAGGAACCTTTCTGTGCGCCCGAGGATTATCTGTGAGCCGAGCAAGCCGTTCGAAGGAATTCAGCAGGTTAGCGCGGCGGTGATTTAGGCGTCACCTTGATCGCAAAACGGTTCCCTTTCGTGCGCTTTTGCTCATCGGAACGGATTTTATGAAATCACTATTGCCAGTCGTCTTCAGCCTTTGCCTGGCAGCGCCGGCCCTCGCCAACGACAAACTCAATAATGACGTGCGGGTTTTGGCCGGCATCGCTGGTGATTTGCGTGTCGTCTCAGAGAACTGCCTCATCATCTATGACCCGTTGGTGGGTGTGCATATCGCCGAGGCGCTAATCACGGTGCCGAATATCGACATGGAAGCGGTTCTGAATCTGATCAACAAAGAATATGAGAAGTCGCGACATTACACCGGCTCTGAGTGCTACCCCGATGATGATGAGCGGCTGAAAACTCTGAACAATCTCTACAACAGGCTCTTGGACGGATTGCAGCAGTCCGTTGCGAGGGGCGATTACGGTTGAGAGCGCTGGGCTTTAGACAGACTGGTTCGTCGCCAACCACTTCTCGAGTTCGGTCAGCAAGTCAGGCTGCAGCTGTGTGTTGCGATGAAGTGCCATACCCAAGGAGGCGTTGAGCTTTGGAAACCCCATCTCGAACATAACGTCGCCCATTTTGAGATGCCGCTTCGCCATGATTTCTTTGATCCGCTTACTGGCCGCTTCGGTGAGGTATCGATCGCTGGTAGCCAGCGCGGGGCCGCTATGCACCCTCTTCGTCGGGGTGGCGCGCTTCGTCAGCACGCCTTCAGCGATCAACCAGTCCAAGAACGCGCGCCTTTCGACGCCGTCAGCCTTGGTCCACGCATTCTTCAATTCATGAAGCCGCGTTCTTGTCTGTTTGATGCCAGCAGCGACGGCCGCTTCGGTCACCGTGCGATATTTGCCAGCCTTGAGATCGCCATAGATAGCCGGAAATTCGCGTTTCAGGCGTTCCTCGTAATAAGCGCCGTCGCGCACCTGCTTTTTCGCCATTCCGGAATCCGATGAATAGTTCGCGTCAAATCGCTCAGGAGAGTCAGCGGCGCGTCTGGCATAGCGGGTGCTGTATTGCAACATTCTACACGGCCACGCCAGCCGGTGAGCTTCTGTGAGTCAATGGTGACGCTTTCGTCTAGATATGCTCTTTAGGCTTGCGCTTGCCCCCTCCATGCGGGATGTTTTGCCGGAGAGAATGAGGTGGGGCATGTCAAAATCGTGGATGGTGCGCGCTGAACGCGGGGTCTTGTTCGACGCGTTCAAGGACAAGGAAGTTGTCGCCATAGGCTGGGCCGAACTCGGGAACCTGCAGACGTTCAAAAACCGCAAGGCAATCGCTGAAGAAGTGGCGCGTTGCTGGAGCGAGATGAAGCCCCAGGGCGTCGCCATGGTCGCGGGGATACTGCTCCGGTTCTCAACTGAAATCAGCATCGGCGATACGGTCGTCACCTATGACCCGTCGCGGCGGATGTATCTCATGGGAGAGGTTGGCGGGGACTACCGCTTCGATGCACTTATCGGCAGCGATTATCCTCACGTCCGGCCGGTTCGCTGGCAGGGTGAGGTCAGCCGCGACCTTCTCTCGGTCGAGAGCCGAAACAGTCTCGGCTCGATCTCTACGCTCTTTCGGATCGCCAATGAGGTTGTCGCGGAGATGCGGAAAGCGATGACGACCGGGGAGCCGACCAAAGCGCTCGCTTCGGCGGCGGTTGAAGAGGCCGTCGAGGAGGACGTCTTCGAATCCATGGCGAACCGCGCCCATGAATTTATCAAGGACAAGGTGAGCGCGCTGAGCTGGGACGACATGCAGGAGCTTGTCGCCGGCCTTCTGCGTTCGCTTGGCTATAAGACGCGTGTTTCCGAAGCGGGGCCTGATCGCGGCAAGGATATCATCGCCTCGCCGGATGGCTTCGGCTTCGAGGCTCCGCGCATCGTGGTCGAGGTCAAGCATCGCAAGGGCGCGATGGGCGCACCGGAAATCCGCAGCTTCCTCGGCGGTCGCCATCCGCAGGACAAAGGTCTCTATGTCAGCACCGGCGGCTTCACGCGCGAGGCGCGCTATGAAGCCGAGCGTGCCAATATCCCGCTGTCGCTGATGGATATGGACGAATTGGTGCGCACATTGCTGGAGCAATACGAGAAGCTGGATCTCGAAACGCAACAGCGTGTTCCGCTGCGGCGCATATTCATCCCCGCCTGGTCGTAAGCACCCGGAAATCGCGATTGAGACCAATGGCCGCTTGCGCGTCGCTGCAAGCGGGTTAAATTCGCCCTTCAAGGGGACGTGCGGAAATCATGCAATCGAACGTAGAATCATTCATCGCGCGCTGGCAAAACCAGGAAGGCGGTCAGGAGCGGGCCAATTATGCGCTGTTCCTGACAGAGCTCTGCGACCTGCTTGAACTGCCGCATGCCGAGCCCGCTTCGGCGGCGCACGAGACCAATGACTATGTATTCGAGCGCGTGGTGAAGGAAACCGCGCGCGATGGTTCGGTTTCGTCGCGCCGGATCGACCTCTACAAGCGCGATTGCTTCATACTAGAGGCCAAGCAGAGCCGGTTCTCGGGCGACAAGAAGCTGGAGGAGACGCCGCAGCTTCCCGGCATCGCAGCGTCCGGTCCGCGCGGCAGGCGGGCCGGCGCCAATCGCGCCTGGGACGTGCTGATGATGAATGCCCGCCGCCAGGCGGAGAACTATGTCCGCCTCCTTCCGCCCGGCCACGAGCCGCCGCCCTTCGTGCTGGTCTGCGATGTCGGCCACGCGATCGAGGTCTATGCCAATTTCCGCCGTGACGGTAAAGCCTATGACCAGTTCCCCGACCGCCGCTCCTTCCGCATCTATCTGGAGGATCTGCGCGACCCGGACATCCGCGCGCGGCTGAAAGCAATCTGGACCGATCCGCTGTCGATCGACCCGTCCCGTCACAGCGCCAGGGTGACGCGCGATATCGCGACCCGGATCGCCAAGGTCTCCAAGGCGCTGGAGGAGCAGGGCAACGCCACCGAGGAGGTGGCGATGTTCCTGATGCGGGTGCTGTTCACCATGTTCGCCGAGGATGTGGAGCTTTTGCCGGAGGACAGTTTCAAGACCCTGTTGAATGACTGCGCCGAAAACCCGGCGATCTTTCCGGCCATGATGGAAGATCTGTGGGGCGCGATGGACAAGGGCGGCTTCACCGCCACGATCCGCACCACGGTGCGCCGCTTCAACGGCGAGTTCTTCCGCAACCGCCGCGCCCTGAAGCTCGACCGGGAAGAGATAGGCGAGCTGGCGGCGGCGGCTGCCTATAACTGGCGCGATGTCGAGCCCGCGATCTTCGGCACCTTCCTCGAACAGGCGCTCGACCCTGCCGATCGCCGCCGGCTCGGCGCGCATTACACGCCGCGCGCCTATGTCGAGCGGCTGGTGATTGCCACCGTTATCGATCCCCTGCGCGCCGAATGGGACAACGCCCGCTCCACCGCCGACCGGCAGAAGGCGGAGGGCAAGCCCGACCGCGCCATCAAGACCGTGCAGGCCTTTCACGACAGGCTTTGCGCCACGCGGGTGCTGGACCCGGCCTGCGGCACGGGCAATTTTCTCTATGTCTCGCTGGAGCTGATGAAGCGGCTGGAGGGCGAGGTGCTGGAAGCGCTGAACGACCTCGGCGGTCAGGAAGCGCTTGGCCTTGAAAGCCACACCGTCGATCCGCACCAGTTTCTCGGGATGGAGCTCAATCCGCGCGCGGCCGCCATTGCCGAGCTGGTGCTGTGGATCGGCCATCTGCAATGGCATTTCCGCAACCGCGGCGTCGCCCCCTCCGAGCCGATCCTGAAGGCCTTCCACAATATCGAGAACCGCGATGCGGTGCTGACATGGGACGGCTATCCGCACCCGCAATTCATCGATGGCGCGGAGGCCTACCCGAACCCGCGCCGGCCGGACTGGCCGAAGGCGGATTACATCGTCGGCAATCCGCCCTTTGTCGGCGGCAAGGATATCCGCGCCCGGATGGGGGCCGCCTATGCGGAAGCGCTGTGGAAGGCGCACAAGCACATGAACGAGAGCGCCGATTTCGTGATGTATTGGTGGGATCGTGCCGCCGAAATCCTGCTGAAGCCGAAAAGCCCGCTGAAGCGCTTCGGCTACGTCACCACCAATTCCATCAGCCAGGTGTTCCAGCGCCGGGTGATGGAGCCCCACCTCAACGCCAAGAAGCCGCTATCGATCATCATGGCGATCTCGGACCACCCGTGGACGAAGGTCACCCGCGACAGCGCCGCCGTGCGCATCGCCATGACGGTGGCCGAAGCCGGCAAGCATGATGGCGTGTTGCTCGAGGTGACCTCGGAAGAGGGGCTGGCAACGGACAGCCCGGTGATTCAGTTCGAGGAGTTTTCGGGCAAGGTGAATTCGGACTTGTCGGTCGGGGTGGATGTTGCGTCGGTTTCCAAACTAAGGGCAAGCGAAGGGATGGCATCACGAGGCGTTGTCTTGCACGGTTCGGGCTTTATCGTTTCGCCACAGGTGGCGCGACATCTCGGACTGGGCCGTCGCGAGGGTCTCGAACATCATATCCGGGACTACAGAAATGGGCGCGATTTGATGGAGCGCGCGCGCGGAGCAATGGTTATTGATCTGTTCGGTTTAGATCCGGAAGAAATACGCCTGCGATTTCCCGAAGTGTATCAACATGTCAAGGTTGAAGTTAAAGAGAAGGTGGTTGTTAACACGCGAGGTGAGAAATTATTCGTCGGACGAGATTGGAATAATCGCGAATACCGGAAGAAAAATTGGTGGCTTTTTGGGGAAAACGTTCCAGATTTGCGAAAGGCGCTAACCAACCTTCCGCGCTATATCGCGACGGTCGAAACAGCCAAACACCGGGTGTTCCAGTTTCTCGATGCGTCGATCCTGCCGGACAACATGCTTGTAGCGATAGCTCTGAACGACGGATTCTCGCTCGGGATTCTTTCATCGCGCTTTCATGGCATGTGGGCCCTCCGCGCAGGTGGTTGGCTTGGAGTCGGCAACGACCCGCGCTATTCCAAATCCCGCTGCTTCGACCCCTTCCCATTCCCCGACGCTTCCGACGCCCAGAAATCCGAGATCGGTGCGATCGCCGAGGAGCTGGATGCCCATCGCGTGCGGGTGCTGGAGGAGCATGCGCATCTGACGCTGACCGGGCTCTACAATGTGCTGGAGCGGCTGCGGGCGGGGGTGGCGCCGGACGACCTTTCCGACAAGGAGCGGGTGATCTTCGATGACGGGCTGGTGCTGATCTTGAAGGAGCTGCATGACCGGCTCGATGTTGCCGTAGCCGATGCCTATGGCTGGCAGGCGGACCTTGCTGAAGAAGAGGTGCTCGCCCGCCTCGTCGCGCTCAACAAGGAACGTGCGGCGGAGGAGAAGCGCGGCCTGGTGCGCTGGCTGCGCCCCGATTACCAAGTCCCCCGTTTCGGCTCCGAAACCGAAAAGGCGAAACAGATCGAGGCCGAGTTCGGCGAGGACATCGTCGCCATTCCCGCCGGGCCGAAGCCGAGCTTCCCGAAGGACGAGCGCGACCAGACCTTTGCCGTGCACCAGGCGATGGCGGTCGCGGAAACGCCGCTGGAGCCGGCCCTGATCGCCGCCGGCTTCAAGCAGGGCCGCAGGTGCCTGCCCGCCGTCGCTGCCGTCATCGACTCGCTCTACCGCATGGGGCTGGTCTCCACGACGGACGGCAAGACCTTTTCCTTGCGCCGCACCGCATAGCCGAAATCGCCGAGGAGGAGGCCGGATGAGGAGCGTGTCGATATTCTCAAGGGTCAAGCGTCTGATTGGCGGCCACCAGCAACAGGACGGTCCGAGGCTCTCGGTTATCGGCTTCGATTCCGCCTGGACGAATCACCCGAAGAAGCCCGGAGCCATTACTGTGATCAGGATCACGGGCAATATGTGCTCCCTCCAGCACGAGCCGGAGCTCTGCTCCTTTGCACAAGCCGAGGCGATCATTCGAAAGGAACAGGAGGCCTCGCGTAAGTGCATCGTCGCGCTTGACCAACCGACGATCGTGCCGAACCTCACCGGCTCCCGGCCCGTGGACAAGGTTGCAGGGTCGTTGATCTCGTGGGCCGGCGGCGGAGTCCAGCCTGCCAGTCGTGCCAAGAAAGGTATGTTCGATGATGCCGCGCCGATCTGGCGCTTCAAGTCAGCACTTGGCGCATCGGATGATCCGGAGGAAGCGCGTGTCGCCGAAGGCGGGCTGTTCCTTGTTGAGGTGTTTCCGGCCCTGGCGCTCGTGCTGCTGGAACCGAGCTTTCACCAGCGGCTGGCAGCCCCAAAATACAATCCGTCCTATCGGAGCAAGTTTCGTCCGGAAGACTGGCGGAAGGTGGCGCACTGTGCTGCAGCCATGGCTGAGCGCTATGGCATTTCGGAAGCGGCCGATTGGTGCCGTCGGTCTGCTGCCATGGCGCTGCCGCGCAAGGCCGATCAGGATCGGCTGGATGCTATGCTCTGCGCTCTGATCGGACTGCACTGGCTGCTGGAACCGCGAGAGCGGTCCCTGATGATCGGCGATCTGCAGGCGGGCTACATGATTGCTCCAGTTCTCGATGGAATTCCCGAGCGATTGGTGCATGCCGCGCATACTCGCGACGTGAAGCTCTCCTGATCCGGCACACCACGGCCACACGAAACCGCTGCCGCTGCCTCAAATGATCGTGTCCCATTGCGTGGTGTAGATTCGGCGTTCGCCGTGCCTTCCGGACAGTGCCGGGAACGGATCAGCTTGCGGCAGGCAGGCTGATGAGCGGATCATCGCCCATTGTGGCGATGGTTTCCAGTGTCATGTAGCGGGATCGTTGGACGGCCCATTCGTCGTTCTGTTCGAGCAGGAGCGCGCCGACGAGACGAACGATGGCGTCATCGTTGGGGAAGATGCCGACAACCTCGGTGCGGCGCTTGATCTCGCCGTTCAGGCGCTCGATCGGGTTGGTCGAGTGAAGCTTGGCCCAATGCTGCCTTGGAAAGGTCATGTAGGCGAGCACGTCCTGTTCCGCGCCGTCCATGAGCGTTGCGAGCTTGGGCACCTTCGGCCTGATCTGGTCGGCGACACTGCGCCACTGGGTGCTCGCCGCCTCCGGCGTGTCCTGGGCAAATGCGGTGGCAATGAAGGCGGAGACGACACGCCGTCCGCTCTTTCCTGCATGGGCGAGCGCATTGCGCATGAAATGGACCCTGCAGCGCTGCCAGGTGGCGCAAAGCACCTTCGAAACGGCGGCCTTGATGCCCTCATGGGCGTCGGAGACGACGAGCCTGACGCCCCGCAGCCCGCGTCTGGTCAGGTTGCGGAGGAACTCGGTCCAGATCGGCTCGGCTTCTGATGTTCCGATCTCCATGCCGAGCACTTCGCGCCGGCCGTCGGTGTTCACGCCCACCGCGATGATGACGGCGACAGAGACAATACGACCGCCGCGCCGAACCTTGAGGTAGGTCGCATCAATCCAGAGGTAGGGCCATTCGCCCTCAATGGGCCTGTCGAGGAAGGCTTTTACCTTGTCGTCTATTTCCGCGCAAAGTCGGGAGACCTGGCTCTTGGAGATGCCCGACATGCCCATGGCCTTGACCAGGTCATCAACCGACCGGGTCGAAACGCCCTGGATATAGGCCTCCTGGATCACCGCTGTCAGAGCTTTTTCGGCCATGCGACGCGGCTCCAGGAAGCTTGGGAAATAGCTGCCTGTGCGAAGCTTCGGAATGCGAAGCTCGACGGTTCCTGCACGCGTTTCCCAATCCCGGTCGCGATAGCCGTTGCGCTGGGCAAGCCGGAACGCATTCTTCTCGCCATAGCCCGCGCCGGTCTTCGCGCCGACCTCCAGCGCCATCAACTTCTCGGCGGCAAAGCCGATCATCTCACGGAGCAAATCGGCGTCGGCGCTCTTCTCAACGAGTGAGCGCAGGTTCATCATGTCGTCGGTCATCGGTGGTGTCCTTCAGGTTGGTCTTCAACAACCCGACCCTACCGGAAAACACTGGTGACCACCGATCCAGCTACACCACGTCCTGGGACACGATCCCTCAAATCAGCAAGACAAGCCTTTGCCCGCTAAGAGACACCCCGCGTTCAAACGCAGACCACGGCACTTTATGGAG
>MDTD01161738.1_pt1 | contig 13002 bp, 15 predicted proteins | sample 811221 | NCBI WGS metagenome assembly MDTD01 (sample SAMN05326646, study PRJNA326480) | marine metagenome | isolation source: seawater | place: Pacific Ocean: South West | collected 2011 | reverse complement strand
GTTCCTGGGTCTACATTTAAATAAGGATCTAATTTTCTTAATCTAACTTTAAAACCTCTAGAAATTAAAATAGAAGCTAAACTAGCTGATGCTAATCCTTTTCCAAGTGAAGATACAACACCACCTGTGATAAAAATAAATTTAGGGGTGTTGGTTTTCATGATTATAAGATTATATCAAATAAAAATAATTTCAATTATCTGTAGGAACTTTTGGTTCATTATTTTCAATGGTAATATCAGTTTTAATCTCTTTAGAAATTGAAGGTTTGTAATTACTTCCAGACAATATTGCTAAAATTATAGATGTTACAAAAAAAAATGCTCCAACTATTGTTGTTATTTTTGTAAGTGTATTTGCAGTTCCTCTTGAAGTCATAAAACCACCACTTTGGCTACCACCAATTCCTAGGCCACCACCTTCACTTTTTTGAAGCAATACTAGAACAATCATCAAAAAAGCCAAAATTACATGAATAATTAATACTGTATTTTCCATAATTAAATTTTTTAAAATTATATACTATAACTGTTTAACTGCACTTTCATAAATTGCAAGAAAATCTTTAAATTTTAAACTTGCCCCCCCTATTAATGCACCATGAACTGTTTTTAATTCAAATATTTTAGAGCAGTTTTCTTTATTTACTGATCCTCCATAAATTATTTTTAAATTTTGAATATGTGATAATTCATTCATTATAACGTTATGAACATTCAATATTTCTTCATATTCTGGAATAATTCCTGTTCCAATAGCCCAAATAGGCTCATAAGCTATTACTAGATTAGAGACATTTTTTGGTATACATTCACTAATTTGGCTTTTTATAAATTGATTTGTAAATTTTTCATTTCTAACTTCTTTTGATTCTCCAACACATACTATAGGTATAATATTTTTCGATAACAGTAAAGTAGTTGCTTTTTTTACAAATTCATTAGTCTCGTTGTGATACTCCCTTCGTTCTGAATGTCCAACTATACAATAATTACATCCAATTTCAGAAATAATTTCAACTGACACATCTCCAGTATAAGCTCCTTTTAACTCTGATGAACAAGTCTGAGCACCTACAAAAATTTTATTATTAGTAAAAATTTTTTTGGCAGAATATAATAGTGGGAACTGCGGAAATATAGCTATATCAACCCTATCATCTAACTTTTGGTAAGAAATAATTTTTTTAAAATTCAAAATATCTTCATATTTTAAATTCATTTTCCAGTTTCCAGCTATTAACATATTCAATCACCTTATTTTTATTTTCCCAAAATCTTGTAATTCACTACATTTTAATATAATGAATAATTATGTTAAGAGCATTAAGGAATAAATCTCAATCTTTTTTATTTAAAATTTTTCTAGTTTTGATTGTTATTGGATTTGCCGCCTGGGGTGTCGGAGACCTAACCGGTAATAAGATACCCCCTATTTTTAAATCTAATGATTTTGAAATTAGTTATGAGCAAGTAATTAATGATTTCAATAAATCAAGAGCTACAAATACAGGTATGATTGATACTCAAATTGCAATACAAAATGGTATCCTAAATAATGTGTTAATACAAAATAAATCAAAACTAATTCTTAATCAGGAGTCTAAATATTTGGATCTTACTGTACCTAGGTCAATTATAAAAAAACAGATTTCGAATAATGATCTGTTTAAAGACAAGTCAAATAATAAAGAAGTATTTTCAGAAGAAAAGTTTAACATACTTTTAAAAAATAATAATTTAACTGAGAGCGAATATATTGAAAATCTTCAGTTAGAAATTTTAAATAATAAAATTTTTGACCATGTTAATAGTATCAATGTTTATAACAAATCTTTTTCAAAAGACTTTTATAAATGGCAAAGTCGACAATTAGATTTAGATTACATTTTTACACCTTACATTGAAACAAGTAATAAAATATTAGATGATAATGACAAAAAAACATATTTTAACAAAAAAAAAGATGAATTTAATGTTCCTAAGTTAAGAAACTTATCATACATTTTATTTAAACCAGATCTTTTTTACGAAGATGTAAATGTCACTGAAGAAGAAATAAAAAACGCATATGATGAGAGAATAGACGAGTTTACAATACCTGAAAGAAGAAATTATTTTCAAATAATTTTCAAAACAAAGAAAGAGGCAGACAATTTTTATAAGAAAATTCTTAATAATGATGATTTTTTGGGTCAAGCAAAATTAATTAATCTTAAAGAAAATGATATTAAATTCAATGATATTTCTAAAGACGATTTAACTAACAATATGAAAGATTTAATATTCAAAACTTCAAAAATAGGTTTAATTGAACCATTTAAAACTTCTTTTGGTTTCCATGTAGTTCAAATAAATAAAATAAAAAAAGAAAAAGTTAAATTAATTAATGATGTCAGAAATATTCTTAAAAAAGACTTAATACACAATTTAGCAACAGAAAAACTTTATGAAAAAATTGAATTTATAAACGACTTGGCTTTTTCAGGAAATAATTTAAATGAAATTATTAAATTATCTGAAATAAAAAACTTAAAAATAAATAAAAAACTTAATCTTGGAAAAGATGGATCAATATACATTAATTTCAAACCTACAAAATCAAATTTCAATAAAAATCTTTTAAATGAAATTTGGAAACTCGATGTTAATGAGGTTTCTGAACTAATAGAAATTAATGAAAATGAATTTTTTTTATTAAATATTGATAGTGAGATTAATAAAAAACAATTAACTTATAAAGAGGCAGAAAATCTTGTATCAGAAAAATTATATATAGAAAAAAGAATAAGAGATACTAAATTACAATCAGAAAAAAATTTTAAAATCAAAGGTAACAATAGTCTGAAAAAAATATCTGGTTTGAAAAGAATTGATAATGAGAGTTTAGATAAATTATTCAATAGCTTCATAATTAATATTATTTTCAAATCAAGCATTGGAGAGATAAAATCTATTGAAACAACATCTGGTATTTTAACTTTTAAGGTAATAAAAGAAAATTTCAAATCAAAATTTGACACAAAAATTGTAGAGCAAATCGATAGTAATTTTAAAGAAAATTTGCTTTCTGATGTTCAATCTAATTATTACAAAAATTTTGAAATTTTTCACAAAATAACATCAAACCTTCAACCTTTGGAGAGTTTGGTAAAGCTTAATCAATAATTTCAATTATTATCATTTAAAAAAACAGGTAGACCCTCTTTTTCTATTAAATCAATAATTTTTTTAAGATGATCTTCATTCTGTGTTTCTATTGTAATATCTAACTTAGCTAAACTTGCAGATAAATCCATAGTAAATCTATTATGTTCAACCTTTAGTACATTAGCACCTGAATTAGCACAAATATTTGAAATTATATTTAATTGTCCTGGTTTGTCTGGCATTGTTATAGTCATAGTTGTTATCTGTTTAGCTCTTACTAAATCTCTCATTAAAATTGAAGAAATTATCTTGGAGTCGATGTTTCCACCACATAAAATAATACCAACATTCTTATTTTTAAATTTTTTTGTATTTTCAATGATGGCAGCTAATCCGACAGCACCTGCTCCTTCAACAACTACTTTTTCCGTTAATGCTAACATCGCTATAGCTTGTTCAATTGAAGTGTCAGAAACATAAACAACACTATCTATCTCATTTTTGATATGTTTATAAGGAATGGTACCAATTTCTTTTACAGCTATTCCTTCAGCAATTGTAGAACCACTACATTTTAATTTTTGTTTATAAAAAATATTATAAAGAGATGGATAAAATTTTGATTCTACACCTATAATTTTTGTTTTTTTTGATAAAGCGTTATTAATTATTGAACAACCTGCTATCAAGCCACCGCCTCCAACAGGTACTAGCAAATAATCTAATTCTGATATTTGACTTAACATTTCTAAATAAATAGTGCCTTGACCTTTAATAACTTCACTATCATTATATGGATGAACTTCAATATAACCAAACTTGTTGATAAGTTCGTTTACATAATTCTTACTCTCAATAAGGTCATTTCCCTTTAAAAATACATTGCCTCCAAAATTCTTTGTTCTTCTTATTTTTGTAAAAGGAGTACCTAAAGGCATAACAATATTTGTATTTATTCCTAACTTACTTCCAGAGTAGGCTAACCCTTGAGCATGATTTCCTGCCGACATACCTATTATACCCCTCGATTTTTCTTCGTCTGATAAGGAAAGTAATTTGGATAAAGCTCCTCTTATTTTAAATGAACCTGTATTTTGTCTATTTTCAAATTTTATGAATATATTAGAATTAAACTTATTAGAAATTTGTTCAGAATAAGAGGTTTCAGTTATTCTTAAAAATGGTTGAATTTTATTATAGGTGGAAATTATATCTTTATATAAAATTTTCATTATTTATACACTCAAAATGTTATTCATCACATTTAAATAAAAATTGTATAATTTACTAGTAAATTATTTAGAAATTTTTTAGGTAGAAATATTTTACATTAACAAATAATCTTAAATTGTTATATTAAAAAGCAATTTAAATTAAATGAGTTATCTCTCAAGATTTGAATAATGTTTCAAGATAAAAGTTTAAAAATTTTTCTTATGGTCGGGTTAGCAGGATTTGAACCTGCGACCTTCCGTCCCCCAGACGGATGCGCTACCTAACTGCGCTATAACCCGATTTAGATTTAGTATTTTTTTAGAATATCTCTTGCTGATAAAATTAAAGTCGAAGTTTCATCAATTTTTTCAACTAATTTTTTATTATCAATATTTAATTGAACTAATCTATCATCTCTAAATTCATTACTATTCTTCATATGTCTAATTGCCCCAGTAATTGTAAAACCTTTGTTATGTAATAAATCTTTTATGATTTCTAAATTAACAATGTCTTGGTTAGAGTAGTACCTTCTTCCAGTTTGGCTTTTTTTTGGTTTAATAAAATTAAATTTTTTTTCCCAAAATCTTAAAACATGAGGAGGTATCTTTAACTTTTCTGATACATTTGAAATTGTATAGTATGAACTAGTATCAGTCATTATTATAAGATTTTATTTTTCATAGATTTTGAGGGATAAAAAGAAATTACATTTCTTGCTGTAATCTCTTTTTCATCTCCGGTTTTCGGGTTTCTTCCAAGCCTAGAGTTTTTCTTTTTAACAGAAAAAGTACCAAAATTAGAAATTTTAACATCATTCCCATTTTCAAGAGAAGATAGTATTTCTTCTATAATTTCCTCAAATATTTTGGATGAATCTGAAAGAGATATTCCGATTTCTAATTGAATTTTTTCAATCAGATCATTTTTTGTCCAGGTTTTACTCATATAACTATATTAATTAAAATCATTTGGCTTACAACAATTTTCTTAAATTGGTTTTCCAAATTTTAAAATCAAGGATCCCCAAGAAAGCCCTCCGCCAATAGCTTGCAAGGCTAACAAATTTCCATTTTTAATTTTACCACTTTTAATTCCAACATCTAAAGCTAATGGTATGGATGCCGCAGAAGTATTCCCATGAATTGCAACTGTACTTATTACTTTATTTGGGCTTATTTTAATTTTATTCGACACTGCATTGAGTATTCTTTGATTAGCTTGGTGTGGAATAAGCCAGTCTATTTGATTAATATTTAAATTACATTCTTCTAAACACATTAAGAGTGATGATGATAATTTTTCAACTGCATGTTTAAAAATTTCTTTTCCATTCATTCTTAAAAAACCTATACTTTTATTTTTTGAAACACCTCCATCAGTATTTAAAAGATCATAAAATTTACCGTTAGTATAAATTTTTGATGCCAAAATGCCCCATTTATTATTTATATCAAATTCAGATTTTACATTTTCTTTTTCTAAAACAATAGCACCAGCACCATCACCAAATAAAACTGCAGTGGATCTATCATTCCAATCTAATATTTTAGACATACTGTCAGCTCCAATTACTAAACACTTTTTTCCATGTCCATCTTTCAACATTGAAATTCCAATTGTAATTGCATAAATAAATCCTGCACAAACTGCTTGAACATCAAAAGAAATAGCATTGCAGTTCAAATTATTTTGAATTTTTGAGGCTGTAGAAGGAAAAGTATTATCTGGGGTAGTAGTAGCTACAATTATTATATCTATATCATTAGGATTTAACCCAGCATTTGAAATTGCTAACTTAGCAGCATTAGTCCCCATGTCTGAAGTAAATTCATTATCCTCAACAAAATGTCTAAACTTGATACCTGTCCTTTTTGTAATCCATTCATCGGATGTATCCATCAACTTAGCTAAATCATTGTTGGAAGTTTTGTTTTTTGGTAAATAAGATCCAATGCCCGTTAATAAAATTTGATGTTTAAGCATTTTTAAGCCAGATATTTTGTTGTTATGGACAGTTTTTTCTTTAAATTATCAACAAAATTATACTTTGCCAAATCATAAGCAACGCCAATAGCGTTAGCATAACCAAAGGAGTCAGTTCCTCCATGACTTTTTACAGCAATACCATTTAAACCTAAAAAAACTGCGCCATTATATTTTCTAGGATCCATGTGTGCCCTAAATCCCTCCAGAGATTTTTTAGCCAAAAAATAACCTAACTTTGAAAAAATTGACTTTTTAAGTGATTCTTTTAATGAATTAGTAAAAAAGCTTGCTGTGCCTTCTGCTGTTTTTAAAGCAATATTGCCTGTAAATCCGTCAGTTACAATTACATCAACTAGTCCATCAGTTATTCTATCACCTTCTATATAACCAGAATAATTGAGAATTTTACCTAAATTCCTTAGAGCTTCTGAAGCATCTTGTATGTAGCTGAGACCTTTAATTTCTTCTTCTCCTATGTTAAGGAGTCCAACTTTTGGATTTTTAATACCAATCACTATTTTAGCAAAAGCTTGTCCCATAAGAGCAAACTGGATCAAATTATTTTTATCACAATCAATATTTGCACCCAAATCGAGCATACAAACTTCACCTTGTTTAGTTGGAAAACATGCTGCAATTGCAGGTCTATTTATACCTGAGATAGTTTTTAAAAAAAGTTTTGAAAATGCCATTAAAGCCCCAGTGTTTCCTGCCGAAACCATTGCATTAGATTTGTTTAATTTTACGGATTTTATTGCGAGTGCCATAGATGTATTAGCACCTCTTCTTATGACATTACTAGGTTTGTCGTTAGCTTTAATAAATTCATCTGTATGTACTATTTCTGATCCAGCTAAATTAGCTTTACAACTAATTAGTGGATCTAGAATTGTTTTATTACCAAAAAAGATAAACTCTACATCTGGATATCGCACTTTAGCTTCAGCTGCACCCTCAACAACAATCTCAGGCGCATTATCTCCACCCATTGCATCTAATGATATCTTTACACTTTTCAAAAAAACTCCGATGCTATATTAATTGATGACTTTTATCAGTTAGAATGAAACATTGCAACATAGTATTTTACAAAAGATCAACTGGTAAATTAAAGTTACCTTCTAACATTTTTTTGTCATCAACACTTTCTAATTTGTCTATAATAGTTAAAATATTTTTTGATAATAATAAAATTAATCTATTATCAGAGTCATTGTTTCTAAATATATTATTTTTGAAAGCCGTCGCTAAATAATCCTTGTCATTATTTTTAAAGGCTTTAACATAGATTTTTTGTCTGCCCATATAAGAAGATATTAATTTTCTCATATTTTTAGCTACAGATACATCTCCAGCACCTAACTCTCTCAATGAAAAATCTAAGTCTCTAAAAATAATATCAAAAATCTTTTGAGATAGCTCTGCACCTTCATCCTTTATTTTCGATAACCTAAATACAATTAGAATAGTTATTAAAATAAGCATATCAAATCTACCATCAATTGTGTCAGGAACTTTGTATTTGGTATAAAAAATTTTATTTCTAGAATAATTTACAATTTTCTGATAAACATCGTTAATTACTGTTTCATATTTTTTTTTTTTAAAAAACATAAAATAAAATGACTTTAAAACTATTAAACCTCAAGATTATACTACTTTTAGTATCATGTAGTTTTCCATTTGACAAAGAAATTATAAATTATGGATCAAATTTAAAATCATTTAACAAAATGACTTTAATCAAAGGTAAAACTTCAAAATCTTATGTATTAAAAAATCTTGGTCCTCCTTCTTTTGTAAACCCTTATGATTCTAGAAATGTCTTTTATATATCACAAGAAATGAAAAAAGAAATTGGAAAGGTAAATCAGTTTCAAGAAGCAAGTTTTCTTGAAATTTTATATAATGATGATAACAAAATTATTGAATTTCAGTTTAAAAAAGAAAGCTTACCAAATAATGTTAGCTTAAGCGATTTAGATGAAGAATCTATTTCAGAAGACAGGACAACATTTGAATTTTTTAAAAATATTTTAAGTAATTTAAGAAGGAAAAATGAAAATTAAAAATGTTTGTAAGCATCCATTTTCATGGGTTCATTATTTGATGTAACACTTCCATTATTTCCATTTTTAACAAAACCAATATTAGTAACTTTTAAACCATGTGTTATTGCTATTTTAGTTATTTTTTCTTTATATGAAGGCGGGGAGGTAAATAAAAGTTCATAGTCATCTCCACCAATTAATGCAGCATTTAATCTTTCTTTATATGACAACAAATCAATATTAGAGATGGGTAATTTTTTAAGATTTATTGCAAACTCTAAATTTGATAATCTTGCTAGATGCCCACAATCTTGTAAAAATCCGTCTGAAACATCTATCATTGACGAAACAAAATCTCTGATAGATGAAGAAAATTCTATCCTAGGTTGTGGTAAATAATATTTTGATTTTGCTTCTGAATATTTTTTATCTTTTTTATTCAAATTTAATAAACCAATATTTGATAAACCTAAAACACCAGTGACATATATAAGGTCATTTACATTTGAATTTGATCTACTTAAAAATTTTCCATTTGGAACAGTACCTATAATATTTATTGATATTGTTATTAAATCAGGCGCAGCTGTCAAATCTCCACCAAGCAATTTAATCTTATATTCCTCTTGGTCTTCCTTAAGTCCTTTTGTAAAATGTTTAATAAAATTTTTAGCTTTTACTTTAGGTAAACTTATAGATAAGCTATAGAATTCAGGATCAGCTCCCATTGCAGCTAAATCAGATAAATTTGTTCTTAGTGCTTTTTTTGCAATTAACTCTGGTGCTTCGTTACCTTGGAAATGAATATTTTCAACAATGGTATCTGTTGAAACAACATAATCTAAATTAATTTTTGGTTTAAATACGGCCCCATCATTTTTTAAAAATTGACTTTCAATTGATGAAATGGGTGCTAAATATCTGTTGATTAAATCAAACTCATCCATTTTTTGGTAAATCGCTTTTAACAATGTTATTTAAAAAACCATTGGCAAAATCTGGTTCTCCACAAAAGTTATTAAATATACTCACATACTCATTTATTATTGTTTTTTTATCAAATTTTTTAAAAAATCTTAGTTCAAAAACAGATAACCTTAAAATATTAAGCTCATTTGCTCCTAATCTTCCAATTTTCCAATCTTTTGACAAATTTTTTTCTATAATTGAATCATAGATGTATTTATTTTTGTCAAAATTAATGAGTAAATTATGCAGTAAATCATTATCAAGTTCTTTAATCTCTAAATTCTTAAGCAAAAAATTTTTATAATGATTTTCAAATACTGAGATCGATTCATGAATAAGTTGGTTACTGAAATGGTGTAAGTATAAAATTTGTATAGCAGCAATTCTAGATGCTGTTTTTTTTCTAACTGATTTATGTCTAATATTTGCAATCAATCTAAATCAACATTATATTTTCTTTTTATTTGAATTAATTCATGACAGGCTAAAGCAGCTTCATCACCTTTTTTAAAAGATCTTTCTAAAGCTTGATCATAATCATATGCTGTGATTATCCCATTTCCTATTAGAAATGAATATTTAAGAGCTAAATCCATCAAAGCTCTATTAGTTTCTTTACAAACAATTTCAAAATGATAAGTTTCTCCTTTAATAACACAACCTAAGGCAATATAACCCTCATAAAAAAAACTTTTATTTTCTGAAATGTTTGCTGTTAAATTTAAAACTTGGGGTATTTCTAATGCGCCTGGTACTTCGATTACATCGAAAATTATAGATTTATTTTTTAAAAAAGTCGTTGCAGATTTAAGTAAATTTTCTGATATGTCTTTATAATAATTGGATATAATTATTAAAACTTTTCCATTAGTCAATCTAATTTCTCCCAGTCTGAAATTGATAAATCAAAGCCCTTCAATGCAATAGCCTTTTTCATAGAATTTGATAACAAAATCATTTTTTTTACTCCCAAATCAGAAAGAATTTGCGCGCCAACACCATACTGGCGTAAATTGATCTGATCTTTTGTATCAATTTCCTCAAAAACTTTTAATTTCTTGCTTATAAAATCTTTATAGGAATCATTTATAATAATAATTACACCATTCTTATTAGTTTCAATTTTCTTCATTGCCTTAAAGATTAAATTATTTTGGCCACTTGTATTTAAATCTTCTAGAACATCTGTAATAGGATTAAATGAATGGACCCTGACCATAGTTTTCTCTTTAGAAGTGACAATACCTTTTATTAAAGCCAAGTGTTCAACTTCATCTATTAAACTTTTATAAACCATAATTCTCCATGGTCCTGTTGTAGAACTATTAAACGGCTTTTCATATGTTCTAATTAATAAATTTTCATTTTTTCTTCTATATGAGATTAAATCCGCAATGGTTCCTATTTTAATTTTATGTTTTTTTGCAAATATTTTTAAGTCAGGTAATCTTGCCATTTCACCATTATCTTTCATTATTTCGCAAATTACACCAGACGGATTTAATCCACAAATTTTGGCAATATCAACAATAGCTTCAGTATGTCCAGCTCTAATAAGTGTTCCTCCATTTCTTGCAATAATTGGGAAAACATGCCCTGGAGTTGTTATATGACTTTCATCATTTTGTTCATTTATAGCGGTTTTAATTGTGATGGATCTGTCTGATGCTGAAATTCCAGTTGTTACACCGTGAGTTGCTTCAATTGACTGAGTAAATGCTGTATCATATCTAGACTCATTTCTTCTTTCCATCAAAGACAATCCCAACTTGTCAGATTGTTGTTTTGTGATTGCTAAACATATTAAACCTCTTCCATGTGTAGCCATAAAATTTATAACATTTGGGTTCACAAAATCACCTAGAATACAGAGATCACCCTCATTTTCTCTATTTTCATCATCAATTAATATGAATATTCTGCCTTGAGAAGCTTCTTTAATCACATCTTCAATTTTAGACACTTCCATTTTTATTATCTTTCTGCTTTTGATAATTAACTAAATACCTAGAGAGTAAATCAATTTCTACATTTAAAAAATCATTAACTTTTACATTTCTAAGATTTGTATTGTTCCACGTAAAAGGTACGATATTAACATTGAAATACTCATTTTCAACATTATTAACGGTAAGTGAAATTCCTTCAATTGTTATAGAACCTTTTGATGCTATATATGGTGACAATTTTTGATTTGATTTTATATACAAAATTCTAGAGCCATCTTCTTCAATTATATTTTGTAATTCGAGAACAGTATCAACATGACCTGTAACGAAGTGGCCTCCTATTTCGTCTCCAACTCTTAATGCTCTTTCTAAATTAACAGTATCACCAACTTTCCAATGAGAAAGATTTGTTTTTTCCATAGTTTCATTGCTAACATCAAAAGTTAAAATATTATCTTTTTTTTTGGTTAATGTTAAACAAACTCCTGAGCAAGCAATCGAACAACCAATTTTAATTAAATTTTTTGATCCCTCAAAATCATCTAAATTTACTTTTATGATTTCTATGTCGAATGAATATATATCATTACAAGTAATATTTTTTACAACGCCTAACGCTGAAATTATCCCTGAAAACATTAATTAACAAAACCTCCTTAGTTCATAGACATCATTATCAAACATTTTAAAATCAATAAGTTTCATATTTAAACAATTTGATATTTTTTTTACATTCAAATCTTTAACGAAAGGCATTCCATCATTTCCTATTATTTTATTAGATCTAAAAAAAGCAATTTGATCAATTAACTTAGCTTTTATCATTTCACTGCCAAAAGTTGTGCCACTTTCAATCAATAAATTCTTTATTTTTCTATTTGCTAAATCTATTAACATCAAGTTAAGAAAGTTTTTTTTATCTTTAATATAAACTAAATTCGCATTTTTGGGGTAACTTTTTATTTTAGTTTGATCAGTCGAATTATGATATACGATGACTTTGGTATTTATAGAGTTCCTAAAAATTGAATATTTTTTTTTTAATTCTAACCTTCTATCGACAATGATTTTTAACGGACTATATTTCTCTAAGCCATTTAATCTACAATCTAGCATAGGATTATCTTCTTTAACAGTATTACTAGTAGTCAAAATACCATCTGACTGAGCTCTTAACATATGACCAAAATTTCTTGATAACTTAGATGTTATCCATTTAGAATCTTTATTTTTAAGAGCTATTTTTCCATCTAAGCTTATTGCAAATTTAAGTGTAACAAATGGTCTTTTTAATGAAGAATTATTAAAATACCCAATATTAAAATCCATTCCTTCATTAATTAAAAAATCACGATGCACATTTATTTTAGATTTTCTTAAAAACTCTAAGCCTTTTCCAGATGTTCTTAGATCTGGGTCTAGATTACTAACAAATATTTCCTTTATACCTGATTTTGAAATTAAGGCTGCACAAGAATTACCCTTTATACTTTTATGAGCACATGGTTCTAATGTTACAAATAATGATGAACCCTTAAGTTCTTTTTTTGATAATTGAGAAATTAAATTTTCCTCAGCATGAGGCCTTCCTCCTGGAGAGGTTCTAGCTCTGCCAATAATTGAATTACTTTTTACCAGAACACAACCAACATTTGGATTTTTTCCAGTTGTGCCCATAGC
>MDTD01109186.1_pt1 | contig 13002 bp, 13 predicted proteins | sample 811221 | NCBI WGS metagenome assembly MDTD01 (sample SAMN05326646, study PRJNA326480) | marine metagenome | isolation source: seawater | place: Pacific Ocean: South West | collected 2011 | reverse complement strand
TACCTTTAAAGTAAGTGATATTTTTTGTAAATCTAACTTAATAATTGATTTCATAGATTTAAATATACTACTTCTATTCGGAAAAAAGTTTTTAATACTTATTTTTCTTGCAAACCGAATCGAATATTTTTCCGAAAATTTCAATTAAAATTTTTTATTTATTAATGTTTAAGTCATTACAAAGCTTTTGTAAAAGGCTTAAAAACTAATTAGTATCATTCAAAATTTGAAGTTTTATTAAAGGTAAATAATTTAATTTAAAATCATTACTTAAATCTTTTTTTGTAAGTGAAATGATCCCATAAATCAAAGAATTAACCTTACCACTTGAATCAATAAATAAAGTAATATAATCAAAGAAGTTTACCTATTTTCAGTGAACTATTACAACAAACTTCAACACTGAACATAGTAATTTCAAGTTTTATATATGGAAAACTAACAAATTACTATGACATTTAGAACAAATCTTTGATTGCATAAAAGATTGATTTACTCGGTATCGAAAAACTTTGAAACATTTGTTATTACATGTTAATATATATTTCGGTTTTGAAAAAATAATCTGATGACAACGACTGGCATCACAACCAATTTCTATAGCTTTTTGCTTCCAAATTTTGCTATGACCATGTTGTGGTCCCACTAAAGCATGTGCTATTTCATGCAAAATTGTATTTTTTACTTCCACAACTTCTTGTTGCTTTGCATATGCTTTTGCTATGGTAATTTCTTTCTTTAAAAAATTGCAGGAACCAGCTCTTCTTTTTGCCCTATCGAAGCTAAAACACCAACCTTTTTCAATTAATCCATGTTCATCAAGTAGTTTATCAGCAAGCATTTTAACAACATTCAATTCCATTATCTAAATCTTGTTTGTAAGTTTGTAAATTACTATCCCCAAATATTCATGGGCTACAGTTTTCAATCTATTGAAGTTTTCCCATTCGAATTGGTGCCACCAGTCACTGGGTGCATGAGTATATGTACGATTTGCTTTGAAAGGAATAACTTCTAAATTGTATTTTCGCATTACGGATACAAGTCGAAAAAGATGGTAATCGTGTGAAACAACCAAAACACGATTTATATTTTTTCCATCAAGAATTTTTGAGATTGCAAATCCATTCTCGTATGTGTTTTTTGATTTTGTTTCTACCAAAATGGCATCGTCAGGAATACCCATACCCTTTAAAATGAGCCTAATTCCTTTGATTTCTAATGGTGGATCATAGGGTTCCGTAACACCGCCCGCCACAACAATCTCTGGAGCCCACTTTTCCAAATAGAGGAGACCTGCTGCATGAGCCCTGATTGCTGAAGAGTGCGTGGGAGCCCCAGAAGGATGTACACCTGCTGAAGCAACAATAATAGCTTCAGCTTTTTTTTTCTCACTTGCAGGTGTGATCCACTTTAGTGGTGCAGAGAAGGCTTGATAAAACAAATCGCTACTGAAGATCAGCAACAATATAGGCATTGACAGTCCCCACCAACCAGGATCTGAGATTTTCTTACGCTTTCTCAAAAGTATGTAGGGAATGAAGATAAGAATGGTAAAAAAAAGCGGTCCAAAGACAATTTCTTCAAGATCGCTCTTGAATTGTTGATTCATACTTTTGAATCACTGACTTGCTGCTGGCGCATTGAAATCATCTCGGTTATCTGCTGGCCTTATTTCACCAGAAGGCCCACCTAGTGATTCGCTCAAGAATGACGCCGAGGCTGTTCTAAGAACTCTTATTTCCTCCTTCCTTACTTTAACTTTGGCCTCATGCAATTTTTTTGAACATTCTCTCAATTGTTTCAATTCAGCGGGATTTGTTGGTTCCAAAAATTCTTGGCATGCAAGTTGAGAATAATCATCATCCATTTGCGCCTTGGCTGATTTGTCAAAAATACCAAAGTTCTGGAAAATCACACCAAGCACAATGACAAGTATTACTTTGAAAGCAAATATTTCACGGAACGGATTCTGCACAAATTGGTCTTTTCTCTGTCTGAAAACAAATTCATTAAAATCAGTGACTTTTAACTTCTCTTGGTAGATGCTTAATCTTTCAATTTTGATTGTCATTGTCGGATTGATCTATTGGTTACTAAGATTGCGTCGACGCGGTTTTTTTAAAAAGCTACCCAAAGAACACAAGGTAACCAACAAGATTTTTGGTCAAGAGATTCAAATCTTTCTTGACTACAATACTCCCATCGAACATATCCCTTTTGATGGTGTCCGATTTGGTCAGCAATTTCGGTACAAATCATTAGACGAAATTGGGTTACCCGAAAAATGTAATTTTAAAATCAAGCCAATTCATTATTCTTCTGATACGCTTTTCCAAGAGAAGCACCCCATTGAAACACATGACAATAATGTTTTTGGAAAAATTTCTTTGGAAGAAGCTAAATTATTGAAGAAGGGACTGCAAATGGCTACTCTCTCTAATAATTTGACATCACCTGAAATCATATCCAGCCTTTTTGCAGACAATGCCCATTCAAAGTTTGCCGAAAAAATGGAAAACTTAATTAAGAAGGCACTTCTTTGCCAAGATCAAAACAAAGAAAGCATAAATTTAGATAACCACTACACATCTTCACATAAATGAACATTCTTATTAAGACCATCAAATGGTTTTTTTACAGTGCACTAGCACTAAGTATGGTGTTGGGAATCGCTATCGGTTCATATTTATGGCACTTAAGTCAGGGCCTTCCAAAAAATATAGATATTGAACTTGATAAAAGAAACGACGTTTTACCAACGGTTCTTTTTGATCGTGATGGAAAGCAAATTGGGGAGCTTTTCCTTCAGCGAAGAGTAGTAATACCCTATGAATCTTTCCCACCGAATTTAATTCAAGCATTGTTAGCTAGTGAAGACTCTCGCTACTTTTCGCATTTTGGTATTGATCCCATCCGAATGATGAAAGCAGCATTAGTCAATTTTAAAGCGGGTGATTTTGTTCAAGGGGCTAGTACTCTCACCCAGCAAACAGCTCGTCTTTTTCTTCTTACCCAAGAAAAAAAATTAATTAGAAAAATTAGAGAAATTCTACTTTCGCTAAAAATGGAAAGTCAATTTGACAAGCATCAAATCATTACCTTGTACTTGAACAAAGTCTTTTTTGGTAACGCAGAAGGAGTGGAAGCTTCAACTCAGGGTTATTTTGGTAAGCATACTGAAGAACTCACACTCTCTGAGAGCGCTCTCTTGGTTGGCCTCCTTCCAGCGCCATCTCGCTATAATCCCAACAATAATCCAGAATTAGCAATTCAGCGTAGAAATCAGGTTTTGTTGAGAATGTCGGAAGAGGGTTTTATCAGTCACGAAGAGATGCTAGAGGCCCAAACAGAACCATTAAATCTTTCAAGAATGAGTGATTCTACCGAAGACGCAACTGCGCATTACGTTGAGCATGTCCGCAGATATGTAATTGAAAAATATGGATATGATACACTTTATACTGGAGGTCTGAGAGTCCATTTGGCAATGGATCTAGACTATCAACTATATGCTCAAGAGGCGCTCCGGAAGGGCCTTGAAGATTTAACTCACCGACAAGGCTACCAAGGCCCAATAAAATCAATACTACCCGAAGACGATGGTCAACTACCACTTTCTGAAATAGCTGGCTCGTTTGGTGATGTTCCCCTTTCGATCGGGACTGTCGTCCGAGGAGTTGTCCAAATGATTAATTCAGATAGAGGCGTTGCTCAAATTCAATTACGTGGAGAGCATTTTGGTTTACTTGAATGGGAACATCTGAAGGAATGGCAACGAACCTGGCAATCTGAAACTCAAAAATATGGTTGGGTTCAGTCAATGAATGACATGCTCACTGTCGGAGACGTTATTGAGGTGAAACTTGAAGATTATGTTAGTTCAGAAGGACTTTTTCGTCTAAAACTTCATCAAGCACCAAAAGTTAACGGTGGAATCATTGCCTTAAATCCTAACAACGGACATGTATATGCAATGTCCGGCGGTTATGACTACACTGTTAGTGAATTTAATCGCAGTACCCAGGCTGTTAGACAACCAGGATCGGCTTTCAAACCAATTGTCTACGCGGCAGCACTTGATTCCGGCTATACACTGAATAGTAGGCTTGTTGACTCTCCAAGAGCATATAAAACTGATAACCGTATTTTCGGAGAACAAGAAATTTGGAAACCCAAGAATTATGGGAATAAGCTTGAGGGGAGCGTCACCCTTAGAACCGCTCTAGTAAAAAGTTTGAATTTGCCCACGATTGGGCTGGTGGAAGACTTGGGCCCACAACGACTCATTAACTACTCGAGACAATTGGGAATTTCAGCAAACATGGATAAGAATCTGACCATTGGTCTGGGATCCTTTTCTGTAACTCTGGAAGAGATGGTTGAAGCTTACGGTGTTCTGGCTAATCGCGGGCAAAGTGTAGATCCTGTTTTTGTTACCAAAATCGAGGATATTCATGGAAACATTCTTGAGGAAAGTGGTAATCCAGTTGAAAAAATAATATCGGAGGAAACAGCCTTTTTAATTACTGATGCAATGAGAGATGTTGTCGATCATGGAACTGGGGTTCGAGCAAAAGCCATCGGCCGACCTTCGGCTGGCAAAACTGGAACTACCAACGATAGTAAAGATGCTTGGTACATTGGTTTCATTCCACAATTGTTAACCGGGGTTTATGTTGGCTATGACAATCCAAAATCAATGGGAAGTACTGAAACAGGATCCCGAGCTGCCGCACCGATCTGGGTTGACTTTATGAAAAATGCAGTTGCAAATCTTTCTACAGAGCAATTTTCACAACCCCCGGGGGTAATGACTGTAAAAGTTCACGATTCTGGAAGAAGAGCAGCTCCTTGTGACCCACCAGAGCAAACATTTTATGAGCACTATCGAGTTGGGACAGAACCTGCAACAGACAGCTTAATTCATAACCTTTGCGATTCGCAGCAACGTCTCGCGGCATCAGAGGCGGAAAACAAATTGGAGTTGTGAGAGGGAGGACCTAGAAATAGGTACCTGATCAATGCTGGAGGGCAATGAAGGATCCCAATCTGAATGAGACCCTTCTGAGTACTGTTTAATTATTCACGGAATCTTTTAGCTTGCTTCCAACTTTAAATTTTACGGTCTTAGAAGCAGGTATTTGGATAGCCGCTCCCGTCTGGGGATTTTTTCCTGTTCTTGCTGCACGTGACGCAACAGAAAAAGTCCCAAAGCCTACCAGTGGAATTGACTCACCTGAACTCAAAGTGTCTTGAATTGTTGAAAGAGTAGCGTTCAAAAATTGCTCAGCATCTGATTTAGAACGTCCAGCTTTTTCTGCAATCTTATCAATCAAATCCGATTTAGTCATCTTGATATCCTATCGTGGCGTTGAGGAGTCAAACAGTCACTATGACTGCTATATGAACAAGGAATTGTCAGCTTGCAAATCAGGTGCCCCCTAGGGAGAATTATAATTCCTAAGGTGAGAATTATTGAAAAAGTAAAACCTAATGAATCAGTTAAAACTTCAAAATAATGAACCATTTTTTGAAAGAAATGAAAAATTTTAGGTGAATATTTAATTATTCTATTTTAATCACTGCAGTTTATGAAAAATTCAGATAAAGCTTTCACTAATTGGTTTGTTTTAATGTGTGCAGCACATGCAACGGCAGTGATTGGCTTAGCGACGTTAGAGCAATTCGAAAAAAAACCTAAAGCCAAACAAGAACCTGCACGTGTTAGCATTCAACTTGTCAGAGCAATACCTCCTCCTCCACCAAAACCAGCCTTACCACCTTCCATCGAACCCATCTCTCTGCAAGATGCACTCAATCCAATGGAACCGCCTCGTCCTCCTGGGACGATAAAAAATTTACCAGAAAGATCTACGATCTTAGAGCAAACAATTCCTTCGGTACCCGAATTTAAAACACCACACATTACTTCTAAAAAGCCCCAAAAACCAAGCCTGAAGCCGAAAATCAATGCACCTAAAATTATCTCATTAAGTTCTCCAAAAATTCCCAAAACGTCACCAATTCCTGAGGTCAAAGTAAAGCGTCCGAAAAACCTATCAGATGTTCCGCCTTTGCCAGATCCTAAGATTTCTATCCCCAAGTTGCGATCACTCCAAGATCAGATAGGGAGTCCGAAACTTCCAAATGTTGAACAAAATGCCCGGGATTTACTGCCAACAATCATTGCAAAAAAACCGATTAGCTCTTTACCTCGAACAGATTTAGCAAGGGTTGAAGCACCTCAACAAAAAAGATTAGAAACTCAAAAATCTATCCCAGAATTAAATCGAAAAATACCACAACTTAAACTAAATCTAGCAGACCAGAACTTACCTCAAGTACAGACAAGCCCTAAATTGGAACAGGACTTACGAGACACTTCCAAAATTAAAATACCTCAAAATAACTTCAGTACCATTACCGCACCTTCGACAGAGTACCCTGCAAAACTAGAGAAGAGAAAAATTTTTGAGCTTCCCCAGTCAATAGCTAAGTTGGAACGTGATCAGAAGCCAATTTTGCCTGATACTGTCACGCAAGATTTCACTTTACCATCATCCAATATGCCCGCCAAAACAGAAGAAGTTGATCTGCCTCCTGAACCTAAAAATTCAAACGACAAGTTACCTAATCCGAAAGAGAGCCATCTACCACCTGGTATAGTGGCTGGTGCACCCATTGATGGACCTATGGCAATTGAATTGAACCCCAAAAAGCTGAGAAACACTCCACCACCAGCTCCGCCACCACCAGCTCCGCCAAATGCAAACTTGTTTGCTGGTGTACACAAGGGACCATCCTCAACGGATCAACCTTCTATTTTTGACCCAAAAAATCCACCACCAACATTAACCGAAACCGCCAATATAGGTATCGAGGTTCAAGATACACTTCTGCTGAGGAAACTAAAGGAGCAAGAGAGTAGGCGAAAGTCTCTGGAACGACAGTATAATTCTTTGTTGCATGAACAGTTACGTGGACAGATCAATGCAGGACCACAGTTTGATAAGAAACTCTCTGTTGCAATTGAGATCCAAATTCAATTGGATGGAAGTGTAAGTGCTTATCGTATCAAGGAAAGTAGTGGCTCTAAACAATTTGATTTGGTTGTTATGACGGGAATGAAGGCTATTAAGTTTCCGAGACTCCCTCAAGATTTAGGTGAAAATCCACCATATGTCGTGACTATCAGAATTCAACCCTGAGAAAGGAAAGAGATGAAACATTGGGTGTTTTCGGTCCTGATCTTTTTGGGATCACTCTCACCAACACTTGCGCAGACCTATTCAAGTGAGGAAGTTATCGTCAGTGGCATAGACTTTTCTAGATTTTCTGCAACGCTAAAAGTAGATTCAAAACTCGATAGAAATCTATCAAAAAGATGGGCCAGAAATATTGAAAGAAATTTCTGCTGGAGCGGTGTATTTACCCTAGTGAATTCAACTTATGATTACTGTCAGGCTAAACGTGAAGCGGAAATGCAGATACAACTTAATCAGCGTGAAAGTGGGCTGGAATTCGCTGTTGCAGATCTGCAAGGGAATGTTTTATTGGGTGAGATGCTGCCCATCAATAAAAATGAAATTAGTGAGAAAGATATTATTCGCGGTGTTAACCAAATTACCGAAAAACTAACCGGCATTGAGGGAATCCTTGGGACTTCTATTGCTTTCACCTTGAAGCAGCCAAGTCGAAAAAAAATTATTGCTCTGACTAACACTCACGGGATGGGGTTGAGGAGTCTGACTAACAGTAAGGAAATAAGCCTTTTACCAAGATGGTCTCCTGACAGTACTAAATTGATTTACACAACTGTTGGCAACAGAGGTACAACCATTTGGATGCACAATGTACTTAAAAATAAAGCAGCTGAATTAAGAAGAGGGGAAGATGGTGTGACCAGTGGTGGTACTTGGTATGGCACTGGTAGCAGAGTCGTGGCAACAATCAGTATGAATGCCAATGTAGATCTTTACGACATAGACATTGAATCAGGGAGAACCCAACGTCTGACTCGCCACAGTAGCATTGATACAGCACCTACCCTTTCACCAGATAACCGCAACCTTGTTTTTGTCTCTGACCGAACTGGCAGAGAGCAGATTTACATGAGAGATATGGAATCTGGATCAATTTATAGGCTGACTTTTGATGGCTTCAGCAATAGCGATCCAGTATGGTCTCCTGATGGCACCCGAATCGTCTTCTCTCGAAATGTAAATGGTCGGAATCAAATATTTCTTATGGACCCATTTGGTGATGATTACCAACAGTTAACCTTTGGAAGATATGATTCAGAAAAGCCGACGTGGTCTCCTGATGGCCGCCAAATAGTCTTTGCAGCTGACAGAACAGGAATCTTTAAATTGTACGTAATGTTTGTTGATGGAACAGGAGTGAGACGACTTACATCTACTCCCAGGAGATTTGAAGAGACAGGAGCCTCTTGGAGTAAAAAGGCTGTGGGGGGAGAATATTGAAAAATCTGGAGAATTGGTTTGAGGCTGCCGACACAGATCATATCCAAAAGGAAAGAAGAAAAGCTAAGGAAATTCGAAAGTCGCAGTGGTGGAAAAATCGTCGTGCATCAAACAAATGCTACTATTGTGAGCAATCCTTTCCGGCTAAGGAATTAACGATGGATCACCTTATTCCTCTTGCTCGCGGGGGATATACAACGAAGTCAAATCTCGTTCCAAGTTGCAAAAGCTGCAATACCCAGAAAAACTATTTGCTTCCTGTAGAATGGAAGAAATACATGCAGCAATTAAGAAATAAAGGAACTGGATGAAATGTTTGAATTGTGCCCAGAACAACCCTGACGAAGCGAAATACTGTCAAAAGTGTGCAACTTACCTGGCCGAACGATCTTCCGCAGATCTCCTCGATCTTCTAAGATCTCTGGTCCTAGCACTAATTTTCACCTCCATTTTCTATCTAGTGTTCCCTCTGCCACAGATTAGAAGCGACTATATTCATGATCTTCTTGATGGACGTATTTCAGAACTAATTTTCGGCCTGAGCTGTTGGGCCATATTTCTAATTTTCTTCAAATGGAGACAACATCGAATCCAACTCAAAACTTACCTAGCATTCCGCCAAAAAGAACTAATCAATTCCTTATCAGAAGGAATTTTTGTCAAAGATGTTGATAGTAGAATTGAGCAAATCGGGAATTTTCTGGCAAAAAAAAGAATCAAGCACTTTCAAGCGAGTATTCTTTTCGTAAGACTACGAAGAATTCTTCACTATCTAAGGGTAGTCCCCAAAAAAGAAGAACTGCATCAGATACTTAATTATCAAGCGGAAATCGATTTCAACAGACTTCAGAACGGATATACCCTTATCAATGTCCTCATCTGGGCAATTCCAATTCTTGGGTTCATAGGAACTGTGTTTGGTATCGGGCAGTCAGTCGGAGAATTTTCAACGTTTGTACGCAGTATGGATACTGCTGCCATTGGCGGCCAGATGCGATCTGCTCTTGGCGGAGTGACAAGTGGGTTGTCTATCGCTTTCAATACCACTTTCCTAGCACTGGTAAGCGTAATTCCAATTATGCTTCTTTCTTCTCTAATTCGAAAAAGTCAGGAGGATCTGCTGCTTAAAGTTGAAGAGTATTGCTTAGATGAATTATTACCAAATCTTCATATTAATCCCGGTGATCAGGAACTTCAAAATAGAACCAACGAACATCTCTCAACACTAAACGATTTTACAGAAAACTGGCTCAAAAGAATTGCACCAGTTTTGACCTCGGTCTCAGAAAATTCAGAAGTACTTCAAGCCCAAATTAAGGGTCTTCAGCCTCTGCTTAGAGATTATAGTAATGAAATTATTCATAAAAAACTCCCAGATCCTGAAATCAAATCTGATTTACAAAAAAGCTTAGAATCAGAAAGTGACAAATCAAATTATTGTAAAGTTGATCCAATTTCTTCCAATGACATGGATCTAGAATTTAAAGTTTTTGAAAAAACCAAAGAAATACAATCAGATTCTAATCAGGACGATTTCAACCTAATCAATGCAAAAGTATAATGCGAAGGAGAGCACCAAAGCCTTCCGTTCCACTCTTTCCCTTTCTCAGTGTTCTGCTGAGCACAATGGGAGTGTTGGCATTCCTTTCAATCAGTTTCTTGATAATAAGCCGCCTCACTCCGGACAAGATTATTCAACGGCTTCAAGTTGAATTTGAATGGATCGGTGCGCCAGAATATGTAGAACCTATTTACATCAAATGTCTTGGTGACCACATTGAGTATTTCAACCTTTTTTCCAACAGAGATGAGAAGATCGCTTTAGAGGATTTACTTAGGGAGATAAAAGGGGAAAGCCCCGTTTTCATTTCTTATTTATTGAGAATCGATCGGCTCAACAAGGAGATCAAGAGAAACTTTGGGCAAACCGAACACTTTCCATTGCTACTTGTTTATCCAGACGGTGTCTTAGCTTCGGAGGTAATAACTTCTATCATTGAACAAATAGATGGTCTGAGTGTGGGCTTAGAACCTATGATGCCAAATTGGGAAGTGCCATACAGATAGCCCGAGAAAAATTTCTAGTAGCGGGGCATATTTGGTTCGATTGCTTCAGCCCAAGCGTCAATTCCTCCTGCCAGACTTCGACAATTTTTAAATCCAAGATCTTGGAAAATCCTTAAAGTCCTCTCTGATCGGACTCCTCTGTGGCAGTAAAATACAATTATTTTCTCTAAGTCTTTTGTGAAATCATCTGTTTTAATTCTGTTGACTGGATGATGCTTCGCTCCCTTCAATCGGCAAATCTCCCACTCATGTGGCTCTCGAACATCAATCAACATTATATTCCTCCCATTACGTAGTGCAACACTCAGCCAATGGGCAGAAACCTGGTCTGCATTATCTTTTTTTTCCTCAAAACCAATTTTCTCAATCACAGGGACTTTACCCGCGTCCAACCAAGCTTTGATCCTTGGATTTACTCCACAAAGCTGGCAAGTTTTCTCCTTGGGAATATTCATTTTTTGAAAGTCTAATTCTAAGGCATCATATAGCAAGAGTTGTCCTATCATCTCTTTCCCAATCCCTAAAATTAACTTAAGTACTTCAGTTGACTGAAGTAGACCCATTGTGCCTGGGAGCACGCCCAGGACTCCAGATTCTGTTCAGGTGGGGGCCATTGATTCAGGTAAAGTTACAGGATAGAGACAACGATAACACCCACCCTTTGATTTCGGCCAGAATACTGAAAGATGTCCTTGAAATTTGTGTACTGATGCAGAGACTAAAGGCACATTGGTAAAGAACGCTGCATCGTTAACTAAATATCGAGTCGGAAAATTATCAGAGCAGTCTACAATTACATCGTATTTTTGAAAAATTTGAGGAGCATTGTTGTGCTGTAACTTGTCTGAAATCAATTCAACTCTCAATAGAGGGTTGATACTAGTTACAGTCTCAGCCAAAGATTCAGTTTTCAGTAAACCAAGATTTTTTTCAGAATGGCCAATCTGTCTTTGTAGATTAGAAATTTCGACGACATCACTATCAATTATTCCTAGTTGACCGATCCCTGATGCAGCTAGATAAAGTCCTACTGGGCATCCAAGTCCCCCTGCACCAACGATTAAAACTTTGCTTTTCTTCAGCTTTTGTTGCCCTTCAGACCCTACTTCAGAAAGACTGAGATGCCTGCTGTATCTCTTGACTTCTTCAGCAGAAAGGCCTTGAGATAAGTTTTTAATTGGGATTTCTTGGGACATTTTCTAAGATTTAGTAAGTTTGATTGCGTTCAACCCTATTTGAAACTCGATTTATGAATTCACTATTTTGCAAATTCTACTTCTTCATTTTCATATTCTATCTCTGTGGTCTAAATTCTAGTCAAGCCTCAGAAGATTCACTCTTGGAAACAATTTGGGATATTGAGTCCGGAAAAGTTATCAAACAGGAAGAACTTATTGAACATTTTCTTGGCGCAGAGCTAATTTATCTTGGAGAGAAGCACGACAACGCCCGTCAACATGAAATACAATTACAGATACTTGAAGCCTTAATAGACAAAGGGAAACGTCCTTCAATAGGTTTTGAGTTTTTCACAATTGGACAAACAAGTTTATTGATGAATTTCACCCAACCCTCTGAACCAATAATGAACATTAAGTCTAAAGACTATGATCCTGAGTCAGTTCTTCGTCAGGCTTTAGGGTGGGACCATCGTTCCGATGAAGAGTGGAGCTATTACTTCAAGTTGATTGAGTTTGCCCGAGATAATCAACTTCCTGCATTTGCTACGGACATTCCTTGGGGATTATCGTCCAGGATAACCCGAGTTGGAGTGGAAAATCTTCATCCAACAGAATTGTCACTTTTGCTGGACACTGGTTTAAACGACTCTGAATATGAGCAGTTAATGTTGGAGGAATTTACAAACGTACACTGCGGGTATAGAAATGAAGAGATGTTTCGACGAATGTACCAGGCATGGATCGCTCGCAACGACGCAATAGCTCAATCTATCGTCAACACCCTCGAAGCAAACCCCCAAAAACCTGTGGTGATGATCATCGGATTCGGGCATCTGAGGCACGGGATGGGGATTCCGGAGCGTATTGCATATCTTCGCCCTGAAACCAAGCAGATCAATTTCTCTATGATAGAAATTAATCTAGAACCCTCATCACTTGAAAGTTATCTGCCTGAGTTTGAAATTAACGGAAGAACTTTCAAACAAGATTTTGACTATATCTGGTTTACTTCTCGAAAGGACATGGAGGATCCATGCAAAGCCTTTCGCAAGCAATCTGAGTAAACTATATTTTTCTCTCAGCCACTCTGAGATTTAAAGCCTTATAGAGTGCTAAAATCTCAACTCTTGGTGAAAAACCGTAGAGACCAGAATAAACATTCTTCAGCATTTCAGCCTCTGAAACGATAAATCTAAATTTCATTTGGAAATAGAACAATGGCTTAAAATCGCTTTATTGTGCACTTTGGGAGCAATGAGCCCGGGTCC
>MDTD01199745.1_pt1 | contig 13004 bp, 17 predicted proteins | sample 811221 | NCBI WGS metagenome assembly MDTD01 (sample SAMN05326646, study PRJNA326480) | marine metagenome | isolation source: seawater | place: Pacific Ocean: South West | collected 2011 | reverse complement strand
TAGCAGCACCACCTGTGTCTCATCACCTTAACTAGCGGTTGCCAGTAAGTTTATTCAGTCACTCCCATGTTGCGTCCAACATTAATAATATATCAGCAATCTAATAATTTGTCAACAAGTATTTTTACTTAAAAACTTGCTTCAAATATTTCCCCTTTCTCACAAACATCTCCTTCGCACATCGTGTACGTTAGATCATCTTTAAAATAAGATCTATAAATTCTTCCCCATATAACATCAAACTCTTCTTGGTTCAAATCTTTGAAAAGACATTTATCTTCTAGGTATATGTGATATGTTTTCATTGTTGTTGCTGCTCCCTCTGTCTCCACATCTTCTTTTCCATTTCCCACATTGCTTCTGCAGCACCTTCGGGAGGTGATTCGTTACCTGCTTTTTCTAGCAGTTTATCATACTCTTCAGCAGCATCTGTGATTGCTTTTCTCATTTCTTCAATGTCCCAAGCAATATCTTCTTCTGGTCTAGGATTCTCAAAGTTTAAATCCTGCGAAGGTGTCTTTTGTGACATCTTGTTTGATTCCTCCGACGACATAAGATTCGATCTCCGTTTCTTGTGGTGCGTTTTGTTGTCCTTTTGAATTTAACCAATGCTCAGTCCAAGGTAATGGATTGTTTCTCAATGGTTGATTGTAAATAGGTGTTAAACCAATCGCTTTCATTCTACGATTAGCAATCCACTCCACATAATTATATAACAGTTTTGCATTTAAGCCAATCATACTACCATCTTTAAACAGGTAGTCTGCCCATGCTTTCTCTTCATTTACACATGACTCAAACATTTTAGAAACAGTTTCCTTTTCTTCCTTAGCAATTTCTATCATATCAGGGTCATCACCCTTCTCCCAGTTCTTTAGTATCTGTTGAGTAAGAACTAGATGTTGTGACTCGTCTCTAGAGATAAGAGATAGTATCTTTGCTGATCCTTCCATGAGTTTGTTCTCACCAAAGGCAAATGAACATGCAAAACTTACATAGAATCTAATACCCTCTAGGATATTAACATTAGCAACTGCAAGATATAGTTTTCTTTTTAAATCTTTTACTGTCCACTTTGCAGTAGGAGATTCCTTACCATCCTTAGTCCATAGACTACCGTTACTATACTCTTGTGCATACTGAATGAACTCATCATAGGATCTAGTAACAGAGACTGACCTATCCATTATCTTTTCATCTCCAAGGATAGTATCAAATACTTCTGATGGATCTGAATATACATTCTTGATGATGTATGTGTATGATCTACTATGAATCATCTCCATGAATTGCCATACTTGCATACATGCTTCTAGTTCTGGTAAAGAACAGTAAGGTATAAAAGCCATACCTGGTGCACGTCCTTGTACACTATCAAGCATGATCTGATACTTTAAATTACTAGTGAAGATATGCTTTTGTATATCTGTCAACTGTGCAAAGTCAGCACGATCTTTCTGTAGAGATACCTCTTCGGGTCTCCAGAAATATCCTAGTTGTTGTTGAGTTAACCTATCAAATGTTGGATACTTGTATTGATCATATCTTTGAACACTTAATGGTGCTCCAAAGAACATAGGTTGTTTAGGTGTCTCTACTTGTTTGCGATTAAAAACTGTCATTCCAGTGGGGTCAGATTTTACAGGACTCACACTCTTCCTCCTCGGTATTTAATAGGTTGTTTATTAGGCATTCAACTGATTCTATTTTACTCTCTTCCATTTCATCACCATCTTTCTTAGCATCATATGTGTTCTGATAATATGATGTCTTCCATCCATACTTATATGTTGTTAGAAGATCATTTGCCATTACAGATACAGGTACTTCATTATCAGGATAATTTTCTGGATTGTAACTCCAGTTACCACTAATTGCCTGATCAAAGAATTTCTGCATCACAGCAGCAATTTTAATATATCCATCATTATTTTTCATATTCCATAACAAAGTATAATTGTTCTTTAAAGTCGTATAAGACGGAACAATTTGCTTAAGAGGTCCTTTCTTTGACTTCTTAATGGACAAGTAGTCTCTAGGTGGCTCGATTCCATTGGTTGCGTTTGACACAACGGAACTGCTCTCCGAAGGCATCTGTGCGGACAGAGTGCTGTGCCTGAGTCCATGTTGTTTGATGCTCCCCCTGAGATACTCCCAATCACATGATAGGTCATTTGGAACAATCTCATCTACTTCGTTCTTATATGTATCAATCGGAAGGATTCCATCAGCATATTTTGTCTTACCGAAATAACCGCATGCACCTTTCTCCATAGCAAGTCTATTAGATGCAGTTAGTAATGCAAATTGGAATCTTTCAGTTAACTTATGTACTAAATCATATGCTTTCTGATCATCATATTTAACACCGTTCTTAGCGAGATAATGTGCTAAACCAATGTATCCTATACCCAATGATCTACGGTTGATTGTAGAGTGTTCTGCTGCCTTTACAGGGTAATCTTGATAATCAATTAAGGCATCTAATCCTCTGACTGATAGTTCACATAGTTCATCTAGTTCATCAAGTCTATTAATTTTACCTACGTTTATAGCAGATAGAATACACAAAGCAATCTCACCATCACCATCTATATGTTCTATAGGATCTGTTGGTAATGTGATCTCCTGACATAGGTTACTCATGGTTACCTTGTCTTTGAATGAACTGTGACTATTACAATGGTCTATATTCATCAAGTATATACGACCTGTCTCTGCTCTTTCTTTAAGTAGATTTAGTATTAGTTTTTGAGCAGGAATTGTAGTCTTAGGTATAGATTCATCTAACTCATATTGAACATATAAGCTATCAAACTCGTCCGTTCCAAAAGCATCATACAAACCAGGCACGTTATGGGGTGAGAATAAAGTAATGTTTCCACTCTGTAAAAATCTTTCATAGAATAACTTACTTAATTGTATACTATAATCTAATTTTCTAACTCTATTATCTTCAGTTCCTTTATTATTTTTAAGGACTAAGATGTCTTCGATTTCTTGGTGCCAGATTGGGAAGTGCACTGTCGCAGATCCTCCCCTGATGCCATTTTGAGTACAGCAGCGAACAGTAGATTCAAATTTTTTAAGGAACGGGACGACACCTGTGTGTTGAACTTCTCCACCTCTGATTTTACTGTTGATACCACGGATCCTACCTGCGTTGATACCAATACCTGCCCTCTGAGCGACATATTTGCCAATAGCCATATCACTGCTAAAGATACTATCGAGGGTGTCATTAGCATCAACCAAAACGCAACTTGCAAATTGACGAATAGGGGTTCTGACTCCTCCCATGATCGGTGTTGGGATGTTGATTTTGTGTTTTGAGATTGCGTCATAATACTTTTTGATGTACTCCAGTCGATAGAACTTGTCATCATCTTGAAAGAGAGTAGCAGCAACCATCATATACATGAATTGTGGTGTCTCAAAGACTTTACCAGTGCTACGATCTTGTACCAAATATTTATCTACTACCTGTCTCATACCTGCATATGTAAATAGGTAATCTCTATCATGATCTATGTAAGAATTTAATAATTCCCACTCTTCATCAGTAAATTTTTCAACTATAGTTTTATCGTAAAGATTCTTCTCAATACAACGGTCTACATGATCTCTCAAGATAGGATGGTTATCTGGATGTCCATCATAAACTGCTTTTCTTAATCCAAATAATAGGAGTCTAGCAGCAACATATTGATAGTTAGGATTCTCTAACGTAATTAAATCATTAGCAGAACGAATAAGAATTTCTTGGATGTCTTCTGTCTTTATACCATCGAAGAATTGAATACCAGAGTTCATCTCTACAGCAGATTCAGAAACCCCTGCAAGACCCTTGCAAGCATGTTCAACTATATGATGTACTCTTTCTAAATCTAACGGTTCGGTGTTACCATTTCTCTTAACTACGTTTGTCATACCTTTTTCCATTCATTTAATTTGATTTGTGCTTCTAGTCCTTGGTACGTATTAGATTCTACCAGAGACTGAACGTTATGTCCAGCTAAATGCATGTCATTGATGTCCTTTTGTTGTAAATTTCGTGGCCAAATAACTACCTTATCTCCTCTACCAATGGTTTTGTCGATTCTTTTAACGATTTCTCTGTTGCGAGGTTCGTTATCATAAACCCAAATATAATTGCTCCAATTATACGTCCGAGGATCAACGTCGGACCCAGCCATAGCAACCGTGTTTTCCAAGAAGAGGGAGTCGAAGGGTCCTTCGACGATGTAAACTTTTTCATGTGGATTTATTCTGTGAAGTCCATAAACTTTTGATTCATTTTCATCCAACATGATAGTAATATATCTTAGTTGGTCTTTGGGGTTGAGTGATCGTCCTTGAAATCCGAACCATCCTTCATGATTTCCTCCATCTTTTTTTGCGTTAGCTTTAATGAACGGGATAATGATTCTGGGGTGATCGTTCTTGATTTCTGTAAACGATGGTTTCGTTTTGTTAACCCAAGTACAGAACTCTTCTGTATAGAAGAGCTCGGACCAATATTTTTTAGGAATTTGTCTAGAGACAAGATACTTTACGGCAGGGTGCTCATTATTTAGATCAGCAATACTTTCGAGGTCTTCCTTTTTCTTAAATACTGGTTTATTAAATGATGGTTTAGGAACAAAGGATCCTTTCCCACTAGTCCCACTCTTGTATCTTTCTAAGATGTATTCATCATAGAGATCTTGAGCGTTATCTTTTAGGAAATTGGGTAACGTTCTACCTACACCACAGTTGTGACACTTGTATACCAAATCTGTCTTAATACGAAAAAAATAACCTCGTGCCTTGTTCTTATGCTTCTGTGAATCTCCACAGTAAGGGCAACGAAAGTTATATAAGTCTTGTCTCTTCCTAACAAACTTGTCTAGTCTGTGAGAGAGTAAGTTTACGTAATGTGCGTCAACAAATTCAGTCAATAGAACGAACTATCTGTCCGCTTATCATACTTGTATTATTATTATTTGTCAAGTTTTTGAGGAGTGCTTGTCCTGGTGCAGACACCATGAAAGATACAATAGCAAGACCACCAAAAATAGACCACATCTTCTTTTCCATGACTCTAAGGCGGTCATCAACCTTGCGTATATCCCTCTCACAACCTTTCTTAATAGCATTTGTCTCTCTGTTAAAATCTTTATTCAAATTATCTAACTTTTCAAACAAGACATCATCAATCTGATCTTGTTTATCTAATTTCTCATTGTGTACAGCAAGAAGTTGACCCATCTTCACACTATTTTCTTGAAGAGTGTCAACTACTTTTTCTAACCTTTCTATTATAGCAGCATTTATTCCTTGCTCAGCCATTTATCTTGTCTCGTCTTGCTCCGATCCTGCTCTCGCTTGCTTCTTTAAACTCTGTGTTTTCATTTGCAGTTGCTTTTGTAGTTGCTGTTTCTTAAGATTAACTTTCTTCTTCTCAATAGCAACCTTTGCTTGTGCTTGCTGATTCTTAAACTTCTGTTCTAATTCTTCCTTAGCATATAGACGAGAGTTTGCTTTAGCACTAGTGTCTATATTTTTCATATGAGCCATACGCTTGTCCATAAAGAACTTAGCAGCATTGGCTGGCATTATACGTTCAACTTTTATATCACCTCTGTATCGAGGGTTTATAAGAACACGTAATTTTTGTGTCAGTTCTGCAGGTGAGTTTGCATATACTATAGTTTCACCGACCTTTGGTATAGTAACTTTGTATTGGAATAATCTTGAACGACCATATGGTTGTACTCTATTCACGTCAATGGGTCTATCGATTTCGTTATCCTCTTTAAGTTTCTTACGTTTTTGAACTTTATCTCTGAACTTCATGACAGGATCAAAACCTGCTACAGGACCTTTGGCATTTGCTTTGCCAGAAAATCCAGCCGCACCAGGCGTAGAACCAGTTGTCATCATTTCTTCGTTCATATCTGATTAAGTTCGTCTTTAATGTCCTCATCTATTTCTAGATTTGGAAGCATGTTCATAGGATATTTATTCAAATAGATTAGTATAGTTTTTAAAATAGACCAATACTCTCTTTCTAACCTATAGAATATCAAAGGAGTGGCTGCTTCGCCAAATACATTATATAAGATGATAAGATGGTTAATAATAAGATGTGTCCTCAACGGACCGCCTCTAACATAACGTTTTAATAGACGTTTTAAGTATTTAAAACGCTTCATGTCTTCATCAAAATCCTCACGTGTAACACAGTGAGGATTCTCATAATGCTTTATGGCGAACAGAATGTAAGTTTCCTCATTCAGTTCGTCAAATTTCATTTATTAAGTTGTTGTTATAGTCTTAGTAGAACCAGAACCACCTGCTCCTATTGTATCTCCTAGAACGAATACCTTGTCAGATGCTGTTGAAGTACCTGCGTCAACGATAGTTCCAGAGATAGTTTGAGCACCGATAGTATGTACTTTACTTGCTGCAGCACATGTAAAGTCAAACTCGATACGGTTTGTACCTGTTCCTCTAGCATATGTAGCAGTGATACTAGCACTATCAGTAGTATTAGTTACCACAAGTGTAGCACCTGCTGTAACATCTACTAGTTCGTTGTAGATAACTACAACTGTTCCAGTTGCTGCTGCTGCGTATGTTGTACCTTCAAAGAATACTGCTGTAATATCAGCATTACCTAGTGTATTGGTTCCTCTTGAACCTGCACCAACAAGACCATCAACTGCTACTAAAATCTCATCCCAGTATTCAGTTTGATCTCCTTTTTTATAGTGACGTAATACCCAACCTTGTGCGGTTGCAAAAATATTTGATGGATCAACTGCTCCACCTCTTACAGCCCACTTCGGCTTTGCTTCGTCTGCATCAGTTACACCATATAGTGCCATTTTCAGTACTCCTAGATTGTTCCTATCTACGATTATTTATAAAAAAAGAGGGTTTAAAACCCTTCTTTTTCTAGCGTGTTTGAAGTGATGCTTTAACTGTTTCTAGTAGTTTGTCATCGGCACTAGTTTTTGTAAGCTTAACTGCTTTTTCTAGTACAATAATGCAAAGGTCGATGAGTTTCTCACCCAACTCTCCGTCATCTGGAATTTTACTTACTGCGTCTGCAACAATTTTTTTAGCGAATGGTAATAGAAATGATAACATGATCTAATAATAATTACTTCACACTATATAGACGACTAAGCGTATGTCTTTTTACCACCCTTCATATAACCTTCACCCTTCTTATCTTTGAACCTAATTCCTCTAGGATCTTTTACTTTTTCCTTTGCTTTTCTACCTGCAGCAACTATCTCACGGTATTTTTTCTTACCATGCTTCATGATCTGATTCTTTTTCTTTAGTTCTGCCTCTTTCTTTCTACTAGCAGCTCTATATTTCTCGTCATCAAAGGTGTCACCATACTTCTCTCGAAGTATAACTGGATTAAATTCGTTAGGTAGTATATTCATATCTTTATTATAGCACCTAAGTTCCTAAACCGCGACCCCTGTCATAATTTTTCTTTCCACCGTAACGTGCCATAGTATCTACGTAATTTTGTGTAGACTTAAACCCACGTTTCTTAGCGTCTGCTGCAGTTTGTTTCTTAGAGTCTGCTGCATTCTTATACTTATTAGTACCCATAGTAGACTTGGCACCTTTAACTTTTTTCTGCTGTCTACTACCACCTGTCATTATCTGACCTTTATATTTTTTCTTTATAAAGTCTAGTGCTGCATCCTTTGTCTTAGGAGAAGTTGGTTTTTTAGTTCCACCCTTTACGTGTGTTCCTGTTTCTTTGGAATATCTGGTTGCTTCAGCAGTAAGTGTTTCTGTTTGTTCAACTTCTTGGTTGCTTTCGTTTGAAACCTTTTCCTGACTACCATAAAAACTTTCCTTAGATTGTACACTATCTATAATAAATTTACCAAAAGGTTTCCAATCTTCAGAGGTTCCACATTTCCACTTCTTGAGTGCTAATGCTTTACGAGTTGGTCTGCCTTTCTCATCTTTCATAGGTCCTTTAACCCCACCCATACGAGCACAGAATGATCTTTTTCTAGGTCCTCCACCAGGTTGTGGTGCTTTTAAATCAGAACCAGGATTCTCACGTTCATAAGACTTCCTACCCTTCTCATTTAAACCACCCTCTTTGTTCTTACCTTCTTTCCTTTGCCATGCAGCAGTCTTTGCTTCACTAACAGGAGAAGGAGTTCCTACTGTAGGGATAGCATCTTTCTTTTTCTTCTTATCTTTCTTAGCGAATGCAGCCATTGCACCTTTTGGTTTACCATCACCCTTAAAAATACCATAAGATGTTCCTTCTTTAGTAACACCTGCCTTTGCTCTTTCTCTTTCAGCCATTGACTTGATGAGCATTTTTATTACTGCACGTTTACCATATGGATTTTTAGCTTCTGTTTGTACACCTGTCTCTGGATTGATAGGTGCATCCTTTTTCTTAGATGTAACACTACCGTATGTTATACAAGGATCTTTACCACAACCACAATTCTTTTTCTTTTCTTTTAGATCTTCTAACTGATCTAATGCTTTACTTGACCAGTATACTTCAGTCTCCTCATGCTTTTTACCCTTCATGAGTTTACCATCTGGCATCACATGATGACCTTCTGGTATTGGTTTACATTTCTCATCCTTATTACACCAATATTGTCCCTTACCACATGATTGTTTTTCTTCATTAACTTTCTTTTTACTAGGCATCTTTGCACCAGACTTATGTCTCTCAACACCTGCTTCATCTCTATAAGTTTCTCTTTCCCTATGTGGTGTTACATAACCTACACCTGGTACTACTCCAGTTTTACCTGCAGCTCTTGCTGCGTTCCTAGCTGCTGCTCTTTTTGCAGCTGCCTTTCTGTTTCTATCATATGAAGACATCTTTTCTTTTAATGTCTCCTCTTTCATACCTTTTGTCTTCTTACCTCTTCTTTCTGCATGATCTGCTCTTCTATCTCTTTGTATACCACCACCAAGTGCTAGAGATCCATGAGGATTACCATAGCGTTCAAGTCTTTTACCTGATCTCTTATGATCGGGAACCATCTTATCAACCTTTGCTTCAGCAACCTCTACATCTTCTCTTTTATATGCAGGAACCTTTGCACCTTTGACACCACGACGGTCTTTGTGTTCTTTCCTACGAAGTTCAATAGTCTTACCTCTTTTACCCTCTGAATCAAACATACCAGGCTCACCATGACCAGGTCCTTTCCTTCTATAATTTCTTATAGATGCTTTACCATAGTCACTACGACCTTTATCAACCTTCGCTTCATCAACTGTTTCTGACTCGTAACAGTCTTTTAGTTGAGGGTTGATGATAGTAGTTGTCTTTTTTGTTTTTTTCTTTGTTGCTTCAGAAAACTTAAGCATCACTATTTTCCTAATCTTTTTGCTGCTTGCTTTTTATATAATCTTTTTGCCTGTTCAGCTTTCTTGGCAGCACCCTCTTTATCTCCTGCCTTTGCAAGTTTTGCTCTCTTCATGTCTGCAGCTTTAACTGCTTTTAATCCTAGATCAGCAGAAATTTCATTGATTTCTTGATTCTTCTCTACATTAATAACATGCTCATGCATTCCTTCTTGAACTATTTCTAGATTTTCAACTGGAATATTCTTTTCTATTCCATGATCAAAGAACACATCATAATGAGTGACATTACCTTCTTCATCTAGAGTATGCATAGTCTTGATACAATCACCCATACCCCACTCTTCATGTTTTACTTTAGAAGCACACTTATGACTTTTCTTTTTACCGTATCCTTCTTCAACATCTTCTACTTCTTCTTTCTTACAATCAGGTACTGCTTTACCACCTTTCATCTTGGTTCCAGTTGCCTTATATCCATCCCAACAAGATTTTTTCTTAGGATCTCTACCAATATTCTTACGTGCTGTTGCTAGTGTAGCTTCATCCATTTCTACATCTTCTTTCTTCATCGCTTTGCTGATTGCTTTGCGACGCTTCATTAGATATTCATCTGATGAATCCTTATCACCATCGTTATCTACATCACCATCTTCTTTTCCAACAGGATCTAATTTTTTTGCTTTCTCTTGAACCTGACGATATGCATCTGTCATGTCAGGTAATTGTATGTCGGTAAACGATTTCATTGTCATTTCAGTACTTTCTCCTTTTTATTTATCTTCTTAAGAAATTGTCCAGGCGTTAATTTACGAACGTATGCATCTAAACTATCAGTTGCATACTCACGTTCAGATGGTTGTAACCATCCTTTAACTTCTACTAAGTCTTTTAACCAAGAACGAAATAGATTATCGTGCTCATCAATAGAGATGACGTAATTGCTGCCACGACTAACAATCTTAGAAATGATCCCTGTGTTGAGGTTCTCGACATAATCTCCTACTGAATAAAGTCCTTCTACGAAGTATGCTTCACGCAACCCCTTCGGATCTAATTTAGGTGCGATCTCATATAAATGATACGAAACTTCACTAAAGTCTTCTACACATTCTTCCATCTTCATTGCTTGACGCAACGTATTATACAGTTCCTGACACTGTTTTGGTTTTAAATTCTTGGGACATCCCTTAGCAAACTCAGCGTAATTGTCTTCAGCTGCAAACTTTCTTTGCTTAGATGCAGACATACCTTCTAGACCCTCACCATCAGGATCTCTATCACCTGCTGATGTTACTCTAATATTTTCAAATGTATATGCTTCACCGTTGTACTTTTGAGCTAGTGAATTAAATTCACTGACTCTATCTCCTCCAACAACAAGGTTAACTTCACTATAACCTTCGTTATCTAATGATGTAAGAACATCAAAGATAGTTCTCATTTCGTCATTGGCGACAATAGCATTAGTATGCTTCGGATATGCTTGATGCATAAACTTAACCTTCGTCGCAGGGTCAAGGGGGTTCTTCTTATCATCCTGCGTCCTTGAGGGGTATATTCTATATTCTCCATTTTTTGCACTCTCTGCTACTTTGTTAATGAGAGCTTCATGTCCTGTAGTTGGTGGATTAAATCTTCCAAAAGTAATAGATATGCTACCTTGATCGACCTGACCCTCGCCAGCTCCCGTTTCTTCTCCTCCATTAGTTGCATCTCCTTTTGATATTTCATCTCCTGACAGTGGAACAAGTTTCCCTGCCTTGGACATGTGTGTTACATTACCTTGTTGATCGGCATATTTACCGTAACCTACATGCGTTAATTTCTTTATTTTTGCTTCCTTAGCAGCCATGGATTGCTCGGCTTCCATAAGAAAGTTACTAAACTTTTTCATTAATAAGTTGAATACAGTTAAGCTCTCATTGTTATTTATGCTTTCACGTCAAAGCGGAAAGATATAGATGAAATACCATCCCTTGACTTCGCTCTTATATCTATCTTAGTTTTCTTAACCATTGCTGCAGCATACTTAGAATCCATTTTTACAAATGTAGTTGGTGATAACATATGTGTAGCAATAGCTGGCTTATTATTCTTAAAATAATTTCCTCCCGTCAGTGTTTCACCTATTAAACATTGTAAAAAAACAGGATCTTTTTTAAGATATTCATACAAATCTTTTATCAATTTAGGTTTATGATTTGCAATCCATATATCAAAATTTTTATCCTTCTTTATTTGACCTCTACCATCAACTAAGTCTGCTACTATATTTGGTCTTCTTTCTGTTGCCTTTGGTAAATTTCTTTCAGTAAGTAATTTAGTTGGTGCTGCTGCAATCCTATTAATAATCATTGCTAACTTCTTTCCTCTTTCACCAGGACAATATTTTGCTGTTTGTTCTAATGCTTTGGCAGTACTAGGACCTTCAGCACTTGATAACTGAACAGGACCTCTCATTTTAACTGAGCAATTATATTTTGTTATCCTATCTGTAAATACAATATCCGTTTTAGGTTCTGGATCTCCTTTAATACCTAACTCATCACTATGCTTTGCAGTTGCTAATAAGTTTGGATTTTTTCTTTGAACTAAATCAACTGCATCTCTTGCCTGTCTTCCTATATCTCCATCATAAGGTTTAAGATTAGGATACTTATTCATCCTCTCTTGAATAGTACTATACACTACATCAGCACGAGACAAAGACTCATATACTATCGCCCACTCTAATTGTACACCTCTACCAGTAGCCATTATCTACCAAGTTTCTACTATACTATTTAGATTTACTTGTGGTGAAATACTTCTACGTATGATTCACACTTAGGACATGTAAAGGTTGAATAAAAATCAAAGTCAGATTCCTCACCATCATTTACCTCATCCATACTAAAGTCACAACCCCAGATTAGTTCTGTATTACAATGCCAACAGTTCATAGATCTCCTTCCTCTCTATTTTCTGAGTAATGAACATCAAACTCTCCATCAGGATATCTACTCTTCAACTTATCTACATTCATTTCTATTACTTCTTCTGGTGATACATCTAATGCTATACATGCCTGTATAAAATACCACATGATATCACCTAGTTCACGTTTCATGTGAAATAGATTCTCTTGACTAACTGGTTTACCTTGGAATAATATCTTCTTTACTATTTCAGTAAACTCACCTGACTCAGCACATAGTCCTAGTGCAGCAGTCAGTGCTCTATGTGTTGAAAAATCTTTAGAGTATAAGTCTCTTAGACGATCTTGGAAATGACCACCATACTTACTTTCTTCTGATGTTACAGCATTAACAAACTTTGTATACTTTTTGAAATCAATCATACTTTAATTCAGCGAATGTTTTTTTGCCAGAAATTTTCTTAATTATTTGCTCTTCGACACCTGCGTCAACGAGATCTTTCTGTGCCTCGTCAACATCATACAACCTCATCTTCGCTCTGTCAATACCTACACAGAATCTTTTGTTAAGAGTCGGGTCGTAGTATCTATTCTTTAATTGTTTGACCATTATTTGATTCTGTTCCTCAAGTTCCTCCGTAGAAATAAGAGCAAACATAAGATCAGCAGTTGCGGGAAGCCCAAAACTTTCGCTTGTATCAGTAAGATCAAC
>MDTD01060334.1_pt1 | contig 13005 bp, 8 predicted proteins | sample 811221 | NCBI WGS metagenome assembly MDTD01 (sample SAMN05326646, study PRJNA326480) | marine metagenome | isolation source: seawater | place: Pacific Ocean: South West | collected 2011 | reverse complement strand
TATTGCCTGGCCAAGGATGATTCTTCAATGCTGTGAGGGCATCAGGGTGAATCGTGCGAATGCTTTTATTATACTCTTTATTGAACTTATCAATAAAGTAGCTCATCAGTGCATCTAGATCGTTTTTTCGTTCTACGAGAGGCGGAAGATGTATTGGGAGAACGTTTAAGCGATAAAAGAGATCCTCTCGAAACTCTCCACGTTCAATCATTTTTTCTAAGTCCCGATTGGTTGCTGCAACAATTCTAACATTTACTTCGATCTCACGGTTAGATCCAACGGGCATGAATTTCTTTTCTTGTAAGACTCGAAGTAGTTTAACTTGCATCGCCGGTGAGATATCCCCTATCTCATCAAGAAAAAGAGTTCCGCTATCAGCGTACTGGAATTTTCCTATTTTCCTTGAGTCAGCACCTGTAAAAGCTCCTTTTTCATGGCCAAAAAATTCACTTTCAATAAGATTTTCTGGAATTGCGGAGCAATTAACTGATACAAAACGTTCATCTTTTCTGGGTCCATTGTAATGAAGTGCTTTTGCAACAAGCTCTTTACCTGTACCACTCTGTCCACGAATGAGCACTGGCGTGTCTACAGCCGAAAGTTTTTCAATCACGCTAAAAATTTCTTTCATTTGAGTAGACTGACCTACAAAATCAGTTCCATCAGAGAGCTTGATACGTGGAGCTGAGTAACTCATGCTCTCAACCATGCTTTTTGCTCGAAGGGCTTTATCCAATAGGTAAACTAAATTCTCAGCGGTGATTGGCTTTTCTAAATAATTATATGCTCCCAGTTTAGTAGCCTCTACAGCATCTTTGATATTAGAAAAAGCAGTTAGCATGATGCAGATAATCGAAGGATCAAAGGTTTTAATTTCTCTTAATGCTTCTATGCCATTCATTTTCGGCATATTCACGTCTAAAAGAACGAGATTATAGCTTCCAGCAGTGACTTTATTGATTGCCTCTTCACCGTTAGTTGCCTGGTCCACTTGATAGTTCTTATCTGATAGAGCCGAAGTAACTGAGGTTCTTAAACCATGATCATCATCGACAACAAGCACTTTAAACATCGCTACGCTCCTTTTTAGTTTCTTGCTCTAAGCTAGATTCTGCTGAAGCCCACTCGGTGGTGAGTCCAACTTGAAAATTTTGATCTGGAAGTATAATTCTAAAAATACTTCCACTGCCATCTTCACGATCCATCACAGAAATAGTTCCATGATGCGCTTCAATAAAATACTTTGATAAATAAAGCCCTAGACCTGTTCCAGAGACCTCATAGCGTTGATCGTTTTTAACACGATAAAATTTTTCAAAAACTTTTTCCTTTTCAATTGGGGAAAGTCCATGTCCCTGATCAATAATTTTGACCTCAACACCTCGGTCAAAGTCACGGGTTTCAATTCTGATCTTTGAGTTTTCCTTAGAATATTTGATGGCATTATCAATTAAATTGCTAAAAACTTTTGAAATCAAGCTGCTATCCACTTGAATTGGAAACAAGGGTTCTAAATCCAACTCAATTTTAATTGCTTTAGATTTTGCACTGAGTTTAAATCGTTCAACAACGATTTCAAGAATTTTATTGATATCATTGCTCTTAAACTCAAACTGATAACGTCGTGTCTCTACTTTATTTAGATCTAGGATACTTGAAATGAAACGATTGAGTTCATCTGTAGACTTTAAGATAGCCTTTAGGGATTGTCTGTCTTTCGTCTCGATTTGAGATTCTCTTGAGCGCATGACGACTTCACTCAGCCCACGAATTCTAGCCACAGGGGTTTTTAGGTCATGAGTTACGAGTGAGAGAAAGTTGGTTTTAAGCTCCTCCACCTGGGTGAGCATTTCGTTTTTCTTCTGAACATCCCATCGTTTTTTATACTCTCTCACAAGACGATAAGGAATCACGAGATAGTGGCAAAGAAAAATGGCAATCAACGGCTCACTCATAGGAATCCAAATGCCACTTTTCGCGCCAAAGCCATGAAAAAGCTGGTCAGCAACGATAACAAAGATCGTTGCACTTAAAACTGTGATCCCGAGACCGGAGATGGGCCTTAGTCGTAAAATAGCCCATATAATCAAAGTGCTTAAGAAAAAGGTGATGAGCCATGTCATCCAGGGGGAAGCGACTCGCATTCCCGTATCGTGAATCATGGAATCTAAAATATTAGCATGGATGTTTAGTTTGGCGCCGGTAAATTCATTTGAATTGTAAGGTGTTTTCGCAAAATCCGAAGGATTATTTTCTGAAAGTGTTCCTACTAGGATGATTTTATCTTCCAGCGCTGTTCTTGGAAGTTTATGAAGGAGGACATCTGAGAAAGAGTAAGTCGTGTAAGATCCCTCTTCAAGCGATGGGTTTGCGTGATATCGGAAAAAGAAGTACTCCGCTCCTGTCTTTTGTTGAAATGTGCCGATTGGCTTGTACGTTGAATCAATCAAACCTGCGCGTTGAGCTAAGTCCAGGTGAAACGATGGACGGTCATACAGAGAAACCAGAGCACGTCGAGTGACTTGATCTCTTGAAAAAACATTTCCATCACGGTGAATTAAGGCAATGGCATGAGGTAGTGAACTTAAGGGGTAGGGAGGAAGGATTTCTCCATTCACGTCAAAATGAGTTCCAAATAAGAATGGAATTTCGTCTTGTTCTAGCTCATTGACGAGTGCGTTGAACTTCTCTCCCCAGCGATCTACAAAGAGCTGAGGATGGACTTGGTTGACGTAATTCATATTTACTAAATAGCCAATTGCTTTTGGATCATACGTAGCAAGGCTCTCTAAAAGCTGGGTGTGAAAGTCTAAAGAAAGAGGAGGGTACTCGTTAAGATCGGAGGTAGTTTTTTCATCGATCTTGATGAGCACGATATCTTTGGAGGGTCTGGGTCCATAGCCATGGCCCATTCTAAAGTCATAAAATTTGGCTTCTAAGGAATAAAATTGGAAGCTTAATAAGATCGTGGATATTGCTCCAGCAGCGACCAGAATCCCGCCCCACTTTTTAATAAAAAGCTTTTGCCTTTTTAAGGACCTCAATTGGCGAGGGATAGGACGTTTCAGTTGTCCTATAATAGATGGGGTCTTTTTCCTACTCATCACACTCTACCGCTTTCACTATCACATTCAATCCATGTGCGATATCTTCGATGGATTGATTCCACGTTCACTACCACTACAGCTTCAACAACCGACTCTAAAACTCAGTTGTTGAAGTGAGAGACCCAAAAGGGATCTTTCACTACACCCTTCATAGGAGCAAGGGGCGTACCACATGGTATCTTTTTGCACCATTAAATTACCTAAAAAATTCAATGAGTTAAATACCTTCGAGCTAGAGGCCGAGTAGAGCGGCTGTCTAAAAACTAAACACCTGTCGTCTAAAAAAGTGACATTTCAGTCCTGAAAAAGGGTTGGTTGAATCAGAGGTCAATGCGAGGTGAAACAGTAAGCCAGGAGAACTACTAAAAAAACATCCAAACTAGTTACTTTCTGCCGACGAACTTTGCTTTGGTCTGAGAGTTGCAGTTCATTATCCAAAATATCAGATCGTGGATTTTCGAGAGAGTGTGGTCGCGGCCTGACTTGAAGAATTTGTGTAGAGGAGAGAGTGTGATGATCGCAAGAAAAGTCAATCAAAAGTGGTTCGGATTAAGAAACCTAGCAGTCATAGGGTTATCTATGTTTACTGTTTTGGCCTCATCTAGTGTTGCCCAGCAAGGTAAGGTTATTGAAGAGGCTTTAACAACATTAAAGCAAATGGAAGCCTTATCGAAAAAAAGTCATGCTGAATTTCTAGAGAAGTTAAATTCATTGCCGGATGATCAACAACTATTAGTCACCAATCAACTCACAAAGTTGGAAGGTGCTAAGAATTTTCAAAAAGCCTTTGGAAATAATAGTCATAGCTCTGAAATGAGCTTTTCGTGGATGATGGCTTTACCTAATCACAAAAGCCAAATTGCGACGCTTCATCGTGATGGAGAGCTTGTCCTTGCTGGAACGGAGGACGACCACGGTAAAGATTATGTGACAAATCGACTGTCAGCTATCGGAGCGATGTATGCTCTAGGCGAAAAGATCGATACGGAAGTTATTTCAAGCTCAGAGGGGCCTTTTCGTGATAGTCATTCCACGGTAAGAATCAAGTTAAGAGACTTCCAAGGTCCTTTTAAATCAGAGGGCTTTCGAGAACTTCTAAAACTAGGAACATTTGAATCAGCTGATTTTGGCAGAACTTTTAATTCCGAAGTGAATTCAAGTGTGAGAGTTGAGAGTTCCCATGGACGAGCAATAAGCCCGCAACAAGACGAGCAAAGGGCTCAAGGGAATGAAAGCTCAGAAAAGAAAATAGAGTTAGGTTTTAGAGTTTTTGGGAGTGAATCAACCCTTTTGGGGGAGCCAGCGCCGAAACTTTCTGCAAGAGATCTTTCCGACGCTGCTTTAGAAGGAGACAAGACGGCAAAAAGTCTTCGCATCACCCCTGATAACGAAAAAATAACAGATATAAAGCGTTTGAAAGCAAATTCAAAGACGGTAATCATCGAATTAAAGCCTACAGACGAAGCCTCGTTCGCATTTACTGATATAGGCCATTTTGAATTTCCCACTGAAATGGCTGCAGCAAAGTTTGTAGCAGCAATCAGGTTTCCTACGGTAGAGTTTGAAATTTTATTAGATCAAGATTCTGAATATTTCAGTGATCGGTATTTAGAGGCTTCTCCCTCAGACTTGTTTTTGAGCGGAACACATAGTGCGGGAGCGTTATTTATACGAGTGAAAGGATCACAAAAAGGAATGACAGCACGAGAGTTTATCGGTAAAGTCACCGACCCGGATTCAGTGCTGTATAACCCGAAGGTAGAAAGCACTGCAAGAAGGCTTCTTGAAAATCAAAGTTTACTCACTCGAGTAGATGAACGTTTAAGCTCAAGCTATGAGCCAAGTGTCGGTAGTTATGAGATAGCAAATAAAAGACCCGGCATTGTGGCCGTAGGAACCAGTGAAGCTTTGGCAGGAATTGGGGCAACTGCATATGGCCTTAACTGCATTAAGGAAAGTAAGTGGAAAGGCCTTGGTTTTGCAGGCCTAGGAGTAGGACTGATAGGAGATGCGATTTACAAGATACGTGCGAATGAAAAATATCTTGATGCTAGTTATATTCCTTTAAAAGATTTGCTGTATACTGCGCCTAAGGGAATGATTAAAGGGACCTACACTGATGGAAGTGTTGAAGACTCGGAGTGTATTTCTGAACAAGCACTTTCGGACCTCCGTGAAAAGCAAGTATCAGGTTCTGCAAATGAGCTCAGAACTGATTCACGAAATTCAAGTGATGAGAGGTCTCACGGTCAAAAAGCAAAATAGTGAGTGTAAATAAGTTAATTTATCTTGAGTTCGAGCGCCTGAAGGATTCGGGCGTCTCGAATCTCACGAATTCTTGCAAAGTAGCCATTCTGCCATTCTTGAAATGAAATTTTTCCATCTATTTTTAGTTGATTCAGATTTTGATAAAACGGATCTTGTTTGGAAGCTTCCACTATCCAATTGAGTGAATTTGGAATAGGTTTTTTTTCTTTCTTGAATTTAAAATAGTGAGTTAAACCGTCAAGAGACACATAATAGTGTTGAAGAGCTTCTACGATGTCTGAAGTTTTTTCTTCTTTAGTTTTTGGCCAGTCAGATGAAATTGGAGAAGCTTTTGGGAAAAGCTTTTGAGGGTTTGAGTTTACGAGGTGATGTGTGACTCCAAAAAGTGGTGCAAATACAGGTTCATTGAGGAGTAGCTCCTGCCATTGTCCATGAGTTAAGTTTAACTCGTCTTTTTTAGTTGATAAGTATTCTATCAGAGCAGCTCTTGATAGACCCATCATGACTGCTCTGTCTTTAAATTCTCGTTTTAGTTCATCTGTTTTATTCGGTAAGGCTTCCCACTCAGTTTTCAATTCAAAGAAAAATGGATCGGAGTTGATGGCGGTCCAAATTTCATCTTCTGTGAAATAATCTACAATAACTTGAGAGACAAAATCAATGAGAGAGCGAATCTCTTCTTTAAATGGGAGTAAAAGAATTGATGTTCCTAGGATTCCGACTGGGACAGTGAATTTACTATTTGGTCCACTAAAACCTATTCGACTTCTTATCTGATGCCTCAAGCCACGCATGGGTGTAAATTCAGCCCACTGGCCCAAAGCAATTTTACCAATCATATGTTTTGGAAGGCCTAAGGATGTCGAAATCGGTTTTCTCAAGAGTTCTGATCTGAGACTTCGATAGGATCTGGAGAAGAAGCCTCCCAAGATAAGTTCTCTGCGGTCTCGATCTTTTTTGATGATTACTCTTAAGAGTTTCTTTTCTCTAAGGTCTTGCAAAAAGACAGAAATTCTTGCCTTGGTTTTTCGTTTTGAACGACGCGCTTTCTTTCCAAGTTGGGCGAGTAAGTGCTGATAACAAAGTTGAGGACCTGCAGCAACGGCAACACCAGAGTGAAGAAAAAAGCCTGAGATAAAGAGAATAGTAACCCAGAGTTTCATAGGTGACTTTGATTTTATCATATCAATACCAAGATGGATTGATGTGAGCCTGCCAAAGCATTGACGCCTCTGAAGCCTAGAGTGACCTAAGATTTATCTCATCAAAGCCCAATTGATGACTTTGAGCGATACAATCATGAATGTTTCAGAGCTAATTTAGATATAGATGGAGTTATAGCAGGTACTGGAAGTACTGACTCAACGAATTTTGATCCAAATCAATTGGTTTTTGATCTTTTAGAAAAAGTCGAACGCCTTGGTCACCGTGGAGGGATAGCTTTGGATCCTTGTTCGATTCCACTTTAAGAATTTCTCCTTCCCAAAGCCCAAGGACAGGAAGATCGTTCATCTCATGAAATTCTCGAATCCGATCATCTCGTGTCTCTCCGCCATACGGGATAGTGCTGCCATCGGTTTTTAAGATATGCGTTTTCCCAGAAAAATAATGAGGATTAATCTGAAAAGAAATAAGATCCAAGGCTTCTAATTGAGGGGGGTGAATAATTGGCATGTCGTTGGTTGTCTTGATGGTAGGACAAGAAAGATTAGTCCCAGCACTCATTCCAATATAAGGAATGCCGTTTCTGACAGCCCCTTGGATTGGTTCAAGCAGTTTTTTTTCCAGGATCGTATTGAGTAGTCGAAAAGAATTTCCACCGCCTACAAAAATAGCTTCCGCAGATTCAATGGCCTTGATGGGATCAGAATGCGAGTGAATGCCTGAAAATTGCGCATCTCCATTAAAATCATATTTTCTTATTTTCTCACAATCATCATCATAATCAGCCAAAGCATAAGGAATAAAAACAAAAGACTTGATGTCTCCTAAAAAATCGTTGAGAGCAGTTTTCCAGCGAGATCGACGTTCTTCTGTGCTAAATCCACCACTGCCAAGTAAGAGTCTCATTCTAATGGTTACCTCCTTCGCTTTCATCCTAAGTCGTTTGGATTATAGACTGGTTTATTTCTTTTTTCTATTGATCGGCATCTCAATTCTCCATGCCTTGAAAAGAGAGTCAAGAGTTGAATGTGCGGAATAGAGGTCTTGGTTTCCTGATTTTACGAAGGCCTTTGATTGAGCATGCTTCATAAAGTCTATGACTCCATTGAAAAAACCATTGTGATTTAGAAGGGCAATCGGTTTTTGAATGAGATTAAGTTGATTCCAAGTCAAAACTTCAAAGAACTCATCGAGTGTTCCGAATCCTCCGGGGAGAGCAATGAAAGCATCGGAGTGATTGATCATCATGACTTTTCTTTCCATTAGAGTGTCAATGATTCTAAGATCGGTGATTCCCTCGTGGGCGAGTTCTTTTTCTTTTAGGACTCGGGGCAAGATACCTAAAACCTCTCCGGATTGAGACAAAGCTCCATCCGCTACCGCACCCATGCATCCTACTTTGGCTCCGCCATAGACAAGTTTTAAATTTGCTTTGGCAATGACTTCGCCAGTTTTTTTGGCAAGTTCAACAAAGTCGGCTTCAGAACCGGGAGAGGAGCCACAAAACACACAGATACTTTTAATTTGATGGATCATTTTAGTTTTCCTTTTTGAAAGAGTGGAGTTTTTTTTCTTGAAGTTTAGTTGCTCACTTCATTATTGAATTTCAGTCACTGCTTCAGCTTTAGGCCATTCGGTGACACAAGCCTCCTCAGTAGGGCTTTCTCCAATCAAGTAAGGTTGGATGGTCACCCATTCGGGAGGACAATCGTCAGTCGCTAAAAGCCCAGTGGGTCGATTGATTCTGATTTCTTCTAAAAATTCACTTTCTTTAAGCGGCGTTTCATCTAAAAGTTCTTGGGCCTTTTTCATGTAGTCAATCCAAATAGGAAGTGCGCTTCCTGAGCCTGTGAGTCTGACACTTGCTTTTCCTTTTTCAATTCCAACCCAGACAACGGTTGTCAGAGTGCCAGTAAACCCGGCAAACCACGCGTCTCTGTGATCGTTGGTTGTGCCGGTTTTTCCCGCAGCAATTTGATTGAAGCCATAATTCTTAGCCATTCTTGCAGTACCCTCGGTAAAGACTCCTTTTAAAAGATGCGTGAGAAGATCCATGTACCTTGGGTCAAAAACTTCTTGGGGATGGTAGATAAATTCGGCAAACAGAGTGTCATCGTTTTTGGTGATTGCACGAATGGTGGTGAGTTCATCTTGAATCCCACGATTAGCAATAGTGGCATAAACTTTCAGAAGTTCAACGGGAGAGAGCTCTACTACCCCCAGTGCAAGTGAAGGTACTTTGGGGAGTTTCGATCGAATGCCAAGTTGTTGAGCGGTATCGATCACTCGCTGAATTCCCACACGACTTCCTATTTTAGCGGCAGGGATGTTAATCGAATGAATCAAAGCTTCTCTCATGCTAATCCAACCTCGATATTCTTTTTCATAATTGTCAGGAGACCAGCTTTGTTTGCCTCTGTCATAGTTTAAAGTCCAAGGTTCATCTGCGACGGGATAGCCTGGTCCATAAACGACACCTTTTTGATCAAATCCTTTTTGGATAGCTGCGAGATAAACGAGGGGTTTGAAGGTAGAACCTACCTGTCGTTTCATGTTCAGAATTCGGTTAAAAGTTGACCTTCGGTAGTTTCTTCCTCCAATGAGGGTACGGATGTAGCCCGTCTTGTGGTCTACGCTTGCCAACGCTCCTTCTAGATGTCCTGCCGTCATCACTCCAAATCGCTTTTCAATTTTTGTAATCCTATCATCGACGATGTTTTGAGCATGACGATTAAGAATCGGATCTAAGGTCGTGTAAATTTTCAGTCCTGCTTTTGGAATTTCAGCTTCATTGATTTCATTTTTAAGTTTTTCAATGACTTGGGCTTTGACATAGTCGGTAAAATACGGAGCTTTATTTGCATAGCGTGGAGGAGGTACTAAACGAATTGGCTGTTCTTTTGCCAGCTGTGCTTCTTCTGGGGCAATGTGCTTATTTTCAACCATCTTATCTAAAATAAAACGTTGTCTTTCAATTGCTCGATCAAAATGTTGATAGGGTGAATAATAGCCTGGTCCCCGAATAAGACCCGAGAGCAATGCGATTTCACCAATATTGAGTTCATCCAACGTTTTACCAAAAAAATATTTAGCACCTTCGGCGACACCGTGAATTTCTAGATTTCCAATTTGACCGAGGTAAACTTCATTCAGGTAGCGTTCCAGAATTTGTTCTTTATCGAACTTGAGTTCTAAAAGGAGTGATAGAAAAATTTCATTCACTTTCTTAAAAATATTTTTAGTCCGTCGACTCATGAGATTTTTAACAAGCTGTTGAGTGATCGTGCTTCCGCCCTGGGACAAAGAAAATGTTTTTAAATTTACCCACATCGCGCGAGCAAACCCTCTTGGATCAAGGCCGTGATGCTCTAAAAAGTGTTGATCCTCGACTGCAATGATGGATTGCCAAACACTTGCGGGGATTTCTTCAAAAGAAAGAAGCCTACGAATCTCGTTAGAGTTTTCAGTTCTCTTTGCTCTTCTTAAAGTCGCCATGATTTGAGGTTCAAGGTAGATTTCGGGAACATCATACTCTTGTGTCGTGATTGAAACTAAGCGTGACGCCTGCTCAGGAGAATCAAACATCAAAACCAATGGTTTGCCCTTAACATAAGAGGTTGGATGATTTCCGGGAAGGAGAGTCTCTGGGTAGGGTTGGTCGCGTAGCGTGAACTGGATTACATTTCCAGATTCAGAAAACTCATACTTCAAACTTTTTAAGCGCGCTTTGATCGCTTTTCGTCTTAACCCTGGGTGAATGCGAATGACGTCAGAATAAATCCGAGTGGGAAGGTACTGCTCAAGATTCAAAAATGCAGCCTCAAGCGTTTGAAATCGAGAATAAAGGAAAGCCCCATAAGCAACCGATATGATCAAAATTAAAAATAACGCAATGCGTATTTTTGACATTTTATCTCCTTGACTGACCTTTTTAGGATCAATAAAACCCTTATACATCTTTATCTAATCTTATGGAGTTTCACTTTGAAATTTAGAACTTACTTTGTTTTTTCATCATTTTTAGTTTCAGCGTTTTTGATGACTATGGGCTTAGGGATACGTGCTCAGGCATTGGATCTCGATTGGACCGGTCAGTTTAAAGCTGAAACCCACCATATCTTCAATTACTCACTTAGTGGTGACAATAAAGTAGCTGATCCTGCTCGGGCTGGAAAAGGTTACTATATCAGTGGGGGAGGGCAGTCGAATGCTGCGTTTCAGACCTTTTCGCTGCGTCTAAAACCGTCAGTGATCGTCAATGACAATATCTACATTAAATCAGAGTGGTGGGTTGGAGATCCTATTTATGGATTCTTTGGAAGTGGTGCTCCTTACTCGGTTGATCAGCGACAGTTTTATTCCACCCAGCTCCGAAATCAGCCCGTCCAGTTCCAGCGCTTATGGCTTGATTTACTCACGGATGTGGGAACAGTGACTTTGGGAAGAGCTCCTCTTGATTGGGGACTTGGCGTGGTTTGGAATGAAGGGGCCAATGTGTATGATCGCTATTTTTCAACCGGTGATCAAATTCGACTCACTTCTAAATTTGGGCTCTTTACGTTTTCTCCTGCGATTATCGTTTACTCAAAAGGGAACGCGATTGGTGGAGCATGTGCCAGTCCGACCGCTGGAACACCAGGGGAGCCTTGTAATTCCGCATTGGCCGGAGAAGGTGGAATGACCGATTATTCGATCATTTTAAAATATCATAATATTTCAGAAAACATGGAGTTGGGCCTTAACTTTGTGCGACGTTTGGCAGGATCTGTTCTGGATTCAACCACAGCTCATCGCGGTACCAATGGTGAAGAAACGTCCATGAACTACAATTTATTTGATATTTACCTTTCAAAAATCTGGGGTCCGCTCACAGTTCAAGCAGAAATTCCGATCACCACTGGAAGCATCGGTGGATCAGATTATAGTTCGTGGGCACTTGCCGTTGAAGCTGATTATCAAGCAACAGAAACATTAGATCTAGGGATGAAGTTTGGACTGGTTCCTGGCCAACCGAACCAAGCCAGTGCTGGAGAGCCCGGAACTTTCAAAGCCTTTTTCTTTAACCCAGCCTATAATACAGGGCTGATCCTGTTTAACTATCAACTCGCTCATTTTGCTGGTCCGAGTACGTTGAATAACCCCAATGTCACAGGTGATCGCTTATTGTCTCCTTATGATGCGCCGATGACCAATGCCCGATATCTAATGCTTCATGCAAAATATAAAATGAAACGTTGGGATATCAGAGGTTCATGGCTGTATGCGACTGCTGATGTGGCCGCTGGTTCCGATTATTTTTATAATAGTTGGTACCGTAAAATGGAGCAGTTTGATCCTGCAGCAGCTGCCCAGGAAAGTGATCTCGGAATGGAATTCGATCTAGGCGTCACATATCATTGGGATGAAGCTTTTCGGTTTGATTTTGACATGGGACTCTTTCTGCCTGGAGGATTTTATAAATTTTCTAATACGGCTACAGAAAATCAAACTGGACCCGTTTTTGCTGGAGTGGCAAGAGTGGGGCTAGATTTTTAAGCCTGTTCGATGATTTATTGAACAATGAATTCACTAAAATAAGCGTTCATGAGAATAGGTTCTTCGATCAGCTTATTACCCATGGCGACAAGTTCATTGCGAAGGAGGTAGCGTCCCTGCACGCTCGTCAGCGCATCGAAACTTTTTTTACTCATGTGAGCGATCAGCTCATCCATGAAAATAGGCTTTACTTTGTCAAAAAGCGCCTGTTTTTGAATGTCTTTTAATTCCAGTGAAAGAGTAAATCTTGCAAAGTGTTCTGTTTCTTTCTTAACACCATTGATCATTTCAGTGCTGGGCTTAATATTCACATTAATGTCGTCAATAGAGACAATGCCGCGCTCACCAGCAAGGCTTTTCTCCTCGGTTTCACGTTCAGTAATTCGTTTTCTTTCTTGGCCTTCTGTGATTTTTGGGCGTTGATACAAGACTTGCGTGTACACAACAACACCCAGCGCACCTAGCGTTACCAGGGTGTTTAATAAAATAATAATGACAGGTTTTTTAAACACTCTCTTATTTTACTGACCTTCTCACTCAGATTCAAGTCGGCGAATGATTCTACGTCATCAGTTCCGACACACTCAGAGGTGTCAATCTTTAGTCAATATTTAACGCTTCATAAGGAAGATTTAAGTCGCGAGCAACTTGCTCATAGGTGAGAGCACCATTGTACAGATTCACACCCTTGCGAAGAGCTGCGTCCTGACGCACAGCATCTTTCCATCCAAGGTTAGCAATTCTCACAGTGTGGTGAAGCGTGACATTGGTGAGTGCATAGGTCGATGTGCGTGGAACCGCTCCTGGCATGTTGGGAACAGCATAATGAATCACACCATCAACAGTGTAGGTTGGGTGTTCATGGGAGGTCGGACGACAGGTTTCAACCGAACCACCTTGATCAACTGCTACATCCACTACGACACCTCCG